>Ga0310810_10001849_pt1 | contig 22430 bp, 16 predicted proteins | sample NCmetagenome_FD_207641 | JGI IMG/M metagenome (GOLD analysis project Ga0310810, IMG submission 207641) | Soil microbial communities from experimental microcosm in Duke University, North Carolina, United States - NC | ecosystem: Engineered > Artificial ecosystem > Soil microcosm > Unclassified ... | reverse complement strand
CGAGGCCGCACGAGGTCAACAGTTCTCGCATGTCGGCCGGCAGCGGCGCTTCGACCTCGACAGTCTGATGCGTGAACGGATGCTCGAACGAGAGCTTCCACGCATGCAGCGCCTGGCGCGGAAATGCTTCGAGCCCCGAACGTGACTCTTCGTCGCGGCTGCGTTCCCACCGCGGCTCGCCATATTTCTGGTCGCCGACAATCGGCCAGCCGCTTGCCGCCATATGCACGCGGATTTGATGCATCCGGCCCGTTGCCAGCCGGCAGCGCATAAGTGCCACCTCGCATCCAGCCACGTCAGCCTGCTCGATCCGCTCGAATTGCGTGAGGCTCGCGAGTCCCTCGTTCAGATCAGCCACGACACGCCGTCGATCGTCGGGATGCCGGCGGAGCCGCAAGTTGATACTGCCGCGCTCGCGGGTGACCGGCCCGTACACCACTGCGAGATAGGCCTTCTCACTGCGAGACGACGCAAGCGATCGCTGAAGCCGTGCATGCGCGTCGGTCGTCTTGGCGACGACGACGGCGCCTGAGGTGTGCTTGTCGAGCCGACCCACCAGCGAGGGACGCTGTCCCTTCGGCCAGCCCTGCGCTTCATGGAGCAGCAGATTCAACAGCGAACCACGCCGGTGCAGATAGGTGGGATGCGAAACCATGCCGGCCTGCTTTTTCACGATCACGAGATGGTCGTCTTCAAACAGCCGGTCGAGCTGACCCGGTTCGGCGACCACTTGAGCGCGCGGGCTTTCGTCCGGCAGTTCCACGATCACCATGTCACCGAGTGCTGTCCGTGTCGCAACCCGCGTCACGACGCTGCCATTGATCGAGACTCGACCGCCGTCGATCCACGCCTGCACGCGGGTTCTCGTAGCGCTGGTGATGTCGTTGAGGTGACGGCGGATCACGAGGTCGACACGGCGACCGGCATCGCCGCGATCGGCGACCAGCGTGCGTGGAGGCAGCGGCACGGAGACATGGTAACCGAGCGACGATCGGCAGCCCGTTCAGCGCCGAATTGATCCTTCGTTCGTTGGCAGGCTCGTTGCTCGATGTGACGCGCGGAGACTCTGTGACCCTCAAGTTCAGCTCGTCGATTCTGGGACGGTCGGTGTGTGTCCTCTGCGTGATCGTCGTGTTCCAGGTAGATTCGGCAGTCGCGGCTCCGCGTACTCGTACGGACGAGGTCGCGCGCGGGCATCGTGCCGCCGCGAGGGAAGTCCTCGTTCGTCTGTCTTCTCCGCGCGGCACCGCGTCGCCGGCGCTCGCGTCCGATCCGCTCGCAGACATCGACACCGAGGAAACCCTGGGCCGCGGCGCGTGGCGGCTCGTGCGGTCGCGCAGCCGTTCTGCCGACCTGCTCGCACAGATCCTGCGCGCGCGCAGGGACGTGGAGTTGGCCGAGCCGAACTTCGCGGTGCGAATGATGGGAACCCCCGACGACCTCAGTGCTCCGCTCTGGGCGCTGCAGAACACCGGGCAGCGTCTCGACAACGGCGATTTCGCCACGGCCGGCGTCGATCTCGATGCGGCGGACGCGTGGGACATCACCCAGGGATCATCCCGCATCGTCATTGCCACGATCGACACCGGCGTGATGCAGACGCACCGCGACCTTGCGGAAAATCTGTGGACGGCTCCGCGTGCCTTCACCGTCACGGTTGGCGGAATGCAGATGACCTGTCCAGCCGGCAGCCACGGCTTCGATGCTGTTCTTCACAACTGCGATCCGGCGGACGACAACGGTCACGGCACTCACGTCGCGGGAAGCATTGGCGCGGTCGGCAACAACGCGAGCGGAGTGGTTGGCGTCAACTGGACCACCAGGATCATGGCGTTGAAGTTCATGGACGCGTCTGGAAACGGGTATATCTCCGACGTGATCAACGCGATCGAGTTTGCGCTGCAGGCGAAGCAGGCCTTCTCGTCGACCGGAGAGGCAGATATCCGCGTTCTCAACAACAGCTGGAGTGGAGGCGGGTACTCGCAGGCGCTCAGCGACGAAATTGCGCGAGCGGCCGGAGCCGGCATGTTGTTCGTGGCATCGGCGGGGAACACCGGGCTGAATCACGAGACAGCCGCCGCCTATCCGTCTGATTATTCTGGGCCGAATGTGCTCTCCGTCGCCGCGACCGACTATCGGGATGATCTCGCCGTGTTTTCCGATTACGGCGCGCAGCACGTGCACGTCGGAGCGCCGGGCGTGCTCATCTACTCGACGACGCTGTCGACGAACGATCCGGCTGGCAGTTACGGCACGCTGAGCGGTACGTCGATGGCGGCAGCGTATGCGTCGGGTATTGCCGGCCTCGCGCTGTCGCATTGCGACTACACGGTCGGCGCTTTGCGCGACGCGCTGATTCGCAGTGCCGTGCCGGACGTCTCGCTCAGGGGCCGCACGCAATCGGGGGCCCGAATGAACGCGGCGAACGCCGTTCGCTCGTGTGACGCTCCAACGGCTGCCGGCGATGTCGTTATCCATGCGTCGGACATCGCGGCGTCCGAGCGTCACGGCGCCTGGACGATACAGAGTGACCCGTCAGCCGCCGACTCCATAGCGCTCTCAACGCCTGATGCCGGGTGGGCCGCCGTCGATGCGCCGCTTGCTCAGCCGAACGACTTCGTCGATGTCCGCTTCGTTGCGCAGGCCGGAGTGCCCTATCGAGTCTGGCTTCGGTTGAAGGCCGCGGCCAATTCGAAATGGAACGACTCGCTGTGGCTTCAGTTCAGCGACGCATTGGTCAACGGAGCGCCGGCATACGCGATCAACACCGACGCGGGTCTCCTCATGAATCTTGAAAATTGTTCGGGATGCGGCATGTCGGGTTGGGGATGGCAGGACGGTGCGTACTGGCTCGCCAAACCGCTCGTCACGTTCGGGTCTGCAGGCACGCAGACTCTGCGCGTGCAGACGCGTGAGGACGGCGTGGCTTTCGACCAGATCGTGATCAGCGCGTCGACCTGGCTGTCGTCTCCGCCCGGCCAGCCGTCCGGCGATTCGACGATCGTGCCTCGCGGTTCTTCGGGAGGCGGTCCGACCGGCGGTACTACCGGCGGCAGTACTCCTTTTGCGGGAACACCCTGGCAGCTTCCCGGCACCGTGGAAGCCGAAGCCTTCGATAACGGTGGGGAAGGCCTTGCGTACCACGACACGGACGCGACCAACAACGGCGGAGCCTACAGGTCAGGTGGTGTCGATATCGAGGCATCGGCGCCAGGCGGAAACGATGTTGGCTGGGTTGCGCCGGGTGAGTGGCTCGCCTACACGGTCAGCGTTCCAACCGCAGGCAACTACATGGCTCAGTTCCGCGTCGCATCATATGGTGCGGGCGGTTCTTTCCATCTCGAGGTCGGCGGCATCAACGTGACCGGACCGGTGACCGTGCCGGACACCGGCGGGTGGCAGACCTGGCAGACCGTCAGTAAGCCAGCCGCGTTGCCCGCCGGCCGGCAGGTCGCGAGGCTGGTGATGGACACGCCCGGTGCGAACGCCGTCGGAAATTTCGACTGGTTCGCGATCTCGGCTCTCTCGCAGGGAACGGCGTTGCCTGCCCGGATTGCCGCCGCCGATTTCGATTCCGGGTCCGAAGGTCTCGCCTATCACGACGACTCCGCGGGCAACACCGGAGGCGCCTACAGGCCGACCGACGTCGACATCGAAGCGTGCGCCGAAGGCGGCTACGACGTGGGCTGGATTGGCGGCGGTGAATGGCTGCGATATTCGGTCGACGTTGCGGCGCCCGGGACCTACACGGTCCGCCTGAGGGTTGCGTCGCCTGAGGGCGGCGGAACGCTGCACTTGAGCGACGGGACCACTCCGCTCACCGGCTCGCTCGCTGTTCCGCAAACCGGTGGATGGCAATCCTGGACCACGATCTCGGTGCCGATCGCGCTCGCGGCGGGGCCGCAGGCAATCGTGGTTACCTTCGACACGGCGGGATTCAATCTGCAGTATCTCGACGTCGCGACGCAGTAATGGCCGACCTACACTGAGAGTCGTGACTACGGCTTCCCAGCACGAGCAACTCGCGGCTCTGGCGGCAGCAGCCATGCGCGAGCGCGGCCTCGATCCGGAGTTCCCACCCGAAGCAATCGCCCAGGCGTCAGCACTGACCGCAGCGCCCACGATCGCCACCGAGCCGGTGAAGGATCTTCGCGAGCTTCCGTGGTGTTCGATCGACAACGACGATTCGCGCGATCTCGATCAGCTCACCGTAGCCGAGCAGCTCGCCAACGGGCGCGTGCGGATCCTCGTCGCGATTGCCGACGTCGATGCGGCAGCCGCGAAGGGGTCGCCGATCGACACGCACGCCCACGTCAACACGACGTCGGTGTACACGCCGGCGGCGGTGTTCCCGATGCTCCCGCCTCGTCTCTCGACAGACCTCACGTCGCTCAACGCCAACGTCGACAGGCTCGCACTCGTCATCGAGTACATCGTCAATGCGGACGGAAGCATCGACGCCGATGAGGTGTACGGCGCGAGGGTCAGAAACCATGCGCACCTGGTTTACGACGACATCGATGCCTTTCTCGCGGGCAAAGCGTCGATGCCGCCCGAAGGAAGACTGCCGGAGATCGCGCGGCAGCTGGGAATGCAGGACGCTGTCGCGCAGGCACTCTCGCGACGGCGTCACGAACTGGGCGCCCTCGACTTCGACATTGCCGAGACCCGAGTACGGTTCGACGGAGACCAGCTGCGCGATCTGAAGCCCGAGCTCCCGAACCGGGCGAAGTCGCTGATCGAAAACCTCATGATCGCGGCGAACAGCGTCGTCGCGCGCTTTCTCGACTCGCACGGGTCGCCGTCGCTCAGCCGCGTGGTCCGCGCGCCGGCACGGTGGGATCGGATTGTCGCGATCGCCGCCAGGTGGAACTACGAACTGCCGTCGACAGCTGATGCGCCGGCTCTTTCACGATTCCTGCAGGCACGCAAGGCGGCCGACCCCGACGATTTCCCCGAGCTGTCGCATGCGGTCATCAGGCTCGTCGGTAAAGGCGAATACCTCGTCGATACTCCAGACAGAGAGGCACCAGGGCATTTTGCGCTGGCCGTGAAGGACTATTCCCATTCAACGGCTCCGAATCGCCGCTACTCCGATCTGCTGACGCAGCGGCTTCTCAAGGCGGTGCTCAGCGGTCAGAGGTCGCCATATACGATTGCCGAGCTCGAGTCGTACGCGAGGCAGTGCACGACCAGAGAGGACGATGCGAACAGGGTAGAGCGGCAGGTGCGCAAGTCGGCTGCGGCCATGCTGGTTTCCGGACGCATTGGCGAGCGATTCCGGGCTATCGTGACCGGCGCCTCACCCAATGGAATATATGTCCGCACATGGGCACCGCATATTGAAGGTCGAGTCGTGCGAGGCGAGGGCGGGCTCGACGTTGGAGATCGTGTCAACGTTCACCTCATCGGGGTCGACGTCGCCCGCGGCTTCATCGATTTCGAAGTCTGACAAATAGTTCGCGAATTTCTTATGGTTATCTCGCCGTGTCTTGACGATGCGTTGATGTGTGACGCGTAGGATCGAGAGCGGAGGTACCTATATGCAGTGGCGTCAGGCGATCGGAAGTCTGCTGTTAGTGGGTGCGGTTGCGACAGGTCCTGCGGTTCTCCTCGCTCAGTCATCGACGACCAAGGCGACCCCGTCAACGGCGACCAAGCCTGCAACCGGCGCGACGAAAGCCAAGCCCGCTTCGACCCTTCTCGACATCAATACGGCATCGAAGGCCGACCTCTCCGCGCTGCCGGGGATTGGCGATGCCTACTCGGACAAGATCATCGCGGGACGTCCGTACAAGGCCAAATCAGACTTGGTGAACAAGAAGATCCTGCCGTCGGCCACCTACGACAAGATCAAGACCCTGATCGTGGCCAAGCAGCCAGCGGGTTCCACTCACGCAAGTTCGACCCACTCGAAGAAGCACGCCTGAAGCGCTTTCCGACTGTCGGATCATGGGGCCGCTCCTTAGCGGCCCCATGATTTGGCGCGGTTACTGTGCCTGGCACTTGTCCGCAAGGATCTTGAACGACTCCACCTTGATGCGTTTCGCGCCAGCCGCCGTTGTTTGGCCGCCAGTCCCGCGACCCGACGTGACTGGCGGCTCGATCGTCCCGGTTACCTCGAGCCGTGCACCCGGGTGACGTGAGAGTTCGTCCTCCCGCCCTGAAAGTCCATACGTCGTAATGTCCGCCTTTCCGGATGTACCGGTCGCGGTCGTGCCGGTTGCGCTCGACGGGGTCGTCCCGGATTCCGGCTGAACGCCGGCGACGACCGGTTTTGCCTCGGTCAGGAGATACGCGTCCACGAGAGCGCCGCTGTTCGCCTCCTGTGCCGCGGTGTTCGGCGAGGCTGAGGTACCGACGATGGTGCCCCCTATGGATCCGTTACGCTCGGCTCGCTGCAGGCACCCCGCGACTGTGACCTTCTCTCCGTTCTGCGGCGTCTGCGCCGACAGCCATGCTGTTCCAAGGACGATTGCAGAAAGGCTGACAAAGCTCAGCTTCATGAGAACCCTCCGGGGCTCCTTCATTGCAACCGCGTAGCCAAGATAAAAATCTTCCGATCGTGAGCGCGATTTTCGAATCGCCGCTGGCGGGCCGATGCAGAATGACCCAAAACACCTTCGAGCCGCCGCTGGAGGCGCGGTATTCGATTAGCGTTGATGTGAGGCGGGGGAGGACGGGATGGACGCGCGAGTGGTGGCCGCAATTGTCGTTGCCGTGGGAGGTGTTGGTTGGGTCGTGTGGTACACAGGACTTGCCTGTCATCTCTGGCAATCGTGCTCGACCGAACGCCCGGCATCGAAGCAGCCCGCCACCGCGCTCATCGACGCGGCGTTGACCAGCGCCGTCGACAGCGTGCCTGCAGAGGACTTATCTCAGTCATCGCCTGGATTGGACAGCCAATCCGCAATTGATGCGGCGTGTATTGAGGCGGGCCATCTGCCGGAAGCGTCCGCTTCTGTCGCGGTGAAGGAGTGGGCGCGCGGCAGGTCGTGCGCGATGTGCCGCGGTCCGGTCACCGAATCGTGGTTCGCCGGTCATCACATCGCGCTGCTGGAACCGACCGGCATGACGCGCGAGTGGGTCGACGTCGGGGCCGATCGGCTTGCGCTCGCTCTGGCGACGAGCCTGCCCCTGTGCTGGAACTGTCACGTGGCCGCGACGTTCCGGCGCACACATCCGGAACTGGTGACCGACCGCGACGATCGCACGGTGCAGGTCAAGCAGGACTAACGCTAGCGCAGCGTTCGAAAGAAGCTCCGCACGTCGTCGACCAGCAGGTCCGGCTGTTCGAGCGCGGCGAAGTGCCCCCCGCGCGGCATCGGCGTCCATCTCACCAGGTTGTACCGCGCCTCCACCCATTTCCTCGGAGGTGTTGTGATCTCCTTCGGAAACAGCGCGCACGCCGTCGGCACCGACACACGTCCCTGCACCGGCGGCGCGACCCGGTTCTCGTAGTAGATCCGCGTCGATGACGCAGCGGTCTCGGTAACCCAGTAGATCGTGACGTTGGTCAGCAGATCGTCTTTCGAGAAACGGCTTTCGATGTTGTCGCCGCAGTCGCACCACGCGTGGAACTTCTCGACGATCCACGAGGCGAGGCCGGCAGGCGAATCAGTCAGGCCGACGCCCAGCGTTTGCGGTTTCGTCCCCTGGATCTGCTGATACGCGCGCTCGTTCTCCATGCGCGCGTTCGTGGCCGTCATCAGTTGCGCTTCTTGCGCGGGCACGCCGTCGAGAGGGTCAGGCCCTTGCGGCGGCGGCGCGACGCAGAAGTTCAGGTGCAGCCCCGCCACGTGCTGCGCGTCGTCGATCGCGATGATGCGGCTGATGATGCCGCCCCAGTCGCCGCCCTGGGCGCCATATCGCGTGTAGCCCAGGCGTGCCATCAGCTTCGCGATGATGTTGGCCATTTTCTCCGGGCTGTATCCGCGTTCCTTCGGGCGTTCCGAGAAACCGAATCCGGGCAGCGAGATGGCGACGACGTTGAACGCATCCTCCGCGCGGCCGCCGTACTTCACCGGATCGGTGAGCGGACCGATGACCTTGTTGAACTCGTAGATTGAGCCGGGCCATCCGTGCGTGAGCACGAGCGGCATGGCGTTGGGGACCCTCGACTTCTGGTGAATGAAATGAATCTTCAGTCCGTCGATGTTCGTCGTGAACTGGTCGAATTCATTCAGCTTGCGCTCCTGCGCCCGCCAGTCGAACTTGTCGCGCCAGTACTCGACCAGCGGTTTGAGGTACGCCGGATCGGTGCCGTAATCCCACCCGACGTTCTGCAACTGGTCGGGGAAGCGTGTCCGTGCAAGGCGTTCCTTCAGGTCGCGCAGCACCGAATCGGGCACGTTGATCTTGAAGGGCACGATCGCCTCGTCAGATGACCGTGCCTGTCCCGAGAGGGTCGCACCGGCAGACACCGCCATCAGCAGGGCGACGACGCAACCGCACATCAATGTCTTCATGGAGGCAGAGTCTAAATCAGATCGCCGCCGGCCGAGTGGTGGACCTCCCGAAGGTGTTCTGGTTCAATGAGGCATCCTGCCCGAGATGATTTCAACCGACACACGCAATGCCCGGCTGGCCACGCTCACAGAACGAGTGCTGACAGGCGCCGCGTTTGTGGCAACGGCGACAGCCACGCTGGTACCGATCTGGCGCGGCGAGGGTTGGCCGCTCGGACATGACGGCATCAGCTTCGCGCAGCGAACGCTCGTCTACGCCAGGCACATGGCGACCTTTGATCTGTTGCCGGTGTGGTCCAGTTCGGATGCGGCAGGTTTCGGATCGCCGATGCCGCTGATGTATCACAAGCTGTTCTACCTGGTTGCGGCACCACTCTCGATGATCCTGCCGACGACGAAGGCAGCCGATATCGTCACGGTTATCGCTGCACTCGTGGTCGGTGCCGCTGGAATGTACAGGCTGGTGCGCGCGCTGTCTGCGAGCCGCCTTGCGGCGACCGCCGCAGGATGCAGCCTGATCGTCGCGAACTACACCGTGACGAACTGGCTGGTGCGGGGCGCGCTTGCGGAACTGACGGCCGCAATGCTGGTGCCGTGGCTGCTCCACGGTTTCGTGGTAGCGATCGCCCGTGGGCGCCTTTCAACGGGAGTCGGCGTGTGGCTCGCGCTTCTCTGGCTATCGCACTCGGTCCTTGCGTTCTTCGCCGGACTGCTCCTCGCGTTCACCTATCTGCTCCTGGCGGTGTCGCGCCGGGCGCCGTGGTCGACCATCGATCCACGCACGGCCTGGAAGCCTGTGTTGGCGTTCGCTCTCATCACGCTGCCGTACGTGGTTGCGATGGCACTGGTCGGCAGCCGATACGACCTGGGCCGGTTTCACTCGTGGCCGCTGAGCCCGCGCTATCAGTTCCGTGCCCTCCAGGACTACTTCTGGGACACACACTGGCATTTCGGCCGGACCATGGCCGGACTGACGTATCAGATCGACCTCGCGATGATCGCGCTGTTGTTCGCAGGCTTGCTGTGCCTCGCTATCGCAATCAGGTCTGCGGATCCGGCGGACCAGACACGGCAGGCTCCAGCGCGCGCCGTTGCGACCGACACCGCGCCGCTGCTGATTCTGGTGCTGGCGTGCGTGCTGCTGCAGCGCGGCTCGATGCAGTGGGTCTACGACTACGTTCCAGGCGCGGTGTTCATCCAGTTTCCCTGGCGGCTCCTCGCGCTGCTGACACCAGCCCTCATCGCGGCAGCCTTCGTCAGTGCCGACCGGACGCTGCCGCACGATCTGCGCCTGCTGGCCGTCTCGGCCTCCGCGGCATGGATGATTGCCGGTTCGGGCGCCTTCGTCGCCGTCGTCGATCCGTGGGTGCCAATCGATCCGGTGAAGCTGGCCGGCAATTTCTCAGGCTTTCGTGAATACGAACCGATCGATGCGCCACCGCTGGCGGACCTGCAGTCGCGCATCGCTGCCTGGTGGCAGGCCGAGGGCTGCTCGGTGATCCGTCAGACGCCGGGCGAGGAGGTCGTCGCCGACCGTTTCAACGTGGAGTGCGCGCGAGCGGGAGTGTTGCCGCTGCCGGTGTATGCATCGCGTTTCCACGACGTCGAGGTATCGACCTTCGCGCGTTCCCAACCATGCCTGGCCGTGCCGGACATCCCTGCAGTGTGTGGAGCAACGGTGCCCGCCGGGATAAGCGTTGTCTCAGTACACATGCCCACCCTGGCCCGAGTACTGGCGCGGGCGATGGGCGATGGGCGATAGGCGATGGGCCTGTCGGCGTCGAAGCCGTTGGCCGGCTCCCGAGGCTGCGGGCTTCGGGCGTCGCCTTCTGAACCTCTGACTTCTGATTACTGAGTTCTGACTTCGGAACGATCAGTGCGTGAGTGAGTAGATGATCGTGTTGATGCCGAACGCGTAGCCGGGAACCGAGAACTTCTGGAAGTAGAGAGGGCTTTCCGTTTCGCGCTCGTACGAATCGCCGAAGTCGGTGTTGAAGGTCATCAGCACCATGATCCGGCCGCGGTCGTCGTTGATCGCCGCGAACCGGTTACGGTGCTCGGTGCCCGGGCGTTCCCACGTCCGATCCCCGCCGTCCCAGTAGCCGATGCCGGGAATCTGCGGCACGTTCTCTGCGTTCAGAACCTGATGGAAGATCGCATGGTCGCGCGGCAGGTCGATGATCGGATAGGTCGCGGATGGGAGCGCCTTGCGGAGCATGCTCTCCCAGTAGTCCCACGCGTAGTCGCCCCAGTAATCGTCCGCCCAGAGGAACCCACCCTTGAGCAGGTAGTCGCGCAGGTTCTTCGCCTCTTCGTCGTCGAGATACGCGCCGCCAGGCTCGGTCATCATCATGAACGGGCAGTGGAAAATCTCGGGCGACTTCAGGCTGAGGAGCAGGGTTTCGGGTTCATTCGTCTCGTCCATGACCACCGGCGTGCGGGTCAGTTCCGAGAGGCGGATGGACAGGTTGATGTCGGCCCGGGGCCAGTCCACGTTCCAGCCTGCACCGTCGCCATTGCCCTGGCGGAAGACGATTCGGCAGAATTGAAAGCCGCCCTTGAAGTCGTCCAGGGTGGCAAGTTGCGCCGGCCGGCCGCTGTAGAAGCCTCGTCCGCCCCGCCCCGGGCGTCCACGCTGTGCGAACACGGCTGAGGCCACGACGACGATGAGGATGGTCGCGACGAGGGCCGTGCGCGCTTTCATTGGGCACAGTCTAGCAGCACACCGGCAGGCGTTGGGCTTTCCGGTGATGGAGGAGCAGATGATCGACCTGTTCGACAACGACAACGGAAAGCTCATCGGATCGATAACCGAACCGGATCTCCAGGTTCTCGTCGACGCGCTCGAGGAGGAATCGGCGACCGACCAGGACTACTACATCACGGGCGCAACCATCGACTTGATTGGCGACGGGCGGGCCACCGACCACCTCATTCATCTCCTCCGCACAGCGCTCGGAGCAAAGCCAGGTGTCGAGATCCGCTGGAGCCGGAGATGAGCACGCCAATGAGGGCGGTCGTCGTCGAAGAGTTCGGGCCGGCGGAAAACCTGAAGCTCGTCGAAGTGCCCAGGCCTGCGCCGAAGCCCGGCGAGGCCGTGGTGAAGGTTGCGTTCAGCGGTGTGAACTTCACGGATGTCTACTTCCGGACCGGCCTCTACAAGCTGCCGCTGCCGGTGTCCATCGGCAGCGAAGCATCAGGCACCGTCGCCGCTGTTGGTGAGGGGGTCACCGACCTGCGTCCGGGGGACCAGGTGGCGTACGCGATGATGCGCGGCTCCTATGCCGAGTACGCCGCTGTGCCGGCGGCGCAGCTTGTGAAGATCCCCAGCGGAGTCAGCCTCGAACAGGCAGCTGCCGTGATGCTGCAGGGCATGACGGCGCACTACCTCACGCGATCGACGTTCCCCCTCAAGGATGGCGACACCTGTCTCGTGCACGCCGCTGCCGGCGGCACCGGCGCACTCATCGTGCAGATGGCAAAGCAGATCGGCGCGCGGGTCATCGGCACGGTGTCAACGCCCGGGAAGGAGGCAATTGCGCGCGCGGCCGGCGCCGACGATGTGATCTTCTACAACGAGCAGGACTTCGCTGTTGAGGCGCGCCGCCTCACGGACGGCCGCGGCGTGGACGTCGTCTACGACGGAGTGGGGAAGAGCACTTTCGACAAGAGCCTCGACAGCCTCCGCCCGCGCGGCATGCTCGTGCTGTTCGGCTATGCCAGCGGCCCGGTCACGTCGGTCGATCCCTCGGTGCTCAACACCAAGGGGTCGTTATATCTGACGAGACCCTCCCTCGCGCACTACATCGCCACGCGGGAAGAGCTGCAGTGGCGTGCGCAGGCGCTGTTCGAACTCGTCGCCGGCGGAAAGCTCACCGTGAGAATCGACGCGACCTTTCCCCTCGAGCGCGCCGTTGAAGCGCACCACGTCCTCGAGGGACGGGGTACGACAGGCAAATTGCTCCTGAAGGTGTGATCGCACAAGCAAAGGGGCGGCACGCGTTTGTCACGCGGCCGCCCCTAAGTTCTACTGCTGTCCTGTCGTGTTCGGCGCAGCTGCCGCCTTCACGTTCACCTTTACCATCGCCGTCGTCCAGCAGCACCCGGTCGCACCGCCACCCTTCTCGGAGAAGTCGTTGATCGTGACGTGCACGACGTAGTCGCCCGCTGCGCTGAACGTGATGGTGCCGTTCGCCTTGCCTGCATACGGCTCCATCGGCTTGCCGCCCTTGATGGTCGTGAAGGGATGGAAGCCGTCCACCTTCACGGCACCGGGCCCGCGATACTTGGCCAGCGTCGCTTCCACCACGGGCGGTACGCGCGTCATCGGTGCATTCGTCCCGCTTGCATAGAGCGCATCGTCCTCGACGAAGAGATCCAGCGGCATCGGGACGCCCGCAGTGGCCGTCTTGACGAGCGCGGCCGCGAGCGTCTGACCTGGATTCTGGATGGCCGGGCCGCCCTCGGTGAAGCGCAGAACCGGCGGCACGTTGTATTTGCCGTTCGGGGCTTCCTCAGACGCGCGCTGCGGTGTGATGTTGAAGTCGGGGCTCAGGATCATCCCTACGCGGGACGCCACGCCGTTGACCGTGACCGTCCACCACAAACGCTCGGTCGGACCGAAGCTCTTCGGCACGGTGATTGAGAACATGCCGTAGTTGCGGTTCGGGAGGAAGTGCGTCGGTTGTCCGCGATCCGGGTCGCCAGGTTCGAACTTGTTGTTGGGGCCGACCGGAATGTCGACCTCCTGGGTCCAGTTGCGGTTGTAGTAGCCGATGAGGAACGTGTGTGTTCCATCGGCATTGTCGTACCAGCCGTCATACGCAGGCGTGACGCTGGCCCCGAATCCCAGCTTCGGTGAACTGGGGAGCAGCGGACTCTGGGCCGAGACGAGAGCACTGCCTGCCGCACACGCGGCGACGGTCAAGAGGCGGAGCACGGTCCGTGATTTCATCGCAATACTCGCTTGTGAGAGGCCGGGGACCGCCCCCGGCCGGTGTAATCCGCCTACTGCTGTTGTTGCTGGGTCGAACGCTGCGGCTTCACGCCGTTGGTGACGCCCTCGCCGTGCTTGCTGACGTAGTCCTGGTACTCGGCGTCAGTCAGGTAGTAGACGTTCATCCACGCATGCGCCATCTCGTCGACCGTGCGATCGCCGTAGCCGACCCACTGATCCGGGTCAGGGTTGCTCTTGTTGGCCTTCGTGTTGTCGTACCACGCGGTCACGTGGATGATCGTGCCCTTCGGAAACGCGGGCGCCACATCGTCCGCGTAGATGTAGTTGGTCATCCAGTTGAAGTTGAAGTCCTTCACGTAGCTGACCGCCTGCGTACGCCCGTCAGGAAAAATCGCCTCGACCAGCATTGCCTTGCCGCGGAGATGGAAGTGCGGCTGGAAGTTGGTGATGACCGTGTTCTCCTTCAGCACGTTGAAGCCTTCGGTGTGGGCGATCGAGTTGGGTGGGATGTCGAGCCCCTCGGTTCCGTTTTTCAGGCCCGTGAAGCCGACGAGATAGCTGCGCTTCTTCGGCTCCTGGCCTTTGGGATAGAGCCAGATGCCGAGCTGCGATCCGCTGGTCACCGCTTCGCCGGCGGCGTGAATGTGCTGGTCCCAGGAGATCTTCTCGCCTGGCAGAATGAGCTTGCCGGTGCCTTCCGCGTACCGGTCGTAGCCCTTGCCGATCGCCCATTCCATGATTTGCGGCCGGCGGTTCACCAGGTCCGCGGCGTTTGCGGCAGCAGACCCTGAAGGCGAGAACCGCCCGACCGAGACGCCCTGGTTGACCGCGTCCGTGTTATCCGGGTTGAGAATGTGATACGCGATCGAGTGGTGCAGGATCTTGCGGCCCTCGATGTTGGACGGCCGGATCTCCACCATCTTGATCCAGCGCGGTTCGGTGATCGGAATCTCGTTCACCGGGCGCCACCACTCGTCCTGGTGCACCGCAGGCATCGTCTGCATCGGCGCGCTGATGACGATGTCGGGCGGGCCGTAGCCGTCGCGCTCGGCCTGCCAGTAGAGACCCTTGGTAATCGGCTTGGCCTTGAAGTCGGCCGGGTTGCCTTCGAGGGCGCCGCCGTCGACCCACGCGACGATCGTCGCGACCTGGTCGTCGGTGAGCGACATGTCGTTCTTGAACTTCTGCACGCCGACGCTGCGGTCGATATGCCACGGCGGCATCTGGCGCGACTCGACCCGCTGCTTGATCGATCGGGCCCACGGCCGCGCATCCTGGTAGGTGACGAGGGACATCGGTCCGATCGAGCCCGGTTCATGACACGACTGGCACCTGGCCTGGAGGATTGGCGAAACATCCTTCGAGAACGTGACCGGATTCTGCTGCGCAAAGGCGGCACCGGGAAGAGCGAGAGCGGCCCCGAGAACGAGGGCGCGCGTTCCCAGCCGCAGCGTCGAAGCAGGCATCAGCGACTCCTTTCGAAACGACCGAATGTGTCGAGGGATTGGATGCGCGTATTCACTCGAGCACGCGCGTCGTCGCCGCGCCAGTGCAGGAGACATGCCGCAGGAATTCGCGCGCAACGCGCGCGATTTGGTGTGTTCGCGCGTGCCGGCTGCGGAGATTCCCGCAGGCGCCGCTGAAATTTCCGCGCGTTGTTTAGAGAGATGATCGAGATGCGAGAGGGCGAGGCAAAAAAAACGGGCCGGTCCACCAGGAGGTGAACCGGCCCGCCGGATGATCGGGGGATGCGATCGGAACTATGGCGTGACGTTGACCTTGATCATCGCCGTCGTCCAGCAGCAGCCGGACGCGCCACCGCCCTTACCGGTCGTGTCGTTGATCGTGACGTGCACGATGTAGTCGCCCGCCGCGTAGAAGGTGATTTCGCCTTCGGCGTGGCCGGCGTACGGCTCGAGGATCTTGCCGCCCTTGGTTGTGGTGAAGTAGTTGAAGCCGTCGGCCCACAGGCCGCCGGGGCCGCGGTACTTCTCGACCACGGCCGAGACGAGCGTTGGCGTGCGCGTCGGCGCTGCGTTCGTGCCGTTCGTGTAATGCGCATCGTCCTCGACGAACAGTTGCAGCGGCATCGGTACGTTGACCTTCGCCGTCTTCGAGATCGCATTCGTCGGGTTCGCCATCGGACCTTTGATAGCGGGACCGCCTTGCGCGAATCGAAGGGTCGGCGGCTCGTCGTACGTGCCGTTCGACGCTTCTTCAGAGCCCTTCAGCGGGGTCAGGTTGAAGTCGGGACTGCGGTGGAACGGCACGCGTGTCGTGATGCCGTTGAGTGTCAAGACCCACCAGATGCGATCGGTCGGCCCCCATTCCTTCGGCATCGTGATGAGGAACATGCCGAAGTTGCGGTTCGGGAGGAAGTGCGTCGGCTGGCCACGATCGACGGGGCCCGGTTCGAAGTGGTTGTTCGGACCGATCGGAATGTCGACTTCTTCCGTCCAGTTGCGGCTGTAGTAACCAACGAGGTAGGAGTGCGTGCCGTCCGCATTGTCGAACCAGCCGTCGTACGCGGGGGTCACGCTGGCTCCGAACGCGAGCTTTGGAGCACCTGGCAGAATCACGCCGCCAGGTCCTTGCGCAGACACGATGGCGCCACCTGCGGCGAGCGCCAAGACTGTCGCTATCCTGAGGATCGAAGTTTTCATTGCTTAGTCTCTACCGAAGAGAATCGGAGGGTTATCATCTGGCGCCGCTTCAGGCGGCAAAGCAGCAATATTGTAGACGAGGATGACGCGTTAAGAGAGTACAAAAAAAGGAGGCCATGCTCGAAAGCGATGGCCTCCTGTCTGGCGCTCGTGCGGTCCAGTGGAACGCGCGAACTTACTGCTGTTGCTGCTGGGTCTGACGCTGCGGCTTGACGCCGTTGGTCACGCCCTCGCCGAACTTGGCGATACGCTCCTGGTACTCAGCATCCGACAGGTAGTAGACGTTCATCCAGGCGTGCGCCATCTCGTCGACGGTGCGGTCGCCGTAACCCACCCACTGATCCGGGTCCGGGTTGTTCTTGTTGGCCGTCGTGTTGTCGTAGACCGCCATCACGTGGATGATCGTGCCCTTCGGGAACACCGGGGCCGCGTCGTCTGCGTAGATGTAGTTGGTCATCCAGTTGAAGTTGAAGTTCTTCACGTAGCTGATGGTCTGCGTGCGACCGTCCGGGAAGATGGCCTCGACCAGCATCGACTTGCCACGGAAGTGGAAGTGCGGCTGGAAGTTGGTGATGACCGTGTTCTCCTTCAGCGTGGTGTAGCCCTCGGTCTGCGCGATCGAGTTCGGCGCGATGTCGAGACCCTCGGTGCCGTTCTTCAGGCCCGTGAAGCCCACGAGGTAGGTGCGCTTGGTGGGCTCCTGACCTTTGGGGTAGAGCCAGATGCCGATTTCCGAACCGCCCGTGATCTCTTCACCGACGGCGTGGATGTGCTGGTCCCAGGAGATCTTCTCGCCCGGCATGATCAGCTTGCCAGTGCCTTCGGCGTAGCGGTCGTAACCTTTGCCGATCGCCCATTCCATGAGCTGCGGGCGGCGGTTGACGAGGTCAGCAGCCTGCTGGGCCGGGGTCAGCGCCTGATTGGCTGCTGCCGCACGGCCGCCACCGATGCCAGTGTTCACCGCGGCTGCGTTCTCGGGGCTGAGGATGTGATAGGCGATCGAGTGGTGCACGATCTTGCGGGCCGCCAGGTTGCTCGGACGGATTTCGACCATGCGAACCCAACGGGGTTCGGTGACCGGAATGTCGCTGACGGGGCGCCACCATTCGTCCTGGTGGACTGCGGGCATCGTGTAGTCAGGAGCCTTGATGACCAGGTCCGGCGGGCCGTAGCCGTCGCGCTCACCGGCCCAGAACAGGCTGGTCGCAACCGGCTTGGCCTTGAAGTCCGACGGGTTGCCCTCGAGGGCGCCGCCGTCGACCCACGCCACGACCGTCGCCACCTGCTCGTCGGTGAGTGACATGTCGTTCTTGAACTTGGTGACACCGACGCTGCGGTCGATGTGCCACGGCGGCATCTGACGCGATTCAACGCGGTTCTTGATCGAGCGGGCCCACGGCCGCGCGTCCTGATAGGTCACCAGTGACATCGGGGCAATCGAACCGGGCTCGTGGCAGCTCTGGCACTTTGACTGGAAAATCGGCGATACGTCTTTTGCGAACGTCACCTGCTTTGCCGGGGCCTGCTGTGCGAACGCAGCGCCGGGCAGCGTGAGGAATGCGCCGACGGCGATTCCCAGGTGGAGCTTCGAACCATGCATCATTGGCTCCTCTTTTCTACTTTCTGCTCAGAACGACTTAACCGACCCGCGTCTCGCGGAAAAGACGCGAACACCTCAGCGGCATCTCGGGGTCCGCTGGGTCCGTGTTCTCCCGGACTTTCGTCGGTTCCCGTCGATAGAAACAGGGGCTTCCCCCACGGCGCTGATTATTTCGTCATGGCCGGGTAACGTCAATATCCGAGATGAGATAGATCGGACGCCTACAGACGGGTCGAGGGCCCCGGCGGCATGGTAAAATCTGCGGTCGGTACGGTCCCGATTATTTCGCCCGATATATCGACAAACACTGACGCCCGCGCGGCGGGCGGAACGCATAATTCGGCCCGCTCTTGCAGGCGCCGGCGTGGTCCAGCGCTCCCCGCGACACACCGTGCGGCCCCCCTCCGAGTGGCAGCTCAGGCGCGCGCCGTACGTGACCCATGGAAGATAGGATGGTAGGGGTATGACGAACTGGCAGGGGGTCACCGGGATCAACCGCGCATACGTGCTCGAGTTGTACGACCGGTACCTGAAGGATCCCAACGCGGTCGATGCCGAGACCCGTGCCCTTTTCGCGACCTGGACCCCGCCAGCCGAGGTCGAACCGGCAGCCGGAACCGCAGGCCAGGCCCTGGGCGATGAAGCGCTCCGGAAGGCCGTTCTGGCGGTGAACCTGGCCCAGTCGATCCGCAAGTATGGCCACCTCGCCGCCAAACTCGACCCGCTCGATTCGCCGCCCATCGGCGACCCCTCACTCCACGCTGCAACCCACGGTCTGACCGACGACGACCTCCGCGCGCTGCCGCCCACCTTGATTTCGTCGCCCCTGGCCGAGGGCGCGGCCGACATGCTGGACGTGGTGAACCGGTTTCGAACGCTTTACTGTTCGACCTCGGGACACGACTACTCGCACGTATTCGTGCCGGAAGAGCGCAAGTGGCTGCGGTCGGCGGTGGAGCAGGGACGCTTCCGCGCACCGGCCGACCCGATCAACCCGGTGGCGCTGCTCGATCGGCTGACGCAGGTCGAAGCGTTCGAGCGCTTCCTGCATCGGGCCTTCCAGGCGAAGACGCGGTTCTCGATCGAAGGCCTCGACATGACCGTGCCGATCCTCGACGAGATCATCGGCGACGCGGCGGAGGCGGGCGTGGGGGCCATGTTCATCGGCATGGCACACCGCGGGCGGTTGAACATCATGGCGCACGTGCTGAAGAAGCCGTACGCGCAGCTCCTTGCCGAGTTCAAGGAGCCGGTGATCAAGGACAGTTTCCAGGAAGACATGTCGTGGACCGGCGACGTGAAGTACCACGCCGGGGCGCATCGCGCGATCGAGAACGGGCGCGAGATGCACATGGTCGTGTCGATGCCACCGAACCCGAGCCACCTCGAAGCCGTGGATCCGGTCGTCGTCGGCATGGCACGCGCCGCCGGCACGAATGTGGACAAGCCGGGGGCGCCGGCGTTCGATCCTGACAAGTCGATCCCGGTGCTGATTCATGGCGACTCCGCGTTCCCCGGCCAGGGGATCGTCGCCGAAACGCTGAACCTCAGTCGGCTTCCCGGCTACAACACCGGCGGCACCATCCACATCATCGTGAACAACCAGCTTGGGTTCACGGCGATGTCGCGAGAGTCCTACAGCACCTCGTACGCAAGCGGGCTCGCGCGCGGCTTCAAGATTCCGATCGTGCACGTCAACGCCGACGACCCGGAGGCGTGCGTCGAGGCGGCCCGCCTGGCCATCGCGTACCGAACCACGTTCAAGCGCGACTTCCTCATCGATCTGATTGGCTACCGGCGGCACGGACACAACGAAGGCGACGAGCCGGCCTTCACCCAGCCGCTGATGTACCAGAAGATCGCGGGGCACCCGACCGTGCGCGAGCTGTTCGCAAAAACGCTCATCGCACGCGGGATCGTCACCGAGGCACAGGCGGCCGAGATGAACCGCAAGTACCTCGATCAGTTGCAGAAGGTGCTCGACGGTCTCAAGCCGGAAGTCGATTTCGTCGAGCCGATCCCGCCCGTTCCGCCGTCTGGCGCTGCATCGAAGGCCAAGACCGCGGTGCCGCTCGACGCGCTGTCCACGATGAACGCCGACCTGCTCACGCTGCCGGACGGCTTCAGCGTCCACAAGAAGCTGGTGCGCGGGCGCGAGCGCCGGGCGCAGATGTTCGCGCAGCCGGACGAGCGGACGGTCGACTGGGCCGCCGCAGAGGAACTGGCGTACGCGTCGATTCTCGGCGAGGGTGTCAGCATCCGTTTGACCGGCGAGGATGTGCAGCGCGGTACTTTCAGCCATCGCCACGCTGTCCTCCACGATCCGAACACCGGCGCGACGTTCACGCCGCTGCAGTCCATCCCGCAGGCGAAAGCGGCCTTCGAGATCCACAACTCGCCGCTGACCGAACTGGCGACCATCGGGTTCGAGTTCGGCTACAACGTGCAGGAGCCGTCACGGCTCGTCATCTGGGAAGCGCAATACGGCGACTTCATCAACGGCGCGCAGATGATCCTCGACGAGTTCCTGCTGTCGGCGCGCAGCAAGTGGGGGCAGCGTCCCTCCATGGTGCTGCTGCTGCCGCACGCGCATGAAGGCGCGGGACCCGAACATTCGAGCGCGCGTCCGGAGCGCTTCCTGCAGCTCGCTGCCGACATCAACATGCGTGTGGTCAACTGCACGACGGCCTCGCAGTACTTCCACCTGATGCGGCGTCAGGCTTCGCTGCTGCTGGTCGATCCGCTGCCGCTGGTCGTGCTCACGCCAAAGGGGCTGCTCCGTCATCCGCTGGTGGCCTCCACTCCGCGCGAACTCGCGGAAGGGCGCTTCCGCCGCATGATCGACGACGAGGCCGCGCAGGCGCGAGCGGCGGAGATCCAGCGCGTCGTGCTGTGCACCGGCAAGATGTTCGTCGACCTGGTGTCCAGCCCGAATCGTGCGGCCGCCACGCACGTGGCGCTGTGCCGCCTCGAACAGCTCTATCCAATCAACGAGAAGGATCTCCGCGCGATGCTCGACGGCTACGGGCGCGCCGAGGAGGTCGTCTGGATCCAGGAAGAGCCCGAGAACATGGGCTACTGGGACTTCGTGCGGCCGTACGTCGAGCGCGCGGCCAATGGCCGTCCGGTGCGCCTCATCGCGCGGCCTCGCAGCGCGAGCCCGGCAGAAGGTTCATCGGCTCGCCATACACATCACCAGCAGATTCTGATCGAGGCGGCGCTCGCGCCGCAGGCGAAGCAGCCAACGACGCGCATGAAGGCCGGACGCTCGCAGGCCGCAACGGAGAAAGTTGCTGGCTAGGACCAGGATCGTTCCGAATGCAGAAGTGAGAAGTCAGAAGTCAGAAGTGAAGCGAACGAAAAATGCGACCAGTTGGAATCGAAGTAAGTGGCGGAACTTCTGCCTTCAGACTTCTGAGTTCTAACTTCTACATGGGCTGAGCGCAGCGAAGCCCCCAACAGGACCAGATGCCTGCAAATATCGTTGTGCCGGAAGTCGGCGAGTCGATCGTCGAAGCGCGCGTCGCGCGCTGGATGAAGAAGGTCGGTGACGTGGTCGCATTGGGCGACCCTCTGGTCGAACTCGAGACCGACAAGGTGAATCTCGAGGTGCCGGCGCCTGCCGCGGGTGTCCTCAGCCGCATCGATCACCAGGACGGCGCCGACGTGAAGATCGGCGAAGTGCTCGGCGTCATCGACGAATCGGCCGCTGCGGCGGCAACTCCCGCAGCAAAGCCGGCCGAGGCCACTGCGCCAGCACCGGCAGCTGCTGCCGACGCGTCTGCTGACACGGACAAAACCCGTGCGACACCGACAGCGAAGAAGGCCGCCGAGCAGAACGCCGTCAACCTCGCCAGCGTGAAGGGCACAGGCGTCGCAGGCCGCGTGATGAAGAGCGACGTGGAACAGGCCGCGAAGGGCAGCGCGCCGGCGGCGAAACCCGCGCCTGCCGTTCCGGCCGTGCGCCCGCCGGCTCCACGCGCCGCATCGGGCGATCGCACCGAGGAGCGCGTGCGCATGACCAAACGCCGCGCGACCATCGCACGCCGGCTCGTCGAAGCGCAGAGCACCGCCGCGATGCTCAGCACCTTCAACGAGGTCGACATGTCGGCGGTCATGGCGCTGCGCGAGCGGCGCAAGCAGGCATTCAAGGACCGGAACGGCGTCAACCTCGGGCTCTCGTCCTTCTTCGTCAAGGCTGCCGTTGGCGCGCTGAAGGAAATTCCGCGCGTGAACTCGGAGCTTCAGGGCGACGAGATCGTGCTGAAGCGCTACTACGACATCGGCGTCGCCGTTGGCGCGGCCGAAGGGCTCGTGGTGCCGGTGCTGCGCGACGCCGACAGGATGTCGTTTGCCGAGATCGAGCAGCAGGTGCGCTACTTCGCCAAGGCGGCTGAAGAGGGCACCCTCTCGCTGGCGGACATCAAGGGTGGCACGTTCACGATCACCAACGGCGGCGTGTTCGGGTCGCTCTTGAGCACGCCAATCCTCAACCCGCCGCAGGTCGGCATCCTGGGGCTGCACGCGATCAAGGATCGGCCGGTCGCGGTCGGCGGCCAGGTCGTGATTCGCCCGATGATGTACATCGCGCTCACCTACGACCACCGCATCATCGACGGCGCCGAAGCGGTGAAGTTCCTCGTGAAGATCAAGGACCTCATCGAAGATCCGGGAGCGCTCCTGGTCGAGTAGCCGTCGAATTCAGAACTCAGATCTCGGAAGTCAGAACCTTCGTGCCGAAC
>Ga0310810_10001848_pt1 | contig 22430 bp, 17 predicted proteins | sample NCmetagenome_FD_207641 | JGI IMG/M metagenome (GOLD analysis project Ga0310810, IMG submission 207641) | Soil microbial communities from experimental microcosm in Duke University, North Carolina, United States - NC | ecosystem: Engineered > Artificial ecosystem > Soil microcosm > Unclassified ... | reverse complement strand
CTGCGCCACCGGAAAGTCGTAGCCCGTGCCGCCGCCGTAGATGGTGAGCGTCGGCGAGCCCGACAGCGTCAACGGGCCGGCCTGCTCGATGTCGACGCCGTCGTTGGAGCGATTGAGCACCAGGGTGCCGCCGCGCAGATCGAGCATCGCGGTGCGGGTCGGATTCATGAAGAAACCGCCAGGCACCCACAGCGTGCCGCCGGTCATGCGCAGCGTGTCCGCCGAGCCGCCGTCGTCATCGCCCATAACGACCTGGCGGATCCCCGCGAGGCCGTTGTCGATGGCAAACGTGCCGCTGCCACTCGGCGAACCCTGAATGCTGTTCCATCCGATCTCCATGATCTGCGTGGTCAGCGTCGGAAGCGGCGTCAGGCTGCTGTTGCGGAACATGTGGAGCTTGCCGTAGCTGTACGAACCCAGGTCGATGACGTCGTCGACGTTGATCACTCCGCCGTTGCTCAACTCGACGTCGCCGACGCCCTGGTTTCCGACATGCAGAGTGCCGGTCAATCCGGTGGTGAAGAGGACGTGCAGCGTCGACGAGGGACCGTTGGTCACATGTCCAGCCACGTTGAGGATGCCCGTCGCGCCGGTGAACTGCGGCACGTAGACCAGCGGAGCGGTGAATCCCGCGCCGCCGCTGACGCTCAGCGTCGAGGTGAATCCGCTCTGCGTGCCGATGTAGGTCGACGCGGTCGGATTGGTGGCCGCGGCCTGCGTCCCATTGCCGGTGATGGTGAGCGAGCCGACGCCGACCGTGAACCAGCCGGCGCGCGCGAAGCCGGACGTGATGCTGGCGGTGACGCCGCCGTCGACCATGAACTGATTGCGCACGCGCAGCGGATCGTTGGCGCAGATGAACTGCGGGTGCCCGGTGCTGCCCGCCCACAGCGTGGCGAAGGTGTCGACCGGCGAGGTCACCGTGATGCCGTAGGTCACCGACTGCCAGAAACGCGTGTCGTCGTTGGCCCCCGGAGTGCCGGTGTTGGGGGACCAGTTGACGCTGGTATTGGTCAGGCCGCTGCCGGCGTTCCAGGTGTAAATCGTGGCCGCTGCGGGCCTGGCCCAGGACAGCGCGGCGAGAAATGCCAGCAGGGCGCAGAATAGCGCGAGCGGCGCGAAGTCTTTCGGTCGTGAACGAAAGGGCATGCCGGACCTCCGGTCATCGGGTTGATCTCCAATACGACCGGAGGGGGATTTCCGAACAGCCGTCGTCGCTCGACCATCGGCCCGGCGACCCGGCGACCCGGCCTATTTCACGCCCATGCGGCGCAGCAGATCGTCGAGACGCGGGTCCTTCCATAGCGGGGCGAAGTCGGCGAAACCGCTGTGCAACACCTCCGCGGGCAGCACCTTGATCGCGACCTCGCTCCCGAGCTTTGGGTCGCGGGCTCGATACACTTCACCCATGCCGCCCACGCCGAGCGGGGCGACGATCTCGGTAAGGGCCGAGGCGGGTGCCGCGGGTCAGCAGCATCGCGGGAATCTACGCAGGTCGCTGCCCTCCCGTAACGGAGTCGTGCCTACCCTTTGGCTACCCCTTCAATGGCCCATCGTGTCCGCTCCAGTCCTCTCGCGACCGCATGAAATCGAACGCCCCGCTCGGACATCTTCGGGCGGGGCTGTTCGTTGGCGAGTGTTCCGAAGGACTTAGATGAGGCGAGTGTGTTCGACGTGGCCGCGAGTTGGCTACCGTCTCAGCATGAGAGCTGAGCGGGTGGCTCACGGTAATGACTACGGTGTGGGCTTGATCAGTAGTGACCGCACTCCCCTCGTCAGCAGCCGAAGCACCAGTCCAATGCCCGCATAGAGGAGGCCGTTAGCAGCTACGCCGAGCGCCATCGCGAGGTAAACGAACTTGCTCTCGTAGTACCAGACGCCCACGTCCATCACTACCATGGTTACAAATCCTGGCAGTGACGCCCAGGTTTCTCCTTGGTGCCCCCATTCGATCCCGTACTGGAGCACGATTTTCGGAACGACCACGCAGAGCCCGATCAGAATGCCCGACAGAAACCACGGATCTTTGTATGGCCGCCAACCTCGTCGACTAGGCTTGTCCATCTGCCACTCCTTCGATCCCCGCCGCCTCTACTCGCGACCACGGAAGCAGGGTTCGACGGATGTCGAAATCCAACGCGCGGGTGAGGCACCCGCTCCAAGGTGGCGAATGGAGTCGCCTCATCGCCGGCAGGAAGCAGCGACGGCACCGCCAACAGGGAGAAAGGGCCGAGAAGCCCCCCGTCCACGCGCGTCCTCCGCCTTGAGTCTTGTGTACCAAGGCCAAGGTTCAGCGAGCCAGAGCCAGCGTGCGCGTAAACTCGCCTTCTCCGGTCCTGAGCCGCGCGAAGTAAATGCCCGACCGCACCAGCCTCCCGGTGCCGTCCGTACCGTCCCAGGTCACTCGGTGCGGACCCGCTTCGAACCTCCCGCGTTCGAGCATCACGACGAGTCGTCCATCGACGGAGTAGATCGCTACCTCCGCGCTGCCCGGCTTGCTAAGAGTGAAACTAAGGGCAGTGCTGCCGGCAAACGGATTCGGCACCGCTGTGGCGAGCAGGGTCTTATTCGGCGCTTGCCGTTCCGGTACCGCCGCCAATGGTCCCACGTACCCGTCGAGCCAGGCGCCGCTTCCATAGACTGAGACAAAGAACGACATGCAATCGCCATGAGCGGCAACACACGCCGAGTATGCAATGCGACCGTCCGACATCACGGCCACCCCTTCCGAGTCGAAGAAGCCCACCGGCGCCGTCGTGGTCGTCCCGTCTGAAAGGCGCGTGATGGTGAGCCCAGCCTTGCCCGTTCTCAGGCCCACTCCCCGATTCACGAGCCACACCGAATCCCCGCTACACGCCACGTCCTGCGGTGCCTGGTACAGCGGATCAGCCGCAACTCGAGCTTGCTCTCCGGTGGTCGCGTCGACGCGAACCAGCGCCCCCAAACTCAGGAGGCCGGGAATGGGGCTCGGAGTCGGCGTGCTTTGGTCCGCAACCAGGATTGCCCCATCCGGGGCCACGGCAACGCCCGTTGGCGCGATCAGCATGCCACCCTCACTGACGACCGTGAGCGAGCGTGTGTCAGCGTCGATGCGGATCAGGCGTGGCGGCGCACTCTGGACGCTCACAAGAATGCTTCCGTCCACTCCAAGGCCGATTCCTCGAGGTGGACCAGTGAGCGCCTCCGCGGACACGAAGACGGTCTTTTCCCCGTTGGAGGGCGACACCTCGACCACTCCCTGCGCCTCGTCGGTAACGAGCAGTCGCCCGTGGTGATCCACGACCATGTGGTGAACTCCGCTGCCAAACCCCAGACAGTCCGAGATCTTCGTTGGGTCCAGTGTTGCGCGATCGAGCCGATAGATCCCGCACGACGAGAACAGCACGAGATCGCCCGGGGCCAGTTCCACAGCGGAACTCACCCGAGGGAGCAAGGCAGTGGCCAACGCAAGGAACCCAATCCAGCGGCGTCCAATCCGGATCGGCAATTGAGCACCTCCTTCGACATCGGTGCACCTGGCATCTCGTGCGAGCCACCGGCACTCGGTTCTCGCGACGTTCGTTTGACTCGCCCGACTCGAATTCCTTCGATTGTAGTCCGAACTCATCGGGAAACCGCTGCTCTATCCGTCTGAGCTACTGGGCCATGGGCGGGCAGCGCTCCTCGGGCGGCTTGAGATCGCGGCCGACCGCCTCGGAGCCCGTCGCCTTCCCCGAACGATCGGGGACGCGACGTCAGGCCCGGATTCCTTGTGTTCGCCGAGGAGTCCCCGAACGTAATCCCTTCAGGCTCTTGCCACGGCGTTCCGCGCGAGCGGATAACCGTCCGACTCGCTTTCTGCGCTCCAGCATCCTCGAGGAACCTGCCATGCCTCGCCCACAGGCGCTTCGCGCCAGCACCGTCCTGCTGTGCATCATGACGCTGGGGCTCACGCTGCCGCGACTGTCGTCCGCGCAGTCGCTCAGCGTCGGGGTCCGCTTGGATTTCACGACGGGAAGCGGTCCCGCCGGAATCGCGATCGGCGACCTGAACGGTGACGGCCGCCCGGACCTGGTCGTGGCGAACTACAACGCCAACACGGTCTCGGTGCTCCTTGGGAACGGGGCGTTCGGGGTGAAAACGGATTTCGCAACCGGGAGCCTCCCGATCTCGGTGGCGATCGGAGACTTGAATGGTGACGGGAAGCCCGACTTGGCGGTCGTTAACTCGGGCTCCAACACGATATCGGTCCTGCTCGGCAACGGCGTGGGTGGCTTCGGCGGACGAACAGATTTGGCGACGGGAACGCTGCCCGAGTGGGTCGCAATCGCCGACCTGAACGGCGACGGCAGGGCGGACATTGCCGTGGCGAACTACACGTCCAACACGGTGTCGCTCTTCCTGGCCAACGGAGCCGGCGGATTCCAGCCCCGGACCGATTTCGCGACCGGTAGCAATCCTCAATCCGTGGCGATCGGGGACTTCAGCTCGGACGGCAAGCCCGACCTCGTGACCGCGAACCTCAGTGGCAATACCGTCTCGGTGCTGCTCGGCGACGGCGCCGGCAATTTCGCCGCGAAGACGGACTTCGCCACCGGAAACGGTCCGCAATCGGTCGCGGTGGGCGACTTGAACAACGATGGCAAACTCGACCTGGCGGTGGCCAACCGGAGCGCCAGCACCGTCTCGGTCCTGCTCGGTGACGGCGCCGGACACTTCGGCGCCAAGACCGACTTCGCGACGGGCAGCAGCCCCCAGATGGTGGCGGTCGGGGACTTCGATGGAGACGGCAAGCCGGATCTGGCCCTGGCGAACTTCAGTTCCGCCACCGCATCGGTGCTTCCGGGCGACGGCACCGGCGGCTTTGGCGCCAAGACTGACTTCGCGACGGGGAACGGACCTTTCTCGATCGTGATGGGTGACGTGAACGCCGACGGCAAGCCCGACCTCGTGGTGGGGAACCACAATTCCAATTCGGCGTCGGTGTTCCTCAATCACGGCACCGGGGACTTCGGGCTACGCAGTGACTTCGCGGTCGGAACGTCTCCCAATGCGATCGTGATCGGGGACCTGAATGGCGACGCCAATGCGGACATGGTCGTCGCGAACTATGGCTCTGGCACGGTATCGGCCCTGTTGAGCAACGGCGCGGGGGTATTCGCGAGGACCGACTTCGCGACCGGCAGTGGCCCATACTCGGTGGCGCTTGGGGACCTGAACCGGGATGGCAAGCCCGATCTCGTCGTCGCGAACTACAACGACAACACCGCTTCGGTGCTGCTCGGCACCGGCGCGGGAGGCTTCGGAGGCAAGGCCGACTTTCCGACCGGGACCGCCCCCACTTCGGTCGCGATCGGAGACCTGAACAACGACGGCAAGCTGGACGTGATCGTGGCGAACAGTGCCTCCAATACCGTGTCGGTGCTGCTCGGCAACGGGGCCGGAGGACTGGGGACCAAGACCGATTTCGCGACCTTGGCCAATCACGCCGTTGCCATCGGGGACGTGAATGGTGATGGCAAACTCGACCTCGCCGTGTCGGGAGGCGCCTCCGCAACGGTTTCCATATTGCTCGGCAACGGAACCGGCGGCTTCGGTGCCAGGACCGATTTCACGACCGGGGGGAGCTCGTTTTCGGTGGCGATGGCGGACGTGAACGGCGATGGGAAGCTCGACCTGATAACGGCCAACGTCTTCGCGAACACGGTATCGGTTCTCCTCGGCGATGGCGCCGGCGGGTTCGCGCCCAAGGCCGATTTTGCGACCGGACAGCATCCCTATTCCGTGGCACTCGGAGAATTCAATGGCGACGGCAAGCCCGATCTCGCGGTCGCCAACGAAGAGGCCCTCTCGGTCTCGGTGCTTCTCGGCAACGGATCGGGCGGCTTCGGCGCCAAGACCGATCTCGCGACCGGGACCTACCCTCAGATGGCGGCGGTCGCGGATCTCAATGGTGATGGCCGGTCCGACCTGGCGGCGGCGTGCGTCGGCGGTGCGTCGGTCTTCCTCACCCTGGAAACCACGCAGACCTCGCTGATCGCCAGCCCGAATGCCTGCCTGCTGGGCGCGCCGCAGACCCTGACGGCGACCGTGACGGTGCCCGCGCCCGGAAGTGGCACCCCGACGGGCACCGTGAGGTTCTTCGACGGCACGACGCTCCTTGGAACGTCGCAGCTCAGTGGCGGCGCCGCCGTGCTCCGCCAGTTCGCGCCGTACCTCGGGGCGCGTGTGCTCTCGGCGGTCTATGGTGGCAACCTCAGGCTCCTTCCCAGCATGGCGCCCGCGGTGAACCCGCATGTGGTGCTTACGGCGAGCCCGACGCTGACGACGGTGAACGACGTCACGGGCGACCACGGCCGCATGGTGCGTTTGCGTTTCGCGGCGAGCCCCTTCGACTACTCGGGCTCGGGAACGCCGATCACGGGCTATGAGGTGTATCGCAAGTCCTCCCAGGCGCCGTTCGCCGCTCTTTCGCCGGTGGCGCAGTCCCCGAACATGGCGCCCACCGCGAAGACCAGACCCTCCCCGAGCGGAATTGCGCTCGATGGCTGGGATTTTCTCTTGACCGCCCCGGCGCACGACGAAGGTATCTACCAAGTGGACGCCGCGACGGTGACCGACTCGAGCTCGCTCGGCTCCCATCTGACGACGTACTTCGTGCGCGCGGCCACTTCGAACCCGGGGACTTTCTACGACTCGGCTCCCGACTCGGGATTCTCCGTCGACAACCTGGCGCTGTCGGCCCCCTCGCCGTTCACGGCCGCCTACGCCGCCGGAGCGACGCACCTCCATTGGGGCGCCAGCGGCGAGAGCGATTTCTGGTACTACAACGTGTACCGGGGTTCTTCGGCGGCGTTCATTCCGTCGCCGGTCAACCGGATCGCCTCGCAGTCGGACACGGGCCTCGTCGACGTCGGCCCGTCGGGGAGCTACTACAAGCTGGCCGCCGCGAACCTGAGCGGGATCGAGAGCGGCTATGCACTCGTCACGCCATCGGCGACGAGCGACGTCGGCGGTGTGCGACTTCCGGCGACCGTCTTCCTGGCGGCGCCGAGCCCGAACCCGGCTCATGACGCGACGAGTTTCGCGTTCGGACTGCCGCACGATGCGGAAGTATCGCTCGTGATCTACGACGTCGACGGCCGATCGGTCCGCTCGCTGTCGAGGGGCGCCGTCGCCGCAGGGGAACATCGGTTCGATTGGGACTTGCGCGATTCCGCGGGTGCGCGGGTACGGGGCGGTGTGTATTTCGTGCGCATGTCGGCCGGCGGAATCACTCGCTCGGCACGCCTCGCCGTGGTGCGGTGAACGTGACCTGCTCCCCAGAAACGTTCCAGCGTCGACTCGCATCCTCCGCCAGCCTGAGGGCGAGTATGGGCGACGCGCAAGAGCCGCTACGGCGAATCCGCCGGCACGGGATCGCGCGGAAGACCTACTACAACTGGAAGGGCCCGCTTCGGGCAGACGTGATCGTTCTTCGATGAAACCTCGAACCCGACTCAGGAGGTGGCCGTGTCGAATCGTCTCTCAACCATCCTGCTCCTCGCGGCACTCCTCATGCCGTACGCGCGCCCCGCGACGGCCGCGCCGTTCGGGCGGGCCTTCACGTACCAGGGCCAGTTGAGCCAGTCCGGTGTCCCGGTGGAAGGGACAGTGATTCTGCGCTTCAGCCTCTGGGATGCGGCCGGATCGGGCAGTCCTCCGACCGGCGGGAACCAGATTGGAAACGTGCAGGCGGTCGCGAACGTATTCGTCACCGGCGGGGTCTTCTCGGTGGCAGTGAATGCCAACGACGAGTTTGGCCCGCAGGCGTTCAACGGCGAAGGCCGCTGGCTGCAGGTCGACGTGTGCTCGGACTCCACCTGCGCGTCGACCACGTCGCTCGGGCCTCGGCAGGCCTTGACCGGGACGCCCTACGCGCTCGGGCCGTGGCAGATGAGCGGGACGGGCCTCGGCTACACCGACGGCAGCGTCGGCATCGGAACCACATCGCCCATTGCGCCGCTCCACATCAAGACCACCGCGCCCTCGCTTCTCCTGCAGGACACCGCCATCCCGTCCGATCAGTCGGGATTCGTCTCCTTCCGCAATAGCACTGGGAGCGAGACGGGATGGGTGGGCTACGGCTCGGCTGGCCTGCCGCTCTTCTCGGTGGTGAACGTGCGTGCGGGCGGCGACATCCAGCTCTACACCGCAACAGGCGCGACGCTCGTCGCGAAGTCCAGCGGCAGCGTTGGAGTCGGAACTTCGAGTCCCGCCGCGAAGCTCGACGTGCGCGGCGACATCCGACTGGGCTCCGCCGGCGAGTACTTCGCACCGGCGAGCGGTGAGGCGCTGCGGATCGTGCGGGGGGAAATACTGGCGGCGGGTTCGATTTCGGCCGGGTCGGGATTCACGCTGACTCACCCCTCGACCGGCGTCTACAACATCTTCTTCACCACACCCTTCCTCGCCACGAGCCACCCGGCCTTGTCGGTGACCCCCGTGACCAACTCGGGAATCCTGATCGCGATGGCCTCCGGGCTGCCGGGCCCGAGCTCCGTCACAATTCGCGTCGTCAACGGCTCCGGCACCGCGACGGACGGCGCGTTCAGCTTCGCCGTGATCGGTGCGCGATGATCCGCCGGCCCATGCTTCGGATGCTGCTCGCCACGCTGGTGTTGACGTGCGCCGCGGCGGAGCGCGCGGGCGCCTACGATCCGATCACGTGGTATTCGATCGACGGTGGAGGCGTGAGCCACGCCGGTGCCGGCGGCTACGTCCTCGCCGGCTCAGTGGGCCAGCCGGACGCCGGCACCCTTTCCTCCGGCGCTTCCGTGATTCGCGGCGGGTTCTGGAGGGGCGGAGCGGCGCCGCCGCTCGGCGTCGGAGAAAACGCACCAGTCGTGCAGGCGTTCCATCTCTTTCCGACCCGGCCAAACCCGGTTCGTTCGAACTCGCGAATTGCGTTCGATCTTCCTCGGGCGTCGCATGTCACCCTCTCTCTCTTCGACATCTCGGGACGAGCCGTGCGCAAGTGGGACCTTGGAGTGCTGCCGCCAGGTCATCATGAGCGGGTCTGGAGCGCCGCGGACGACACCGGCCGCCTGATCTCGAGCGGGGTCTATCTCCTGCGCGTCGACGCTGGCCGCGATCGGGGAGTAAGTAAAGTCCTCGTCCTTCGCTGATCGCGCGCTTTGCGCTTCGCTCAGGTGGGGCGGTCTCGTTACCTAGGCAACCGCATGCCCCATCCGTCTGAGCTACGGGGCCACGGCCGCTCGGCTTTGCGCCATGCCTACGGCTTGCGCAGGGCAACCCCGCGCCCCGTCGAGTCCCCGTCGCTCCACGCGTCGTAGACCATTCGCGCCGCGCGCGCGATCAGCCTTTCCGTCCGCCGCACCGGCCCGTGTGGCTCGCCCACGAGCACGGCAATCGCCACGTCGTCGCCGTTCGGGAGCCGGATCACACCGATGTCATCGATCGCGACCGTGACGCCACGCCACATGCCGCCGGTCCCGGTCTTGCGCGCCACGCGCGTCCCTCGCGGCAGCATCGCCGGCAGTCGATTCGGTGCGGTCTTGCAGCGCGACAGGATCGACTTCAGCGTGTCGGTCATCGCCGGCGACAGCAGCTCTCCGCGCCACACGCGTTCGAGCAGGTGTACGCAGCCCTCGGCCGTGCCGGTGTCGCGCGGATCGTGAAGCATCGCCAGCGCCGCGCTGTCGTGGACGGCGTCCGTGACCTGGTCGCGAAGCTCGCGGATCCCCTCCGCCGAACCCATCGTGTCCGCGTTCTCGGGCAGGCCATACCAGTCGTTCCCCAGAACACGCTCGTTGCGGTCGACTCGCAGATCGCGGATGCCGTGCTGCCGGAGCCACTCCGTCACCGCGCCGGGCCCGCCGGCGATCCGCGTCAATGCATCGGCTGCGGAGTTGTCGCTCCGCGTGAGCATCTCGCGGAGCAGCAGCTCGAGGCGAACCGGCCCTCCCCCGCGCGGGTAACGGTCGCCAATCCAGCCGCGAGGATGCATGTCCGCCGGAACGAGAGTGATCGGCGAGCTCAGCGACAACCGTCCATGATCCACTTGGTCGAGGACGACCAGCGCCACGGGCAGCTTCACCACGCTCAGGAGCGGAATGGGCGCGTCGGCGTTCACGCGGACAACGGCCCCACTGCTCAGCAGTTTCGCCGCAATCGCGCAGCGCCCGGGCGCGGTGGCGGCGAGGGCCTGCAACCGGGCCTCGAGCGCGGAGTCGGGATACTCGACCTCCCGAGCGACGGTCGGCGGGGCGACCGCTCGAGAGGACGACGGGGCGGGAGTCCGATGGGATTTCGCGGGCCGGAGCGTGAGCCACGCCACGGCCAGCACGGCAACCGCGACGGCGAGTGCCGCCAGTCGTCTCATGCGGGCAGTCTCGCGTGAACGCCGGGCGCGGTCCAGTCGGCGTCGCTGACGCCGCGCACCATCAGCGCCAACCGAGTTCCGGAGCGACGTACTTGAGGATGCTTTCGAGCACGTGGGCGTTGTAGTCCACGCCCAGCTGATTCGGGATCGTCAGGAGCAGAGTATCGGCCGTCGCGATGGCCTCGTCTTTGGCGAGCTCCCGAACGAGGACGTCGGGTTCCGCCGCGTACGAGCGGCCGAAGATCGCTCGCGTGTTGGCGTCGATGTGGCCGACCCGGTCCCGATCATGGGCGTCGTGGCCGAAGTACGCCCGGTCGCGATCGTCCACGATCGCGAAGATGCTGCGGCTGACGGACACGCGTGGCTCACGCCGGTGGCCGGCGTCTTTCCAGGCCGCGCGGTAGGCCTCGATCTGCTTGCGCTGCTGGACGTGCAACGGCTCGCCCGTCTCATCATCTTTGAGCGTCGAACTCTGGAGATTCATGCCGAGCTGGGCGGCCCACCGCGACGTCGCGTTGGAACTCGAGCCCCACCAGATCCGCTCGCGCAATCCCTCGGCATGGGGCTCGAGGCGCAGTAGTCCTGGCGGATTGGGAAACATGGGCCGCGGGTTGGGCTGCGCGAAGCCGTCGCCCTTCAGAAGTCCGAGGAACACTTCGGCCCGGCGCCGCGCCATGTCAGCGTCCGTCTCGCCGTCGCGCGGCGAATAGCCGAAATGCCGCCAGCCGTCGATCACCTGCTCGGGTGATCCGCGGCTGATGCCCAGTTGCAGACGCCCACCCGCGATAATGTCCGCGGCCCCGGCATCTTCCGCCATGTACATCGGGTTTTCGTAGCGCATGTCGATGACGGCGGTCCCGATCTCGATCCTCTTCGTACGCGCACCGACGGCGGCGAGCAGCGGGAACGGCGAGCCGAGCTGGCGGGCGAAGTGGTGGACGCGGAAGTAGGCGCCATCGAGGCCCAGGGCTTCGGCGGCCACCGCGAGCTCGATCGACTGCAGAAGGGCATCGGACGCCGTGCGGACGTCCGACGATGGCGCTGGTGTCCAGTGTCCGAAGGAGAGAAAGCCGATTCTTTTCACGACATCCTCACAGGTCCGCGACTTCCTTCCGGGCTCGGTCGAGCAGGTCGGCAATCCCCAGTTCCTGTGCCCAGCGCTGGAGGTACGTCTCGTCGAGTTGTCCGCGCGCCGCCGCAAGAATCGAGAGCACGTCCTGCCACTGGCGCTCCGACACCTCGCCCCCGCGTCGAAACCACTCGAGCTTTCGCAGAACCGTGTCCTCGGGACTCTTGAGGAGCACCGAGTGCCCGGGTTCGCCGCCCACCTCCTGCCGAATGGAACGACGCAACTCCTCGGCGTCAAAGGGAGCCGTCCCCTTGATGAAGAAGTCGATCTTGAACGACGTTTCGTCGTGAATGGCGTTGAACGTGCTCCGATTCGACAACGCCTCTGTCATCGCCGAACGGCTCACATAGAATCCTGGCTCCAAAGGGTCACGGTGGCCATTGTGCGAGGCGGGCCCGTCGATGCTCTAGCACCTTTGCCGCAAGGTCCGAACCGAGGACGAGTTCGAAGAACAGCGCGTCGAGCTCCGCTTTCGCAAGTCCCGGGTGGCGCCGCCTCAGGCCCTCCCGGCTCATCGATCGCGCGAGTCGGGTGAGGTCGTCCATGAGCGCGAGCCGCCGCGCCGGCGCGATGCGGCGCAACGCGGCGAATTGTGCGCGGAGTGCGTCACGGGACGTGTCGCCGTCAAAGGAAGCACTACCCCCCGTGGTCACCGTGCGCTTCCTCCTTGGGTTCGGACACAGACGCCAAATGCAGTGGAAGCCTAGCCCATGCGGTCAAGACGCCGGAAACCGGGTGACTCCCTCTGCGGCGTTTGGTCGGCGAACCGCCCCTACCCTGCCAGCCCCATCTTTCTCATGAACTCCGCCCACCGCGGGTCGCCGTGCAGCGGACGCAGCGACGCGCTCACCTTGGCGAGAGCGACACCGGCATCACGGGCTTCGTACGCACGCCCGAGCCACTCGAACGCCGCGTCGATCTCTCCGCGCACCGCGTGGATCTGCGCCACCTGGAAGGCGCACGTGTCCCCATGCGTTTCCTCGAGTGTCGCGAGCGCTTCGTCGGACTCGGCATGCTTGCCGAGACTCCAGTAGACGATGCTGAGCGCCCAGAGCTTTGCCCAGTCCGAAGACTCGGCGTTCGCCTCGGCGAGCGCCTCCTGGGCCCGGTTCTGATCGACGAGCACGAGCGCCAGCACCGCGTGCTCGCGCGTCGACGATGTCGAGCGCGAGAGAATGGCGCGAAACTCGGCCTCCGCCTCCACCAGTCGGCCGGCGCTGTGCAGGATGCGCGCGACGTACGACGGACCGATCATGGACAGTGGATCCGCATCGATGGCGCGCCGCATGAACTCGAGCGCGCGATCGTACCGGCCGAGACAGAACTCGAGCATGCCGGCCGCCTGAACGGCGTCGGCGCTTCCCGGGGCCAGCTCGAGCGCGCGCGCGTACGACGCCTCCGCGCCGGCCCAATCGAACTCGTACCAGTGCCGGACGAGCCCGAGCGCGGTGTGTCCCTCGGCCAGATTCGGCTCGATCGCCAGCGCGCGCTCGGCGGCCTCGCGGCCCAGCTTCATGCCGACACTGGGAAGCAACAGGCCGATTCCGGCCGCCCACGGGTACGCCTCACCGAGCGTGGCCCACGCCAGCGCGTGATCGGGGTCGATCTCCACCGCTCGCTTGAGCATCTCGATCCCCGCGGCCAGGTCGGCGTTCGCGATGCGGGTGTATTGATAGCGACCCTGGAGGAACAGTCGGTGCGCTTCCGGGTTGCGCCCTCGCCCCACCGCGGCGGCCGCGACTTCGGCGCGGGCTTCGCCGCTCGCCTTCGAATCGGCGTCCTGCCCGAGCAGCAGCGCGCGCAGCTCCTTCACCACGGACCGCGCGATGTCGTCCTGCACCGCGAAGATGTCCTCGAGCGTACGGTCGTACGTCTCGGACCAGAGGTGCGAGCTGTCGGCGACGTTCACGAGCTGCACGCTGATGCGCACTCGCTCGCCGGACTTGCGAACGCTGCCTTCGAGCAGCGTCGCCACGTCGAGCGCGCGGCCGATCTCGGCGGCGGTCGTCGGCTTGCCCTTGAACGTGAACGCCGAGGAACGCGCGATGACGCGCAGTCCTTTGATCTTGGACAGCACGTTGAGCAGCTCGTCCGCGAGGCCGTCGGAGAAGTATTCGTCGTCGGCGCTGGCGCTGCGGTTCAGGAACGGCAGCACGGCGATGGAAGCGACCTTGTCCGAAGCCGGGCGAGCCGTCTGGCCGGACGCGCCGCGCTGCAGCTCCTTGCGCAGGCCGCGCAGCTCGTTCGCGACGTCGAGCGCGGTCTGAAAGCGCCCGCGCGGATTCTTCTCGAGGCAACGACCCACGATCCGATCGAGATCGCGCGGCAAGTCCGAGCGCACGCTCGACAACAGGCGCGGCGGCTCGTGCAGGATGGCGTGACCGACGTCCATGTGAGTCTCGCCGGTGAACGGGCGCTTCCCGCTCGCCAACTCGTAGACGACGATCCCGAACGCGAAGAGGTCGGTGCGCGCGTCCACCGCCTCGCCGCGGATCTGCTCGGGCGCCATGTACGGGACTGTGCCCACGATCTGGCCGTCGCTCGAAAGCGGGCTGGCGACCGTCGCGGCCTGCGTGAGGTCGGCGTTCGCATTCGGCGCCGCCCACTTCGCGAGCCCGAAGTCCAGCACCTTGACCCGTCCCTCCCGCGTGACCATGACGTTCGCCGGCTTCAAGTCGCGGTGCACCACGCCGCGCTCGTGCGCCGCGGCGAGGGCGTCGGCGAGCGCGATGGCCACGTCCAGAACCTGGGCGAGCGGCAGCCCGCCGGCGCTCACGAGGCTCGAGAGGTCGCGGCCTTCGACCAGCTCCATGGTGAGGAAGCGCGTGCCGCCGGCCTCTTCGATCGAGTGCAGGACGACGATGTTCGGATGGTTGAGGCCTGCCACGGTCTTCGCCTCGCGCTCGAAACGAGCGAGCTGTTCCGGCGAAGACGCCACGGTCGTCGGCAGCACCTTGATCGCGACGTCACGCCCGAGTCGCGTGTCGCGCGCGCGATACACCTCGCCCATGCCGCCCGCGCCGAGTGGCGCGAGGATCTCGTACGTGGCGAGGCGGGTGCCGATGGTCAGTGGCATCGGCCGAATCTACCTCATGACGAACAAAGCCGCGATCTCGGGTCAGCCCTCGCGGGACACGAAGTGCTCGGCGATCGGGCTGCCGGCGAACTTCTCTCCCAGCAGACTGGCGAAGAGCAGCACCGAGCTGCGTGGCCGGTAGCTCGCCACGATGCGCTGGGTCTGCCCCGCGGCGTTGCGGGTGACCAGCACGACGCAGCCGATGGGCTGACCGCTGACCTGAGCGATGTAGTCCTCGATCCAGCCGTTGTCGCGATGCGGGCCGGCGAAGTTGAACTCCTGGAACTCATAGAGCGAGCGGATGGTCGTGACCACGGCCCGCACGGCCTCCGGCCCCTGCACGACGCCATCCAGCATCGAGCCCTCCACGGTGACGTCGGCGGCGAGATTGTCGAGCCACGCCGGGTAGTAGTCGGTGAACCTGCCCGCGGGGCCGCTGCTCCTCAGGTACGTTGCATCCTGGTTGACGACTCTCATGTCCTGCTCCTTTCAGTTGCGATCGAGGAAGCGTGAAACGTCGTGGACGAACCACTCGGGGTACTGGAACAGCGAGCCGTGGCCCGCATCCGGGTACAGCGTCAGTTGCGCGTTGGGAAGCTGCTGGGACAGCGCGTACGCGTTGACGGTGGGAATCAACACGTCGTGCGTCCCGTTGACGACGAGAACGGGCTGTACGACGTCCCTGAGGCGCGCGAACGTCTCGCCGTTCGTGGCCCCCCACGTGCGAATCGCCGACAGCTGGGCGCGCAGGGCCTGCTCCGTGGTCGCGGGCACGCGATCGACGCGCGACAGCATCCGCTGGAGGTACCGCTCTCCCGCCGCCTGGCTGGTCGTCGTCGGCAGGAAGAACAGCGAGAGGATCGAGTCGGGATCCCCGGGCATCTTCGTCGCGTCGCGGGTCTCGCCGGGACCGAACATGCCCGTCGCACCGGGCCCACCGGTGCCCGCGAGAATCGCGCGCCGCACCCGGCCCGGGCGATCGAACATCAGCTGCTGCGCGACCATGCCCCCGAGCGAGAAGCCGAGCACGTCGACCTCGGGCAGGCCGAGGCCATCGAGAAACGCGAGGGTGTCGCCCGCCATCTCGGCGACGTTGTCGGGGCTGGGCGGGCTCGAGGCGCCGATCCCGCGCGCATCGAGCAGGATCAGCGGCCGTGTCTCCGACAGCCCGTCCACGACTGCTGGGTCCCAGGAATCCATGTTGCCCCGGAAGTGCTGCAGCAGGAGCAGCGGCACACCGCCCTCGCTGCCGAGCCGGCGATAGGCGAATCGTCCGACCGGGGTCTCGAGGAATTGAGTCGTCGCGGTGTCATGTCGGCGCGCGTTCATGGTTCCTCCCGCCTCACTTCACGAGCTCGAGCAGGGGCTTGCCCTTCTCGACCACGTACGTCGCGAGTTCCGCCGCGCTGCTGGCGCCGACGTTCTTCGCCGAATGCACCGCGCGCGCCGGGACGAACAGCACTTCCCCGGGCCCGAGTGTCACCGGCGGCTCGCCGCCGATCTGGTACTCGAGGCGGCCCTCGAGGACGTAGACGATCTCCTCGCCCGGATGACGGTGCTTGCCGAACGCCGCCCCAGGTGCGAAGTCGACTCGCGTCTGCACCACCTCGCGACCGGGTGCGCTCAGATCGTGCCGCTGCAGATCCGTGCGCGTGATCGGCGGCCGCTGCGCCCACGCCGCGTGGAACGTCCCGCCGCATGCGATCGCCACCAGCATCGCGGCCACTGCCCGCCTCGTGTTCATGTCGAACTCCTCATGACCCGCGTCGAGCGGGGTGGCGCGCGCCTTGCGCGCCACCCCCTTCGACTACTGGCTGGCCTGCGCGTCGGAGCGCAGCGGGTGGAAGGCCGCGCGCACCTCCGTCGAGAAGAGCTGCGGCTCTTCCCACGCCGCGAAGTGTCCGCCGCGGTCGGCCTCGTGGTAGTAGGCCAGGCCGGGGTACATCAGCTCGACCCAGCTGCGCGGAGCGGCGAAGATCTCGCCGGGAAACGTCGTGAACGCGACCGGGACGGAGATCGCGGGAGGCGCCTTGCCCGCGGCACGCGCTCCGGCGCGCCCCGTCTCCCAGTACCAGCGGGCGGCCGAGGCGCCGGTGCCGGTCAGCCAGTACAACGTGACGTTGTCGAGGACGTGGTCGCGCGTGAGATTGCCCGTGGGCGACTTGTCGACGAACGCGCGGGAGATCTTGTTGTAGCTGTCCGTGTCGTGGTCGAGCATCCAGGCCGCGAGGCCGACGGGCGAATCCAGCAGCGAGTAGCCGATCGTCTGCGGCCGGGTCACCTGCTCCTGGAAATATCCGAAGCCGTCCTGCATGAACGTGGCGAGCGCCTTGTGGGCCGCGAGTTCCTGCTCGGTGCTCTTGGGCAGCTTGTCGGCGAGGAACGGCGCTCCGGAGAGCAGGTTGACGTGGATGCCCGCGAGCCCCTTGACGCCCTGGCGGCCCATCGCATCGGTCACGAGCGCGCCGACATCACCGCCCTGCGCGACGTAACGGGAGTAGCCGAGCCGCGACATGAGCTCGGCCCACGCGCGCGCGATGCGGGCGGAGTCCCAGCCGAGTTCGGTCGGCTCGCCCGAGAAGCCGTAACCGGGCAACGACGGGAGCACGAGGTCGAACGCGTCGTTGGCCGACCCGCCGTACTTCGTCGGATCGGTCAGCGGGCCGACGGTCTCGAGCAGCTCGACGACCGAGCCGGGCCAGCCGTGCGTCATGATCAGCGGCATCGCGTTCTTGTGAGGCGATCGGACGTGGATGAAGTGGATCTGCACGCCGTCGATCACGGTCGTGAACTGCGGCAGCGCGTTCAGCCGCGCTTCGCACTTGCGCCAGTCGTAGTCCGTCGACCAGTAGCGCGCCAGCTCCTGCAGCGTCGCGAGCTGAATGCCCTGCGACCGATCCGCGACCAGTTCCATACTGGGCCAACGCGTGGAGGAGATCCGGCGGCGAAGCTCGGTGAGCTTTGCCTCGGGGATGTGCACCCGAAACGGTCGAATGGCCTCCGGGTTGGCGATGGCCGTGCTGCCCTGAGCGTTCTCGGCGGTCTGGGTCATGCTCTTCTCCTTCCGCGTGGGTTGAGTGTCCATGGACCGGGCATCGGCGGCGGGGATCGATCCGAGCCCCATCGCGCAGAACGCGAGCAGCGCCGCGCCGATGCGGACGGCGTGCGTGCCGGCGTTCACCTTCCGCGCGCGCGCTGGCGCGTACCTCCCGACGGTGTTCATGTTCGTGTCCTCCTTCTTCCGGAGCCGCATGAGCGGCGGGTGGCTCGGCCCCGACGCGGACGGCGATGGGGATTCGTCTCCACCGGGGCGGCTCGCCGGGGCCCATCGAGCCGTCCTTCACCGTCGAGGGCATGGTGACCCGGCCGACGGGAGGCTCGCTTCCGTCACGTGACTGAATCTCAGAGGGAGGCCGCCGGGACCGGCGTCGGCCGCGCGCGGGTCCGGGGCTGGGCGCCGCCGGGGCTAACTGCTTGGGGCGGAGCGCCCTTTCAGCGCGGCGCTCAAGTGGGATCGCGCCGCGATGCCGAGCTTCGGGAAGACCCGGTACAGATGAAACGCGACCGTCCGGTGCGACAGGAACAACTGCCGCCCGATTTCCTTGTTGCTGAGGCCCGCGGCGGCGAGCTGGGCGATCTGGAATTCCTGGGGAGACAGCGCGTCGAGAAGATCGCGGCTCCGCCGCCGGCTGGTCTCGCCCGAGGCGCGCAGTTCCTGCCGGGCCCGCTCGCCCCACGGCACGGCGCCGAGCGCGTCGAACGCGTCGCGGGCCGCGCGCAGCGGCGCCCGCGCATCGGCGGACCGACGCTGGCGCCTGAGCCGCGCGCCATACGCGAGCTGCAGCCGCGCACGCGTGAACGGCCAGTTCGCCAGCGTGGCGTCGCCCGTGAACGCGTCGTCGTCGCTGTCCGCCGAGAGCACGGGCCGTGCGTACTGCAGGGCGCCCATCAGGACGGGTGCGCGTGTCCGCGCGCCGATCGACTCGAGCTCGGCGACGAATCCGGCGGCCTCCGACTCGTTCCCCGAATACGCCGCCGCCTCGACCAGATCGACGAGCGCCCAGCTGCGGACGTGAGGATGATGGGCATTGTCGCGTGCGTCGAAGATGCGCCGCAGGTGCCGGTATGCCTCGTCGTGGCGGCCGGCGGCGAGCGCCGCGGCGCCGCGCGCGTACTGAACGAGCGCCAGCAGCGGATGGGCGCCGCGTGGCAGGAACGCGCGCTCGCCGTCGGCAGCGAGCGCCTCGGCGGCGTCGACATCGCCGCGGTACGCGGCCACCGTGGCGGCGGCGAGGTCGGCAGTCGTCTTCCACCGGCCCATCCCGATCTCTTCGGCCAGTCGCGCAGCCTCGCTGGCGACCGAGGCCGCGGCCTTCCAGTCGCCACGCTGGATCTTGGCCCACGCCTGTGGGGTCAGTGAGGTGGCGAGCCCACCGAGGACGCCGCGAGACCGGCAGAACAGGATGTAAGCGTCGAGGAATCGCTCCGCGCGAACGAAGTCGCCGACGGCCAGTGCCGCGTTGCCCAGATTCCCCAGGGGCCCGCCCAAGCTGGGGTCCACGTCCTTGCTGAAGTGATCGAGACGCTCGAGAACGATCGCTCCGCGCTCCACCGGGCCCGCGAGGGCGAGGACTCTGATCTGGCGCGTGTCGTCCTCGGGCACGGGGAATCTCTCGGCGGCCTCGATCACGCCGGCCCGCGTTGGCTCGTCGGGGTTGGACCACCAGCAGCGAAATGCGATTTCGGCGAGCGCCTCGAGACCGGAGTCGATGTTGCCATCGAGGCGACTGCGCTCGGCGATCTCGACGAACGCCGCGATCCTCGAAGCACCCGACCACGAGTCCTGCCCGAACAGCTCGCGCAGCCACGCGAGCAGCGGGCGGTCCGGCGCGCGCAGTTCCTGGTCGTCGATCTGCCCGAGGAGCCGGCCGACGTCCCGCGGCCGACCGAACACGTACGCGCGGTACGCCGCGTCGAGCAAGCGCCGCCCGCGCTTCGCTGGATCCCGGGTGAGATGCGCGGCCCGCTCCCGTGCCTCCAGGCTGACGCCGAACCCGCCACGCGTCAGCGCGCGCCGTGCGAAGGCGTCCAGCTCATCGGCGATCTCGTCGTCGGGGCCCAGCGCGGCCGCGGCCCGATGCCAGGCGCGCCGGTCGGGATCGTCCTCGAGCCCCGCGGCCAGCGCCGTGTGTGCGGCCTGCCTCTCGACGAGACTCATCGTTTGACGGATGGCGGAACGCATCAGGGGATGGCGGAAGCGCAGCCTCGGCCCGTTGATTTCGACAAAGCCGGAGCGCGACGCATCCTCGACGTCCGCGGCGGAGATCACGGAACCTTCGAGCTTCGAGGCGGCGGTCAGGATCTCTTCGAACGTGCCGTCCACGTCGATGGCGGCGACGCGGAGGACGCGTCTCGTGCCCGGTGCCAGGCTCGACAGTCGATCGGTGAAGGACTTCTCCAGCCGGCTCGTGAGCGGCAGCGTCGCGGAGGGCGGGACGTCGGCGTGCGTCGCCGCGAGCGCGATCGGGAGCTCGATTAGGGCGAGAGGATTGCCCGCCGCATCTCCCAGGATGCGCTCGCGCACCGGCCGCGGCAGGTCCGCGGCGCGCACATCCAGCAGCGCCGCCGCGTCCACATCCGACAGCGCGTCGACGCGCAGCTCCGCGAGTCGGGCCTCGAGCAGCGGGCTCTCAAAATCGTCGCGCACGGCGGCGACCAGGACGATGGGATCCGAGTCGAGGCGCCGCGCCACGAACGCGAGCGCATCGGCCGTCGAGCGATCCAGCCACTGGGCATCGTCGACCAGCAATAGAACCGGAGCCGTGTCCGCACATTCGCCGAGCAGATGCAGGATCGCCAGCGCGATCTGGAACGGACCGGGAGCGACCTCATCGCCCAGACCGAACGCACTCCGGATCGCCTGGGCGTGGGCTTCGGGCAGCCGATCCATATCGCCGAGAACCGGCCGCAGGAGCTGGTGCAGGCCGGCGAACGGCAGATGCGACTCGGACTGGATGCCGGTGGTCGACAGAATCCGGAACCGCTTCGCCGCGGCATGCTCTCGGGCCGCGTCGAGCAGGGACGACTTTCCGATGCCCGCTGCGCCGCGCAGCAGCAGCGTGCCGCCTCCACCGCCTTCGGCGGCATCGATGCGCCCGGCGAGGGCCTGCACCTCACGCGTGCGACCGATGAGCTCGGTCGAGCGGTCGCTGCGTTCCGTGGGAGCGCGAACCATGACGATTCAAGGATAGCCCACCGCGCTCGGCCGGCGCATCCGCACAGCCGGCTCGATCCGCGGCATGCGACCGCCCCGCCCGGACGGTTGCCGGGCGGGGCGAGTCGCTACGAATGTCCGGCGAACGGCTCGCCGGTGATCCGAACTAGTCGATACGCAGACTCTGCTCCATCGAGTAGCACTGGTCCCAGATGAACACGTCGAAGCCCGCGAGCCTCGGCGACCACTTGGGGGTGAGCTGGTTCACGCAATCGCACGCGACACGATCGATGTAGTTGTCGAACACCGCCCACGGGTTGCCCCGATCGGCAGCGTCGAGGCCCTCCCCCGGCTTGGTGTTGCGCAGGGCATCGCCGGCCGCGGCCTTCAGGTCCTTCATGAACGCGAGCTGCTGTTGCACGTCCTCCCGCGTGCCCACGCGGGCGACGTGTCCGGCGACCAGCGTCTGGAACGGGAACTGCAGAACCCGTTCGACCTGTTCGTAGTAGCCGGCCAGGTCCTCGGCCAGGGCCAGCCGCCGCCACGGCATCCAGCCCGGGAAGACCATGTCCACGACCATCAGCGTCTTCTGAGCCGGCGCGTAGATGAAGATGTTGCCCGGCTCATGGGCGACGCCGAAGTACGAGAGATCGAGAACCTGGCTGCCGACCTTCAAGGTGTAGCGGTCCTTGAACGTCATGGTGGGCAGCGGACGGTTCGGGTCCCCGGCTCGCGCCAGCAGCCTCTTGGTTTCCTCCTGGGCGATGATCACGGGATGCCCGCCCAACAGGCGCGTGCCGCCGATGTGATCGATGTGCGAGTGGCTGTAGATGACGTGAGTGATCGGTTTGTCGGTCACTTCGTCGATGGCCGCCCGGATGTTCTTCGCGAACGACGGCGGAGCGTCGACCACCACCACGCCGCCTTCGTACACCATGAACATCGACTGGTAGGCGTTGTCGGTGATCATGTACAGGCCATCGCCCAGCTTCTGCGTGCGGTAGCCCTTCGCGGGATCGATGGCCGGTCCCTTCGAGGCCTCCGGGACATCGAGGTACTTGCCGATGCGCACACCGATCGGAGCAATCGATGGCATCCCCGGATACGGCGCCCCGGCGGCGCCCGGGACCGCGGCCCCGGACTGCGCCCGCGCCGCGCCGACCGTCGCGACGCACAGCACGGACCACAGCGTCAGGCCCACAACACATCCGCGGGCAAGCGGCCCGCGAGCGTGCTCGCCGACTCTACTGTCGAGCGTTTTCATGATTCATCTCCTCGTGTCGTGAGCGTCAGTTGGTGCGAGCGCTGGTCGCGGGCTGCCGCAGCGACCGGAACGCCGCGCGAACGTCGGCGGAATAGAGGGCCGGCTGCTCCCAGGCCGCGAAGTGCCCGCCCTTCGTCTGCGTCTTGAAGTAGACGAGGTTGGGATAGGCTTTCTCCGCCCAGTTGCGCGGAGCCTGGAACACCTCGTCCGGGAACGCGCTGAACGCGACCGGGATCGTGACGTGCTTCGCCGCGAAGAACGCGCCCTTGTTCTCCCAGTAGATGCGCGCCGAGGAGACCGCCGTCTTCGTCAGCCAGTTGAGCGTGATGTTGTCGAGGATGTCGTCACGCGTCAGACCCTCGGTCTGACCGTCGAAGACACGCG
>Ga0310810_10001847_pt1 | contig 22437 bp, 16 predicted proteins | sample NCmetagenome_FD_207641 | JGI IMG/M metagenome (GOLD analysis project Ga0310810, IMG submission 207641) | Soil microbial communities from experimental microcosm in Duke University, North Carolina, United States - NC | ecosystem: Engineered > Artificial ecosystem > Soil microcosm > Unclassified ... | reverse complement strand
AGCCGGCGGCTTAGCGCAGCGTTTCGTCACGGGTCGCGCGCACGGCCGGCCCCAGCGCGAACGTCATCGTGCCATCGACGACCACGCGGCCATTCACGCGAGCAAACCCGTGAAGTTGGCCCACGCGGCTTCTCAGACTCTTGACGCGAGCTTCGATCTCGACGACTTCGCCGGCGTAGACAGGTCGCCTGAAGCGCACGCGCTCAATTCCTCTGAAGAGAGGAATTCGGCCGCGATTCTCCGCTTTGGACAGGATCAGAATGGCGCCGACCTGCGCAATGCACTCGGTCAGGATCGTCGGCGGAAGGGCGGGCCGCTGGCCAGGCTGATGCGCGAGGTACCGCTCGTTGAGCGAAACATTCTTGATGCCCACGATACGACGGTCGGGCTCCAGCTCGGTGACGCGATCCACGAGCAGAAACGGAAAGCGATGCGGCAGGATCGCCTCAATCGCGCTGTAATCGAGCGGAAGGCTCAGAGCATCCATTAGAGCCCAGTATAATTCGCTTGCCCGCCGAACCCGTCGGCCGCTCAAGCCACCGATGACTGACCGTTCTCCCGATCAATCTGCCAATGCCCGCCTGTCCGGCGGGGCACGCATGGCAAGCGACACCGAGCTCCTCTCCACCCTGTTCGACCTCGGCCGGGAGGTCACGTCGGTGCTCGATCTCGAGGAGCTTCTGGCCAAGATCCCGCAGCTGATCGCGCGGCTCACGCGCTTCAGCGCCTTCTCCGTGTACCTCCTCGACGAGAAGCGTCAGGAGCTCCGTATCGGTTACGCAGTCGGCTACCCCGACGATGGGGCGAGCATGCGATTGCGCATCGGGCAAGGCGTCGTCGGCGCGGCGGTCCAGGAGGGGCGTCCCATCCTGGTTAACGATATCCGTCGAGAGCCGCGTTACCGTGGCCCCCTGCGCAACATGCTCTCGCAGCTCGCAGTCCCACTGCGCCGCAAGGGCAAGGTCATCGGCGCGCTCAATCTTCTGAACGAAGCCGAAGGCGCATTCACGCCGCAGGACGAGGCGTTGCTCAGACAATTCGGAGCGCACGTCGCGGTCGCGATCGAGAACGCGAGGCTGTTCGAGTCCGAACGTCATTACGTGGACACGCTCGAAACGCTCGCAGAAATCGGGCGCGAGATGTCGTCGATCCTCGACCTCGACGCGCTGCTGACCCGCATCGCGAGCCTGACGAAGCGTCTGATCGACTACCGCACGTTTGGGATCCTTCTGCTCGACGAAGACACGCAGCACTTGGAGATGAAGCTCGCGGTTCGATACGGGAAGGGTGCCGAATCGAAGAACTTCAGGCTTGGCGAAGGACTCGTCGGGTGGTCCGCGTTGCACAAGGAACCCGTACTGGTGGCGGACGTCTCACAGGATCCTCGTTACATCAACCTCGTTGCTGATGCCCGATCCGAGCTCGTGATCCCGATGCTGATCAAGGATCGCTGTATTGGCGTATTCGACCTCGAGAGCCCTGAGCTCGATGCCTTCACCAAGGAGCATCAGGAGCTGCTGACGCTGCTGGCCAGCCAGGCAGCGGTCGCCATCGACAACGCGCGGCTCTACGAGGAAGTCCGTCGCAACGAGGAGCGAATCGAGAAGGAGTTGCGGTTTGCGCGTCGCGTGCAGCTCGCGTTGCTGCCGACCGAGCCGCCGAAGACGCTGCGTGACGCCGACGTGGCGGGGCGGTTCGAGTCGGCGCACGAACTGGGAGGCGACATTCACGACTTTCTGTCGCCCGAGCCGGGAGCTCTGGTCGTTGCTGTAGGCGACGTTTCGGGAAAGGGTGCGCCCGCCGCGCTGTATGCGGCGTTTGCGGCCGAGCTCGTTCGCTCGCGCACGACGCGCCGCCGGTTCACCCCCGATCGCTTCAGCGTTTCTGGCGTTCTCCAGGCAATGAACACGACGCTGCACGAGCGCCAGCTCGAAGAGTACTACTGCACTCTCTGCTACGCCTTCTTCGACTTCTCACATCGAGTTGTGACGCTGTCCAATTCCGGCCTGCCATACCCGATTCACTGCACGACCACATCGTGCGGCCAGATCGAGCTGCCCGGAGTGCCGCTCGGCTCCTTCCCGAGCATCACCTATGACGAGGTGAGACTTGAGCTGAAGTCAGGTGATGTGTTCGTCTTCTGCACGGACGGAATCTTCGAAGCGCTGAACGACGAAGGCGCCGAATTCGGCGCGGCCCGCCTCATCGAGGTTGTCGAGCGCGTACGCCGCGAGTCGGCACGCGCGATCGTGGACGCTGTGTTCGAGGAGACAGCCGCGTTTCGAGGGAGTCGTCCACAAGGAGACGACATGACGGCCGTCGCGGTGAAGATCGTGTGAAGTGAGTCGCGCGCGGATCGTGAATTGTGAGTCAGGGGCCGGAGTACGGCGATGCCAGCGCCTGCCTGAAAATTACGTACCCCGGTGATCCGGCGCGACCCGCTGCCTACGACTTCAAGATGCGTGCCCCTTTTCATCGCGTCATTTAGGCCCAAATTCATCCAAGCGGGCTTGACCGCCGTCCCCCACAGGTGCCGGCCCATTTACGCGTGAGCTGGAATCCGACCTCTCGCGGCGACATCCACGGTGCCATCAGTTGAAACCGTTACCAACTGTCATTGGGCAGAAACCGTCTGAGTAGTGGAGCCGGCGGCGCATCTGCCGGCAGAGGGTTTACCGATGAAGAAGGTCATCTACGCAGCCGGAACCCTGTCGGTGCTCGTTGCGGTGGTTCTCGCCTACCAGACGCGGGCGAACGCACAGGACAACACAGGCGCGACCCGGGCCCCGCTCTTGTCTCTCGTTGGCCCGGGTTCGTCCATCGGCGTGACGGTGCGCGACGGCGAGACGGGCATCGCGGTGCAGGACGTCAGAGGAGACAGTCCAGCTTCGCGCGCCGGGCTGATGGCGGGGGACATCGTCACCGAATTCGACGGTGAGCGTACCCGGAGCGCCGCGCAATTCACACGTCTGGTGCGTGAGACAGCGCCAAACCGGACCGTCAAGATTGCCGTCGTTCGGGGTGGCAAGCCGATCACGATGGATATCTCGCCCGACGCACGAGGGGCCGACGACCTCAGGTTTCCGAATCTGACACGGGATCTCCAGCGTAACTTCGAGCGGCTGCCGCGCGACTTCGCATTCGACTTCGACTTCTCGCAGCCCGGGTTCAACTGGTACTCACCGCGTCGCCTCGGTGTCACCGTCACGCCGCTCAGTGATCAGCTGGCCGCCTACTTCGGCGTCAAGCAGGGCGTGCTGGTGTCCGATGTCGCGGCCGGATCGGCCGGCGAGGCGGCGGGGATCAAGGCCGGCGATGTCATCACTGCGGTCAGGGGTCAGGCGGTCTCACAGCCGAACGATGTGACGCGGGAGCTCCGTGAGACCAACCCTGGAAATGTCGAAATCCGTGTGACGCGCGAACGCAAGGAGATGACGCTTACGGCGAAGATACCGGAGCGGCCGCGCGCCTTCTCCAGCAGGGGTCAACCTATCTAGACGGATTACGTCGCGGCGCTGACGCGCTCGAACGGAACGATTTCGGCAACCGGATTGACACTGGCGGCGGGCCAGGCGACCAGCACACTCGCCAGTTGTGCGGCAATCACGGAGGCAATCGCCAGCGTATCGGGGTCGGCTTCGTGCCCTGGCATCACTTCGATTGCCAGGACGCCGACGCAGCGTTCGGTGCCCGGTAGCGGAGCGACGATCGCAGCACGCGATGACGAGTTACCGCTGACGGTTTGAATGGTCCCGGAGCGCCAGGCTGCAGCCGTGGCGTTCTGTCCCGTCGGCTTGATCGGTCCAATCTGGGCCCACTGCTTCGGATCGTACCCGTGGCCTGCAGCCGGAAACAGCTCTTCGCCGGCTGTCATCCAGATGACCACACCAGACGCGTCGAGAAGCGCCGCCGTTCGGGCCAGCAGGCCGGGCAGGCCGCTCTCGCCTTGGAGACAACTAATCGCCGTGCAGAGTGCGGCGGTCTCGCGTAAATCGATCGCGTGACTCTGTTGGATAGGGGCGGGCACTGGCGCAGGATCGAGCCCGAGACCAACCTGTTCCGAATTGCCAGACGGCTCTTTCGACGATGCTCGCGGCGATCGAACGAGAGCCCACGCGAAAAGGATGGCGACTGCCGCCAGCGCCATCCACGCTTGCTGCAGATCGATCGCTCTGGCCTCGACGACCGCTGCGGACTCGAGCGAGCGCAACGCGCGCAGCTGCTCTCTCAGGGTCTGGCGCGTTCGACTCGTTTCCGTGAAGAGCAGGTCGGCGGCCATCAGATCGAGATCCGCACGGATGTTTTCCCGCGCACGGGCGTCTACGTCGGCGAGCGCCGCGACCGCCTCGGCCACCTGGCTGGCGGCCGTGGAGCCTCCTGCCAGCGACTCTCCAAGCAGCCACGACGTATCCGAGACGATTTGCTGGAGAAGGCGGCTCGTGGACGTCAACGAATCTCTCTCGATCTGGCCGGACGCGACGTACATCAATTCGCCGCGCGCGATCTCGTCGAGCAGCGCATCCAATCGATCGATGCGGGAGGATGATTGCCTGGCGGTTGTTTCGAGGTGATCGACGTCCTGCGCAAGCGTCCATGTCCAGGCAACGGCGCCGAGTCCGGCCGTCACGAGAATCGCAGGGACAACGTAGCGGAGAATCCGCGCGTTCATGTCGTCCCGCACAGGATACCAGAGCGATCGCAGCGAGACTACTGAGATGAAGCTCCGGAAGCCGTCATCTTTGGATGAAGTATCACGTAGGTGGGCAAGCCGACCGCGTCGAAGCGCGACATCACGGATCGGGCAGGTTCCTCATCGGGCTGCTCCGCCTGGTATTTGACCTTGACGTATCCATCGAGGGCGGCCTTGACCGTCGCATCCGCAAGCGTCGTCTGATCCATCACCAGACAGTTCTTGCACCACGTCGCCCACATGTCGATCAGCACCGGCTTCTGCTCGCGTTGCGCGGCCGCGAGGCCTTCCGCCAGGGACGCATGCCAGCCAGCCTTGATTTGTTCCTCGACGCTCGACGCGACCTGTCGTGCATCGACCCACCGGTCCGCGAATAGACCGTACGCGAGATAACCGTAGTAGGCAGCAGTCGCGAGGATGATGACACCGAAGGCCTGTTTTACCCGAACCATCCACGCACCAGGCTTGGGCAAAGCCGTGAGGCCCGCGCCGGCGAGCGGCCAAGGCACGGCCATGCCGACCCCAAGCAGGAACGGCAACGCAAGAGCGGCAACTGTTCCACGGGCGTACATGTCACTCGAGAACACGACGACCTGGATGACAACGGGCGCGACGCATGCGCCCGCAAGCAAGGCGGCGACGGCGCCCATGACGAACGCCAGCGCGAAGCTGCCTCGCTTCGAGCTGTCAGCGCCAAGCGAGCCGGAGAAGCGCGACAGATCGATCTCGAACACGTCGAACATCGCCAACGCGAGCGCGACGAAGATCGCCGCGATAACAAGGTTGAACCAGGGTGACGCGTTGATCGTGCCGAACGTGCCGGCGGTGAGGATGACGACGACTCCAAGGACGCCGTAGACCACCGCCATCGCCGCGCCATATGCGCCGCCGAGCAGGAAACCCCGTGCCCGCGATCCGCTGGAGGCGCCTGCGCCGATGATGGCCAAATTGATCGGGATCATTGGCAGGACGCAGGGGGTCAGGTTAAGCGCCAGACCTCCCACGAGTACGAGCAGCAGAATCGCGAGCGGCCCCCGCCCTTCGAATAACCCACGCTCTTTGATTCCGGCTTCAGCATTCCGCACGAAACGAAGGAAGTCGTCGACCGGCAGATAGCCGCCAGTACTGCCCTCAACCGAAAACTGATCGAGCAATGCCAGAGCGTCGTTTCCCCCACTTGCGGGGCGTGGCACCGCTGCAACCGGTGCCGCCGCGGCAGGCGCACGACCACTGCCGAAGGCGACCTTGTCGAAAAGTTCGGAATGATCTTTCGTGGGGGTAGCCCCGGCCTTGACCACAGTAAGTGCCCACTCCACGTCGGCGTTCACCGGCGGATAGCAGAGACGGTCGTCGCACGCCTGATAACGAAGGCGGCCAGGCACTTTTATGGAACCAGCCGGAACAGTCGCCGCGATATCGAGTCTGGCTCCAATCGTGAACTCGTGTTCGAAGACAAGTAGAGGCTGAGACTGGCCGACCTGTGCGAAGTCCGTCGCGTGCGGAAAGACGATTTCACCAACGGTCACGCCCTGGGGCGCGTCGACCGTGAGCACCGTTGGAATCAGCGTTGGATCACGTGGTGCGTCCGACTGGACGTGAAAACGGTCTGGAATCTTGACCTGAAGCGCGACGCGGACCGACGAGCCCGCCGGGGCGTCGGACTCGACAAAGGGGGTCAAGTCAGCGCGAACGCCCCGAAGCTGCGCCGCGGCAATCTGCGATGAAATGACCAGCAGCGCGATTGTCGCAACGAGCGCTCGCACAGCTATCCCACTGGCTTCAAAGGAATGAAGGAAGCCACTGATTCCATTTGCACGTTGTGTCCCTTCACAGGCGGGAGGTCCTGATACAGGAAATCCCACTTCCAGCGTTCGGACGGGTTGGATGCCTGCAGCCAGTTGCGCGCCGGCACAGGTCGCGTGAACGGGACCTTGTCCGCATTCGCGTACGCCGCAGGCAGCGCCTGGGCAATGGCCTTACGAACATCGTCACCCGACTGGTATGGCAAGGAGAGGCCGAGGAGGCGGCCAAGCGTGGCCAGGATCTGCCAATCGTCCATCGCTTCCCCGGGCGGTGCGATCGCACGCGATGCGCCCTGCACGTTGCCCTGGTCGTTGGTATAGATCGCGTCCTTTTCGACCCATGCGGCGCCGGGCAACACGAAGTCGGCAGCGACCGTCAACGGCGACATCACGACGCCCTGCACCACGAGAAGAGCGAGCGCGCCGCTCTGCCGGGCCGAAACGATCCAGGACACGTCGCCGAGCGACCCATCCGGTCCGGGGTCCAGCACATATAGGGCTTTGACGCGCCCCGAGGTCACCGCGGTGCGCAGCGCCGTGAGGTCTGCGTCGTGGCCGTTGCCCTGACCCACGGCAAAGCCGACGTCGCGCGCCCCGTTCACATTCGGCGCGTTTGTCGAAGGCACCTTGAACTTCACCCCAGCCGGCTGTGCCTTGGGACTGTTCGTCCAGGCCATGCTGATGGCGTTCAGGCCATCGTTGCCGAGGAGTCCCGTGACCACGTCCTTGAGGACGAACAGCTCCTCGGTAGATGCGTGCGCGGAGACCAGGAACCGGACCGAGGTCGGATCCGACGAACCGGCGGATTGAATGGCGTCGCGCAGTTTGGGCCCGATGTCGTGCCAGGCAAGCGGTTCGAGGCCTCCTGCCGTGCGACTCATTGGCCGACGCAGCCGCGACGTCCCTTCGACCCAGTGGTAGTCGAAGCGTCCGATGTCGCACATCCAGTAACCATTCACTTCCGGGTTCAACCGCGGCGTCATGCGAATCAGACGTGAACCCTTTGCCCACTCCGGTTTTGCTTTCAGCCACGCGCTCGTATTGCAGCCCTTCGAGCACATCGTGCAGATCGTATCGACGACTCCGGGGTTGTCCCACGGGCGGCTCTTGAACCGGTACTCCCTGGTCGTGATCGCACCGACTGGACAGACATCCATCAGGTTGCCGGAAAGCAGCGAGTGGACGCCTTCTTCGCGGAATGTGGCTATTTCGCTCCCGTTGCCGCGGTCGGCGATGCTGATCTGCGCGTCCCCGTCGATCTCGCGCATGAAGCGCACGCAACGGGTGCAGAGGATGCAGCGGTTGCGATTGAGCATCAACGTCGGACCGAAGTCCACGTCCGCCCTGACACCCTCGCCATCGAACACGCGGCGCGGGAAGTCCATCCGGCTCTCCGCCGGACCGAAGCTATAGGAGAAATCCTGCAACGGGCACTCGCCGCCCTTGTCGCACACTGGGCAGTCCAGTGGATGGTTGACGAGCAGGAATTCGAGGACCCCGGCACGTGCCTGCGTCGTCTCCTGATCGCGCGTCGTCACGACCATGCCGTCGGTGCAGACTGTGCTGCAGGACGTCTGCAACTTCGGCATCTTTTCGATCTTGACGATGCAAACACGGCAGGAACCGTCGACCGAGAGCCCGGGATGAAAGCAGTAATAGGGGACCGAAATACCGGCTTCAATGGCCGCTTGTAGAACGGTCTTGCCTTTTTCGACCGTAACCTGCCGACCGTCTATGGTCAGGGACACCGTTTCCATAACCGGTCGATCATATCCCGAGGGTCAGCCGACCGCCTACCCTTCGACGAACTCGGCAAGGGCTGCCGAATCCTGATTTATCTGGACGCGCCGGACCGGGCCCTCGATCGGAATCTCGCGTTCGACCAGATGGTCGGTCACGGGCACGACGAGGTTGACGGTCCGGCCATCGGTGTACGACAGGGTGACGGTGACCGGGAGGTCGAAGACCTGGTCGCTGGTCTCCTCGAATCGCACGACGACCTGCTTGTTGCCGATGTGTGTGCTGTACCGCACACGCGGGATCCCGTTGCCATAGATCCAGCGCTCGAAGAAGCGATCGAGCACCCGTCCCGACTCCGCCTCCATGGCGCGCTCGAAGTCCTCCGTGCCGGCCTTCTGGTACCGCCGATCCATGTAGAACCGCCGCAGACCGCGGAAGAACACGTCGTCGCCGAGTAGTCGCCGCAGCATGTGCAGCACGGCAGCGCCCTTGTTGTAAACGACCGCACGGAAAATGCGCGGGTCCCGCTTCACCAGGCCCAATCGCGAGCCGAGGTGCACAGGCCCTTGATCCGACTCCGACAGCGACCAGCGCCGGAACTGCCGGAGCATATCGGTGAACGCTCGATCGCCGCGTGCTTTCTGTGCGTACAAGGCCGCGAAGTACTGGGCGAAGCCTTCGCTGATCCACTGCTCGTGGTAGTTCTTCCATCCAATCGCCTGACCCCACCATTGGTGTGCCAATTCGTGCGCGAGAAAGAACTCGGGAAAGTTATCGAACGACGCCGGGTCTCCGCGCCACGTCGCTGTCGCGAAAGAACTCGGCGTGTTCAAGACGGCAAAGTAGCCCGGGCTGTGACCGCTCGGTAGATCGCTTTCGACCAGGGCAACGGCCGCTGACGTATAGGGCGCGTCGCCCATGATCGACGAGTAGAACTTCAGGATGCTTTCGGTTTCGCGCAACACTTGCCGGCTCTGCGGACGAAGGCTGTTCTGAACGGAAACGCTGACGGCGATCGAGTCCACGCCCGATCCCGGATCTGTCGGGTTCTCTATGACGACCCGACCTTCACCGGCGCGGGCAAAGCGGCTGATGACGAGTGCGAGATAACGAAGAGGCTGATCGGCTCGAAACAGGAACGGCTGGCCTTCCGACGCCGAAAGAATGTCGCGAAGCGACACGACGTCGCTCGGCGCTTGTGGTTGGCCGCTCGCGATGCAGCTGTAGCCCGGTGGCACCAGGATGCGAAGTGAAGCTGTCGCATAGTCGGGAACTGGATTCTGCGGGTACCAGTACGCCCGATTGCTCAGTAGCAGTGCCGGCTCTTTGGGCTCGACTGGGTTTTGCTCCTGCGGCGCATCCGGTGCGACGGCCACTGTGTCGGTGTCGAGCTCCTGATTCACAACCTCGCCGGCGTACGTCACGACGAGCGTCAGATCGGAATCCTGCTGCAAGAGACGAGGCACGTTCACGATGACCGTGTTCTGGCCGCGGATTCGAAGATGAAGCAGACGACCGTACTCGACGCTTGTCACGCTGCTCACGTTCAGCGATTCAGCCAGCCGCAGCCGTACGCTTGAGAGCGATGTCGAGCGGACGCGCATCAGCAAGCGCGCGCGTCCCTTGAGTGTCTTTCGATCCGGGTCGATCGATGCCTCGACGCTGTAGTCGAGCACGTCGTAGTCGCGCAACGCATCGTCGCTATAGAAACGTCCGCGGGCGGCGAGTTTGCCGACCGATGGATAGAGCGCGAGCGTGAGGCGATCCTTGCGGCGGAAGAGGCTGATGTCTTCGGCTTGCTCTGCGGTGAGCGTATAGGTCAGCGTGTCGAAGCGGCGTGTCTCGATCTCGGCCAGGAAGTCTCCGAGTGGTGGGAGCAGATACCACGCATCCGGGCTCAGGTCCTGAAGGTCGACGTTGAACGACTTCGACGCGTGCTCGGAGAATACCTCTTCCGCGCGCCGGGCCGTTCGTGAGTCGGGATTGGTTTCGGTCAGGGTCGACGCCGCCACTCGCGCGGCGTAGTCGGACGGGCTGATGCGAACAAACGCCGAGTCGAATTGAGACGACAAAGTTTCGTTGCCGCCGAACAGACGCAGTTGCCCACGCTCGGCTGCTGCCGCCGGAGAAAACGACATCTGACCGCGGCCGAGCAAGATCAGACCAGTGATCCCGTCGTCGCAGACCACGCGGTAGACGGTGCCTTCGGGCAGTTGCAACGTCAGATCGTCCGAGGTGATTTCGAGGTTGCGCGCCGCGAGCGGCCGTTTGTCGATGCGCAACTTATACAGACCTTCGACAAACGCCAGTCCCTCCGCGTTGACGAATTTCCACGAGGCGAGATCGCCATTCGGCGGCCGTCGCATATCCATCCCCGCGGTCACGATTCGTGCGCGTCCGGCGGTCTCGAGGAAGAACTCGACGACGAGGCTGTAGCCATCGCCCGGCGGCGCACCCTCGAGCGGAGAGCGGTCGCGCAGGCGAACGGTCGCCTTCACCGCGTCGGGCATGAGCAGGCTGCCGACATACAGACCGATCTTTGCGGCCGGCATCTCCGATGAGAACAGCGCGATCACCGCTTCTCGGTTGCTCTGATTGAGACCCTGCTCGAGCGCGCGCAAGAGCGGCGTCACCGGGTCGGGCTCGGTCGTTTGCGCCTGGGCAAACGTGGTGGAAGCCCACGCGCAGACGCACACCAACACGAGGAGGCATTTCATCGCGGAAGATCCGGCTCCATTAGACGCCAATTAGGTGGCTGCCGCCAGCGAGCCAGGGCTGGCTAGACGGCGACGGTCTGCAGCGGTACTGGGGGCAGGCGTCGAAGAGCGAGCACGGTCAAATCGTCAAGAAGACGCCGCTCGCGACTGTGCGTTTCCACGGCTTCGAAGAGCGCCCAGCCGAGCTCCTTCGCAGAGCCCCATCCCTGTCCATCGACAACGGTCTGCACTCCAGCTTCGTCGAACGGCTGGTCGAAGGTGTCTTCGGCTTCGGTGACGCCGTCGCTATACATCACGAGGACGTCACCGGCTTCGAGCGTGGTCGTTCCGGTGGTGTAGGTCGCGTTCTCGAACATGCCGAGGGCCATCCCACCGGCCCGCAGTCGTTCGTAGGCGCCGTTTGCCCGTCGCAGCAGCGGCGGGTTCTGCCCGGCGTTGACGTACGACAGCTCGCCGGTCGCCGGATTGAGGATCGCGATGAACAACGTGACGAAGCGTGAGTGCGGCAGCGAATGTCTGCCGATTTGCACGTTGAGGCGTGCGACGAGATCGGCCCCTTCGAGCCCTTCGTCGATGAGAGTGCGCATCATGGCGAGCAGCAGGGCCATCAGCAACGCTGCGGGGCTGCCTTTCCCAGCCACATCGCCGAGCGCGAGTAAGACGCGCCCATCGGGCAGAGGAACGATGTCGTAGAAGTCACCACCGACCGTGTTCGCAGGGCGCGTCATGCCGAATGCCTCGACGCCCGGGGCTTTGAACGCCGCGCGCGGCAGCATCGATTGCTGGATCTCGCGCGCAATCTCCAGATCGTTCTTGAGTGAAAGACGATCGGCGACCTCGAGCAGCACGAGCAGGTTCACGAGCAGGAACGCGGCAAGTAGCCACAGCGTGCCCGGCGCAAACGCCGGGTGCGGAATCAGCAGGAAGTGCACCTCGCGAAACAGCTCCATCATCCCGATCAAACAGGCGACGAGTGAGATGCCGTAGATCAAACGGCGCGCTGGTGTCAGTTTCAGTGTGAACGCGAGAAAGAGCAGCCGGGCCCTTCCCAGCATTCGGATGTGCCACGGGCGTTTGTCGAGCTCGCCGAAGTCGATGTTTCTCGAAAAGAACTTGTATGCCTCGGGTGTGTCGCGCGTGAACACGCGCTCGAGGTCCTCCGTCGTCAGGCCCCGCGTGTAGGTCTCGAAAAAGGGGCCGCCGGTCTGTCGTGGCAGCGGGGGAACTTTCATGCGTAACTCGGGATCTTACTCCCGAAATCCGGCTTAGATGATTCCGAGCTCGAGCCCGACCTTGCGAAACGTGTCCAGCGCAAACTGCAGTTCCGCCTCAGTATGAGTCGCGGTCACGATCGTCCTCACGCGGGCTTTGTCGCGGGCGACAGTCGGGAAGGTAATGCCCTGCGCGAACACACCTTCTTCGAACAGCCGGTCCGACAGCCGAACGGCACGCGAGCCCTCGCCGACGATGACGGGAGTAATCGGGCTTTCGCTCGTTCCCGTGTTGAAGCCCAGCGCTTGGAGTCCGGCCTTGAAGAACCTCGTGTTGTGCCACAGCCGCTCCATCCACTGCGGCTCGCTTTCGAGCACGTCAATCGCCGCCAGGCACGTTGCCGCGACCGATGGCGGATGTGATGTTGAAAACAAGAATGGACGCGCTCGCCGATAGAGGAACTCGATGAGCGATCGCGACCCGGCGACGTACCCGCCGAGAGCCCCGAGCGCCTTGGACAGCGTGCCGACCTGCACGTCCACGCGTCCGTGCAGACCGAAGTGATCGACCGTGCCTCGGCCTTGCGCGCCGAAGACCCCGCTCGCATGCGCGTCGTCCACCATCATGATGCAGCCGAACTCGTCAGCGAGGTCGCACAGCGCGGGAAGCGCACCGAGGTCCCCATCCATGCTGAAGACGCCGTCGGTGATCAGGAGGCTGCGTTGGCTGCGAGGAAGCGCGGCGAGGATCGTCCGAGCGGCTCGAGCGTCGCGGTGAGGGAACACTTTGATAGTGGCGCGGCTCAGGCGGGCGCCGTCGATGATGCTCGCGTGATTCAGTTCGTCCGACACGATCACATCGTCTCGGCCGAGAAGCGCGGCAACCGTGCCGGCGTTTGCCGCGAAGCCGCTCTGAAACACGACCGTGGCCTCGGTTCGCTTGAATGACGCGAGCCGGCGCTCGAGCTCCATGTGAATATGCATCGTGCCGGCGATCGTGCGCACCGAGCCGGTGCCGACGCCGAGCGCTCTCAGCGCTTCGAGCGCGCGCTCACGCAGGCGAGGATGCGAGGTGAACCCGAGGTAGTTGTTCGAGGACAGGTTGACGACGGAGCGATGGTCGATCGAGGCGTGCGCCGCCTGCTCGCTGTCGAGTACGCGCAAGGGGCGGAAAAGGCCCTGCTCGCGCAGGGCATTCAACTCGCCATCGAGGTACGCGAGTGGATCGGGACGCATGCCTCTATGTTCCTCTCGCCGTCCGGGCGGCGCTAGCCTCGTGCGAGGTAGTCGCGCGTGAAGGCGCCGATATCGGAGTAAATGCTCGCCAGCTCTTTTGGGTCCGCCAGGAAGACGATGCGGAAGAAGCCTCCGCTGACCGGCACTCCGAAGCCCGATCCGTTCACGCACAGAATCCCGGTTTCGCGCAGCAGGCTCAGCACGTAATCCTCGTCGGTCTTGTGCGGCGGCAGGGAAACTGAGGGCAGCACGTAAAACGCGGCCTTGGGCGCCACGCATCGCATCCCAGGAATGGCGTTCAACATCTCTGTCGTCACGCGCCCGCGCTCGGCGAGCGCCGCGCGGAATAGAGACTGGTGCGATCGGTCTCCTGTGAGTGCGGCCTCGACCGCATAGTTCATTGGTCCAGGACTGCACAGGCGTCCGTCCGCAAGCTTCTTCACCGCGCTCAAGGCATCGTCGAGCCGCGGCGTCGAACCAACGACCATCCACCCGGTGCGCCATCCTGGGGCGAGGTATGCCTTCGAGAGACTCGAGAACGAAATGATCGGCGCGTCGATGTCGTAGCTGCCGAGCAAGGGAATAGGACCGGCAAAGCCGAGGTCACCGTAGACTTCGTCGGCGAGGATCGTCAGGTCATAGCGCTCGGCGAATTCGATGAGCGCGCGTCTGACGGCCGGCGGATAGACCGCACCCGTCGGGTTGTTGGGATCGATCACGACCAGTACACGAGTACGGGCGCTCACCAGGCTGCGCAGTTGATCGAGATCGGGAAGCCACTCGTGATCGGGATCGGTGCGGTAGTACTTCGGGTGCGCGCCAATCTTCGCCAGGATCGCGGTGTAGAGCGGATACGTCGGTGACGGCACAAGCACGTCGTCGCCTTCATCGACGAGCGCGTTGAGCGCCAACTCGATCCCCTCCGACGTTCCAGTGGTGATGAGAACCCGGTCGGGAGACACCGGGACGCCGCGCGCCGCGTAGTCGGCTGCTACCGCGACTCGCGCCGATTCGATTCCGGCAGACGGGACGTAGCCGTTGTGGCCATCTCGCATTGCCCGTGTGGCCGCCTCGACGAGGTGCGGAGGCGTGCGGAACCCGAAGGCGACGGGGTCACCTATATTCAGGTACCTGACACGTCTCCCCTGAGCCTCCACCTTCTTCGCTTCTGCGACGATGTTGCGAATCGCGTAAGAGAATCGATTGACTCGCCCGGCGACCGGCACGGGTCTGGAGTTTCGTGTGGGCATCTGCTCATCTTAAAGGTTGGCGCTGATTCCGGCGAGAGCTCGACGAAGTTTCCAGCTCTGCATTAGGCGGTTAGAGTCAATGTAAGCTCTAACAAACAAGGATCTTATCGGCATCTTCAGCCGTGAGTTCAGATTCTTGGAAAGCCGACAGGGCAATTCTTACGCAGGCAGCCTGCGAGCGAAGAGGCCCGAAAACGCTCGAAAAATAGGCCAAAGTCAAATCGGCCGTCCGATGGGCTTCCGAAAACAGCACCGACGGATTGCAACTGCTGAGCCCTGGTGCGTAACAATTACATCTCCACGGTCGCATTTTGAGGACGCGCAGAGGTCCTACGTCCGTAAGTTGTTCAGCCATAAAGATCGGGTTCGGTGGCAAGCGCATTGATATGGCATGACGCGCATGCGGAGACTGGCGGTTCTCGTGGTGACCACCACACTGGCTTCGGCCGGGATGCTCTCCGCTCAGGCCAACGCGCCCGCGCCGGCAACCCCACAAGTTCCACAGGCGATTTTCAAGGCCGGCGTCGATCTCGTGACGGTGAGCGTCTCGGTCCGCACCGAGAACGGCCGTGTGGTTCGCGACCTTCAAAAATCGGACTTCACGGTCACCGACGCTGGGCGCCAGGCTGAAATCAAAGACTTCTACGTTGGCGACTCGCCCATCAGTCTCGCCATCCTGCTCGACATCAGCGGCAGCATGGCGGTGGGCGGCAACATGGACCGCGCCCGTGATGCGGTGTCGGTCGCCACGATGACATTGAAAGCGCAGTCGGATGAGGCCGCGCTCTTCACGTTCGACAGCGAGCTCCGGCAGGTCGTGGGGTTTACGCAAGACCTCGAACGCATTCACCGTGTCAGCCTGAAAGGGACCCCGTGGGGAAAGACCTCGCTGTATGACGCGATTGCCGATACGGCAACCACCGTCAGCGAGCGATCCAACCGTCATCGTGCACTGCTCGTCATCACTGATGGAGTAGATACGGGAAGTCACCTGACCGCGGGCGAAGTTTCCGCGATTGCCAATTCGATCGACGTTCCGGTGTACCTGCTGACGGTCGTGACGCCAATCGATCATCCGGGCTCCGAGTTCGAAGTCACCAGCGACGGTCGCTCAACGGCAACCGCCACGCTCGCCGATCTGGCGCGCTGGACTGGCGGCGATATGCGCATCGCGAGCACTCCCGCGCACATCTCGATCGCCGTTCAGGATCTATTCAACGAACTGCGACACCAGTACTTGATCAGTTTCGAACCAGGTAGTCGTTCCGGGTGGCATCCACTTGAGATTCGTACGCGGAAGAAGGGTCTTGTCGTCCACGCGCGAGGCGGGTACATGTCGGGCCCTTCGCGCAGCGGAAGTTAGTCCGTCCATAGGGAGAGAGAATCATGCGGAAGAGTCTGTTGGCAGCATCGATACTTGCACTGACCGTGGCTGCGGCCCCGGCGTGCGCGACCAAGAAGTTCGTGCGAACCGAGGTCGGCAACGTCAACGGCAAGGTTGACACGCTGACTGGCACTGTGGAGGAAACACAGGAGCGAACCCGCCGCAACGAAGAGCGTATCGGCGTGGTCGACGAGAAGGCTGAGGCGGCAGGTCGGTCCGCGACGTCCGCACGAGCCGCTGCCGATGCCGCTGCCGCTGCGGCGAAAGACGTGGATGGCAAGGTCGTCACGGTCAACAACCGCGTCACGGCTGTTGAAGCCGCGTCGCGCCGGTTGATCTACGAAGTGACGCTCAGTGAGGATCAGGGTAACTTCGCGTTCAATAAGACGACGTTGCCCGATGAGGCCAAGGCACGGCTGGACAAGATGGTGGCCGACCTCAAGGCCGATCCGAAGGGCATCTACATCGAGATCGAAGGCCACACGGACAACGTGGGAGCGCCCGAAGTGAACGAGCGAATTGGTCTCGAGCGCGCCGAAGCGGTGAAGCGTTACCTCTACGAGCAGCACCAGGTGCCGCTCCACAAGATCAACGTGATCTCCTACGGCGAAGAGAAGCCGGTTGCGCCGAACAACACCAAGGACGGCCGCGCCCAGAACCGCCGCGTCGTCGTCAAGGTCCTCTCGTAGGACATCTCTCGTGAACGAAGGGCGGGTCCGCTCAGGCGGATCCGCCCTTTACCGCATCATCGCCAGATCGACGGTCACCCTCGCCAACTCGTTCTTCCCATCCATCACAACCACTTCGATACGCTCCTTCGCATCGAACGCCGATCCGTCGAGCACGGCGAGGATCGTGCCTCCCATGACGGGCTGCCCTCCGCCAAACGTCGTACCGACGTTAGGTGTGGGAAGGGCCGGGCCTACCGACTCCGGGCGCGATCCGGAGCGGGGAAAGCGTTCGACGCGCTGCGTCGACACGCGCCGGCCGCCGCCGGTGACGATCACCAGGTCATAGAGCGGCACAGCGACGAAGGTGTTGAGTGGGTTGAAGCTCATCTCGATAAGGAGATCGATCTCCGTGGGCGCGTTTCCAAGGGCCTTCAACGCTTCGAGCTGACTGAACATACGCCCGCCCGCCCGCGCGTTCGCTTCTGAGGCGAGCTCCACCTTGTGAAACGGTGTGATCACATCGATCCAATCGATCGGGGGTTTGGCGACGCGCACACGGTACGGCACGTGAAATCGACTGCGCTCCAGCTCGATCCTCGATTGACCGATGAAGATCGCCTCCTCGATCGCGCGTCGGTCCAGCATGGCTTGCAGGGCGCTCGCTGAAACGGCGCCACATGCGATGCAACCGGCGGTCAGAATGACGAACGGCTTCATTGCGGCAATCCTAAGCGATTTGATCATCCGGCGGAGACCCGCCGCGACATCTGCCGACCCGCCCTTGCACCGTCGATCACGATTCGTAGAGGCGAGTCTTCAGACTCGTCTAGGAGCAATTCAGCAGCAGGTGCACCTCAAGCGCTTAGTATTGAGCCCATGGATGTCGACGGACGGGTAGCGCTCATCACCGGCGGGCGGCGGATCGGTGTCGTCGTGGCGACGGAACTGGCCCGCGGCGGGGCCGACATCGCGCTCGTGTACAACCGATCGAGAGCCGAGGCCGAGGAGACGGTGAATTCCATCACCGCGCTCGGCCAGCGCGCCATCATGATTCAGGGCGACCTGCGCGACCCATCCTCATGTCAGCGCGTCGTCGACGAGACGGTCGACGGTCTAGGACGACTCGATGTGCTCATCAACATGGCATCGCTCTACGGACCGGTGCCGTTCGACGACCTGACCGTCGACATGTGGAATGCGCAACTCGACGTCGACCTTCGCGCGGCGTGGCTATGCGCCAAAGCGGCCGCGCCGCACATGCGGCGTCTGCGCGGCGGGCGCATCATCAACATCGGCGACTGGACGGCGAGAAGCGGCCGGCCCAGATACGAGGGGTATCTCTCGTACTACGTGGCCAAGGCGGGTGTGACCGCGTTGACCGAAGGGCTCGCCCTCGAACTGTCCGCGGATCAGATCCTCGTGAATGCGATCGCGCCGGGGCCAATCATCGCCCCAGAGGACACGTCGAACGAGACGTTTGCGGCGGTGGAGAGAGCCACACCGCTCGGGCGCTGGGGGGGTGAGATCGAAATCGCGAAGATCGTGCTGGCGCTCGTCGACAGTGATTTCGTGACGGGAGAGACGATTCGCGTCGACGGCGGAAGACATTTGAAGTGACACCCAATTCCCAGTCTGATTCGTGAACCCACTTCCACGCTTCATCCAAGAGGTTGGGAGTTGGGAGTTGGTGATTGGGAGTTCGCCTTGGCGAGAATCGCAGACAACGTAGACCACGCGTCCTGCGTGGGCAGATTGCAAATGCAGAAGTGACGCACGCCCAGCGATCGCAGCGACTGGATCGTGCGTGCGCACACATCAACGGGCGTGGCGCCCTCGCCGAACTCGCGCATCAGTCCCTCGATCGGAACCGGCATGAACCGACTCAGGGTAGCCAGCGTCTTAAGGCTCGCGCTCCGGTAATAGAACACGTTGAACATTCCCGGAAGCGGAACCTTTCGACGAGACGTTTCGTCGAGAAACCGCTTCACCGGCTCGAGGTTGAGATGGCTCACCACCTGCGTCAGATAGAACTCGGCGCAGAACCTCCGGTCGAGCAGGAAGTCCACTTGCTGCACGACAGACGCATGCGGATTCGCCCAGCCCCCGAGCGACAGTCGCGGCTCGCGCTCGCGAATCAGACGTCTCAGATCCCACGCGTGCTCGACGCATCGCGCCTGGCCGACGGTGGTGTCGCCGCCGAGCACGACGAGCGACGAGAACTCCTGCTGCCACGCTTGTTCAGCGTACGAGAGGCAGAACTCGAGCGAGTGTTTGCTGGTCAGAAACGGCGTGACGAAGTCGCGTGGAAGCTCGCGGCCCAGATTGGTGCTCAGGTGCCGCAGGCTGTTCTCTTCAGGGGTGCCGACCGCACTGTCAGTGAGGAAGACCGGAACTCGATGCCTGCCGAGCCGGCGGAACTCGTGATAGCTGTCGATCCAGGCGTCCATCCCTTCGAGTGAGCTCAGCTCCGCCCGCGGAGGACGCAGCTCCAAGGCGACGATGGCGGTCTCACCGCCAAGGGCGTGGGCCAGCATCTACTCGCGTGAGGACCGCACGGGAGCGGAGGGCTCGGTCACTCGCATCACGAAGTCGAACATCATCTGGTGAAGATGCGCGACGAGCCTCGAGTCGCTGAAGCCGTGACGCTGCTTCGCGTACACCATCATCTCGAAGGGCTTGCCGGCCTTCTGAAGCTCGTAGGCGAACTGAATGGAGTTCTGCATGTGGACGTTGTCGTCCATCGTGCCGTGGATGAGCAACATCCGGGCGTTCAGCCGGTCGGCGGCGAAGCGGGGCGCCGTGCGCCGGTAGCCATCGGCATTGTGTTGCGGCATCTTCATCAGCCGCTCCGTGTAGACAGTGTCATAGTCGCGCCAATCGGTGACTGGCGCTCCGACGATGCCGGCCGACCAGCTCGTGCTGTGGGTCAACGCATAGGCGGTCATGAACCCGCCGTAGCTCCAGCCGCTAAGGACCATGCGTGTTGGATCGACCCAGGGTTGTTGCTTCAACCATGTGACGCCGTCTTCGAGATCCTCCAACTCGAGCTCGCCGAGCCGGCCGTACACCGGCCACTGTGACTCTGCACCCTTGCCGCTCGCGCTTCTGTTGTCGAGTACCCAGCAGACGATCCCATGTTGCGCGAGCAACTGATAGAACATGTAATCAGGCCCGTCCCACTGATCGCGAACCTGCGAGGCTCCCGGTCCTGCGTAGGTGAACTGATAGATCGGATAGCGCCGCGACGGGTTGAAGTCGAGCGGCTTGATCAGCATCCCGTCCATCGAGAAGCCGTCGCGTGTCTTCACTTGCACGAATTCCGGCGTCGACAGCTTGAGCTCCGCAAGAACCGGCACGGCGTTGGCGTTGAGAACGCGCACCTCCGAGCCGTCCGAGCGATGCAGCCGCGTTTGCGTGGGAGTCGTCGCGTTGCTCCAGATGCCGACGTATTGAGTGAAATCAGGATTGAAGATCGCGCGACTGGTGCCGCCAGCCTGAGACAGCCGGGTCATTGCCGTGCCGTCGAGTCGAATACGGTAGATATCGGTCCCGATCGAGCTCCGTTCTGGAGATGAGAAATAGACGAGGCCATTGGCCTCGTCTACTCCGAACAATGTGCGCACTTCCCAGCGTCCGTTCGTGACCTGCCCGAGCAAGTCGCCGGAGGCGCTGTAGCGATAGAGATGCTTGAAGCCGCTGCGCTCGCTGAACCAGAGGAACGAGCCGTCCTTGAGCCACACCGGGTTGCCGTTCTCATTCACCCACGCCTTCGTCGTCTCGCGCAGCAGACGCCGCGCGCGGCCGTTGGCAGCATCGGCGAGATTGAGGTCGAGCCACGTTTGCTCTCGATCCTGGACCTGGTGAACGATCTGCTGCGAATCGGGAGTCCAGCCGACGTTGACGAGAAGGATGTCGACCGCAGAGTAGGCGCTCAGATCGACCCACGACGGACCATCGCCCGACACGCGCGCAAAGCCAAGCCTCACCGTCGGATTCGGATCGCCGGCCTTTGGATAATCGGTCACCTCGAGTGCCGGCCGATACGGAATGTGATCGACGACGGTGTATTCAGGAACCGGCTGCTCGTCGAGCTGAAGAAACGCCAGGCGAGTGGAATCCGGGCTCCACCAGTAGCCGCGAAACTGTCCGCGTCCGAAGACCTCTTCCTGATACAGCCAATCGAGTTTGCCGTTCAAACGCTCGCGACCGCCGTCGTGAGTGATGGCCTGCTCCCGTTGCGACGCGACGTCTACGACATACAGATTGTTCTCGCGAACGAATGCGACTTGACGTCCATCCGGGCTGAAAGTGGGAACCTCTTCTTCACCAGCCGTGGCCGTGAGCCGATCTGCCTTTGTCGAGGCGAACGAGTAGAAATAGAGATCGTCGGCGATCGTTACCAATGCGCCGGTTCGCGCAGGGTTGAGCGTCAGATCATCGGAGTGCGCGATCTGTGCAGCCTCATCGCGAGTAACGCCGGGCAACGATGCGAGCGCCGCTTCCATCGGAGCGGCATCGAACAACGACGAGCTTCGGCCCGATTGTGCGTCCACCTTCAGCCATTCGGTACCGCTCGCTCCGCGCCGGCGGGTCAGATAGGTGCGCGCATCGAGCCACGTGATCGCCGTTTCCGGTGTGCCGCTGAAATTGATCCGGCCCGCCCCGTAGATGGCGTCGATCGTGAGCCGCCGAGCCCCGACCTGGGCATCGACGGTGACCAGTGTCGCGAGCAGGCAAAGTGAACATGCCGCAACGAGCGATCCCGTTCTCATGATCGAAAGAGTAGCACTGCGAGAAGACCGCAGCGCGGCCCGGCGCCCCGAGCGGACAGATTCAGAAAAAGCCTGATATCGTCATCCTTCAACGTGGCCACATTGACCTTTCTGGGGGCGGCACGGACCGTCACGGGATCCAAGTACTTGCTCGAGCACGGGGGCCGCCGCGTCCTGTTCGACTGCGGTCTCTTCCAGGGATTGAAGGAGTTGCGGCTCAGGAACTGGGACACCTTCCCGGTGCCCCCTGAGAGCCTTGATGCGGTTGTGCTCACGCACGCGCACTTGGACCACGTGGGCTACCTGCCGCGCCTCACCGCTCAGGGTTACCGGGGCCGCGTGTTCTGCACGCCCGGGACGAAGGACTTGTGTCAACTGGTCCTCCCCGATGCGGGCCGGATCCAAGAAGAGGACGCGCGCCAGGCGAACAAGCATGGCTACTCCAAGCACGCTCCCGCGTTGCCGCTGTTCACCGAGAGTGACGCGCTCCGCGCGCTGACCTACCTCCAGCCGCTTGGGTTCGAGCGGCCGATCGAGGTCGCGCCCGGCGTATCGATCGAGTTTCATCCCGCAGGGCATCTGCTCGGCTCGGCGTTCGTGCTCGTTCGTCTCACTGGCGGTCCTTCCATCCTCTTCGGCGGCGATCTTGGCCGCTACAACCGGCCGGTTCTCCCCGATCCATCGAACGCCATCGCCGCCGACGTCGTGCTGGTGGAGTCGACCTATGGCGATCGCGATCACGAGGCGGACGATTCGGGACAGCAGCTGGCCGAGGTCATCAAGAGCACGGCGAGGCGCAGCGGCAAGCTGGTGATTCCTTCCTTCGCCATCGGGCGGGTTGAGGAGGTGCTCTACTGGGTGCGGCGTCTCGAGGCGGAGCACCGCATTCCGGTGTTGCCGGTCTATGTGGACAGCCCGATGGCGACCGAGGCACTCAAGTACTACAGCGCGCGCGTCGCAGAGC
>Ga0310810_10001846_pt1 | contig 22439 bp, 16 predicted proteins | sample NCmetagenome_FD_207641 | JGI IMG/M metagenome (GOLD analysis project Ga0310810, IMG submission 207641) | Soil microbial communities from experimental microcosm in Duke University, North Carolina, United States - NC | ecosystem: Engineered > Artificial ecosystem > Soil microcosm > Unclassified ... | reverse complement strand
CGACGGGGAACAACTACAGCGACCCCACGTCGGCGATGAGCGACTCGTTCCTCGCGATGGATCTCGACACCGGAAAGATTCTCTGGTCGCGCCAGATGACGGAGAAGGACGCCTACACGGCAGCGTGCCGTCTGCCCGACAAGACCAATTGCGCCGAGTCCAACGGACCCGACTTTGACTTCGGGGCGTCGCCCATCCTGGTCACGCTCGCCAGCGGCCGGCGCATGGTCGTCGCCGGTCAGAAGTCGGGCATCGTACACGCGCTCGATCCCGACAAGAACGGCGAGGTGCTCTGGCAGACGCGCGTCGGCCGCGGCGGAACGATGGGTGGTGTGCAGTGGGGATCGGCGGTCGATCAGAGCAACATCTACGTCGCGCTGTCGGACATCGGGCGCATCATGCTCACCTACAGCAACAGCACGGATGCCGATCCGAAGCAAGGCGGCGGGATGTTCGCGCTCAAGCTCGAGGACGGCGAGCGCGTCTGGTACACGCCGCCGCCCGGATGCGGCACACGCCAGCGCTGCAGCCCCGCCCAGTCTGCAGCCGTGAGCGCGCTGCCTGGCGTCGCCTTCTCGGGCTCGGTCGATGGCCACATGCGCGCATACTCTTCTGCCGACGGCAAGATCCTCTGGGACTTCGATTCGATCCAGGCGTACGACACGATCAACGGTGTGCCAGGACGAGGTGGATCGATCGACGGCCCCGGGCCCGCGATTGGCGGCGGCATGGTCGTGTTCAATTCAGGCTATCCCACTGCTGGCGGCACACCCGGCAACGTGCTGCTCGCCTTCTCTGTCGACGGGAAATAGATAAGCCGCCAACTCCCAATTCCCAACCCACGATCGCAACCCTTCGAGAACAGGGTTTGGAAGTTGGGAGGTCTTTGCTTAGCGTGTGCGAGCGCCCGGCTGCGATGCGAGCCACGCACGCCTGCCGGTTCCGGACGGCGCCGCGCTGCACGCCGGAAATCGGCTTCCGCTCGGACCCTCACGACGCCGCGGCGAGTAAGAGCTGACGCGGCGCGACATCCGTCGCGTGGCTCAAAGCGGTCGGGATAGCTCGCGGCAACCAGAACGCGTGGACGGTACTCGCCGCGCGGAATCGCTCCACCCGATTTCCTGCTCCGCCGCGTGCCGACTTCGCAGTGAGGTGGCGCTGGCGCAGGCGCCGCCGGCCCGGCAGGACGTCCGTGGCAGGTTCGGAGGAGCCGCGCTGGCAGCCACGCCCGGGCAGCGGTGGTGACGACGGCGGTGCCCTCGAGGCGGCGCGATCATCGCAGTGGGTAAAAATGCGGCCGGAGGCGCTCTACCTGGCGACAGCGCCGCGCCCACCACGGTAGGTAAACGTGGGCCGCGGATCAGCGGCCGGAGGCGCATTTTTTCCGCGCCCGACCTCGGGGCCCGCCAGAGTCACACCGCTGCCCGTGACGATCGTTCGCGCCTCGACTCCACGCGCTAAACCGTGACGTTGAGAGTTGGAGGTTGGAAGTTGTTTTTCAGAGAGTTCTGGTCTGCCCACCGTCGGCATCGACGATCGCCCCCTGACAGAACGCCGCCTGCGGTGACGCGAGAAACGCGACGAGCCGCGCGATCTCCTCGGGCTGACCGAAGCGCGAGACGCCGAACGCGCGCGCCATTTGCTGCTCCGCTTCCGCGGGATCGACGTTGTGCTCCGCTGCGAACGCCTCGAGACGGGTCAGCAATCGATCGGTCGCGATGCCACCGGGATTGATCGCGTTCACGCGCACGCCGTCCTTCACGCCGCGATCGGCAAGCACCTTGGTCAGATTCAGCAAGGCGGCATTGACGGCGCCGCCGATGGCGAATTCGGCCTGACCCGTGCGCCCGCCGATGCCGACGATGTTGACGATCGTCCCTGACGCCGCGCACAAATGCGGCCAAGCCGCGCGGGCCAGACGCATTGCACCGTAGAACTTCAAGCCGAACCCGTCCGCCCAGTCGGCCTCGGAGAGCGCGAGGAAATCGCCTCGCTTCGTCGCCCCAGCGTTGTTGACGAGGACGTCGATCCGCCCGTAACGCGCCACCGCTGCGGTGACAACCGCCGCCGGCACATCGGGGTTCGTCAGATCCGCCGCGTGCACGAGGCACGCACCGCCGAGCGGCGCGGCGAGCTCGTCGAGCTGCGCCTTCGACCGCGCGACGACCACGACGCGCATGCCTTCCTGCGCCAGCGTGACCGCGATTGCGCGGCCAATCCCCTTGCTGGCGCCGGTCACGATCGCGACTTTATTCGCTAGTTGAAGATCCATAAATAGCCACGGAGCAGACGAAGAAGGGTTCAGGGGGTTCAGGAGGTGCAGGAGGCTTTGACCCCCCTGAACCGCCTGAACCTGCTGATACAGACGAACAACGCAATCTAAGGCGTCTTCTCGAGCGCTGCGAAAGGCCCGGACGAGTAAACGACTTGGCCACCCACCATCGTGAGGACAGACTCGAGGCGGCCGATACGCTCGACCGGAATCGTCATGTAATCGTCCGACAGCACCGCGAGATCGGCGAGCTTACCGGCTTCAAGCGACCCGCGCTTCGTGTCGTCGAAGGAAAACCAGGCGCTCCCCAGAGTGTAGAAACGAAGCGCGTCGATCCGACTCGGGATCTCCTCGGGGCCGCGTAACACGACTCCTCCGACGGTCTTCGCGTCGAGCAGCCACTGCAACGAGGTGAAGGGGTTGTATGACGCGACGCGATGCGCGTCGGTACCGGCGCCGACGACCACGCTCATCTTGCGTGCGGTTTCAACCGGCGGCGTCCGCCGCGCTGCCGCGGCGCCCGCCTGTTTCAGGACCTGCTCTCCCCCGAAATACATCGCGTCCTGCATCGTCCAACCGACACCGAGTGCCTTCATTCGTTTGAGGCTCTCGACGGACGCATCGTTCAGGTGCGCGATCGACCAGCGCAGCGGCGCAATCGGAATCTCCTGGTTGACGCGTTCGAAGATCGAAAGCAAGTGATCGACGGAGGCGTCGGTGTTCCAATGCATGGTCAACGACATCCCGCGCTCGGCGGCCCACTTCACGATGCGGTAGTACGCGTCCTTGTCGGCCGCTGTCGGCGCGTTGTTGTTGTTCATCGCGACCGTGATCCGTTCGCCGAGCCCGTTGAATCGGAGCATGTCGTCGCCGAATCCCATCGGTAGCAGCGCCGTCAGATCCTGAAGCTCCTCGAATTCCTTTCCCGGCGTCTGCCCGTTCAGCGTGTAGGTCACGCGGACGGTCATCGCCTTGTCACGCCACACCTTGAAGAGCGCCTGGTAATCCGGCGACGCGAGGTTGTTGCCGCCGGGATCGCCAACGCCGGTGATGGCCAGGCGATTGAGCTCGCGGAAGAACGCCTTCGTGCCATCGATCTGTTGCTCGAAGGTCGGCCTGGGCAGCCGATCGAACAACGACACAATCGCGTTCTGGGCACCGGTCACGGCGCCGGTCAGTGCGCCGCTGGCGTCCCGCTCGAGGCGTCCGCCGGGCGGCAAGTCTGCGTCACTCTTGATCCCCAGGGCCGCGTGCGCTTTCGGCGTCAGCATCGACCAGCCGTACCCCAGCTGCACGTAGACCGGATTGTCAGGTGCGGCGGCGACGAGCTCGGCCTGCGTCGGCCGCCGGTTCTCCTCGAACTGCTGCACGTTCCATCCGCCGGCCACGATCAACCAGGAGCCCGGCTTCATCGTTCGCGACACGGCGCGAATGCGGCCGAGCGCTTCCTCGAGCGAGTGCGCGCCGATCCAGTTGACCTCAGTGCTGAAGCTCAAGGCCGCGCGAATGGCGTGGAGATGTGAATCGATCAGGCCGGGAACAACCGTCCGCCCACGCAGGTCGATGACGCGCGTCGAGGGACCGGCCAGTTTGCGAATGTCTGCCGACGTCCCCACCGCCTCGATGCGGCCACCCTCGATGGCAATGGCTTCCCGAATCGAGGATTGCGCATCGACCGTGACGATCTTGCCATTCAGCAGAACGGTATCGGGAGTCTGTGCCCAGGCGGGGCTCGCGAGGCACAGGAGAACGACAGACAGGCGAAGGCCGCGCATGCCAGCGGATTGTACTCGGCGGGTCCATAGAACAGGACCTGCGACGTCTTCGGCGGGTCCGCCCGCACGCGGACTCGACGTAATCCGGGGTCCGCCTAAAGGCGGACACTACGTAATCACGGGTCCGCCTAAAGGCGGACACTACGAGAAGGCTTCCGTAGTGTCCGGCTTCAACCGGACCTCAAAAGCCCTTGCCCAGTTGCTCTTGCAGCTTGTCGCGATACCCGCGACTGAGGGGCAGGCGCTGCCCGTTGCGCAGGACAACGACGTATTCACCGTTGAACCAGGGTTGCAGCTCCTTGATGCGCTCGGTGTTGACGATGCGCGAGCGGTGAATGCGGACGAAGCGCTTGGGATCGAGACGCGACTCCATTCGGTTCATCGTCTCGCGAAAGAGATGCGACTCCTCGCCAAGATGCAGGCGTACGTAGTTACCGGCCGCTTCGATCCAATCGAGGTCGCCCGTCCGCAGGAAAAACACGCGGCCGCCGGATTTGACGATGAGGCGATCGAGCTTGGGCGCTTCCGGCTTGATGTCGTTGACCAGCGCGAGCAAGCGGCGGCCCAGGTCGCCGGCACGGCGCCGCTCGAGATGCGCACGTGCATGCATCAACGTTTGACGGAATCGATCGCGCCCGAACGGTTTGAGCAGGTAGTCGATGGCGTGCACTTCGAACGCACGGAGCGCGTACTCGTCGTACGCGGTGACGAAGACGACAGTCGGCATCTTGTCGGCTCCGATGGCCTCGATGACACCGAAGCCGTCAACGCCGGGCATCTGGACATCGAGAAAGACCAGGTCGGGCACCTGGTGCTGAATGGCGGTCACCGCCTGTGCACCGTCACCGCACTCGCCCACGACCTCGACGTCATCCTCTTGCTGCAGGAGCGAGAGCACACGCTCTCGCGCGATCGGCTCGTCGTCAACCACCAGAGTTCGGATCCGGGTCATGCCACGCTCTCCATTGGGTTCTCAGGCTTCGTCGCTCGCGATCCGGACGCCGCCGACTCCGAATCGTGCCCCACAGGTATGACGATCGTCACGAGAAGACCGCCGCCGGTCGGCGTCTGGAACTCGAAGCGATGCCGATCGCCATACAGGTTCTCGAGCCTGGACCTGGTGTTGGACAGTCCCACGCCCGAATGGAAGGCGTTCAGCTTGTCGGGCGAGAGACCGACGCCATTGTCGCGGACGGCGAGCGTCAGAACCTCGCCAGTCTGGCGCGCGCTGACGTCAATACGGCCGGTGCCGACCCTCGGGCCGACGCCGTGACGTAACGCGTTCTCGACGAGGGGCTGAAGAATCAGGTTCGGCACGAGCGTGTCGAGCACTTCGGGATCGACGTCGATGTTGACCTGTAGACGATCCCCGAACCGGCGTTGTTCGATCTCGAGGTACTTCCACAGGAAGTCGATCTCGTCTTTGAGCGGGACCTGCTGCGTGCCGATGCGATCGAGTGTCAGCCGGAGCAGATCGCTGAGCTGCACCAGCATCTCGTCGGCGGCGTGGACGTCGCGATGCATCAGCGCCGAGATAGTGTTGAGCGTGTTGAACAGGAAGTGCGGGTGGAGTTGGCGCTGCAACGCCTCGAGCTGTGCCTCGGCCAGCTGCGTCTGCAGTTGGGCCGCGGTGATTTCGCGCTCCTGTGACTGGCGGTGGTAGTCGAGCGCGTGCACGAACGCGACGAGCGCCCAATAGGTCATCATCTCCCAGTCGAAGTTCAGGAAGAATCGATCCCGGAAGTACATCCACCATTCGAAGGAACGCTCGGTCAGCTGGGTGATGATGACGCCGCGTGCCGACGTTGCGAGCGCCACGTGAGCGGCCGTGAACACAAGCACACCAAGTACATGAGCGACGCCGGCCGATTTCCAGGTCTGCCGTTCGAATCTGTAGTGCCGCGCCAGCCACAACACTCCGGGGACGAGCAGCGCCCACGACCACCAGTACGTCAGGTTGAGCGCGAGGAGCACGCTGAACGGTTGCTTGTGCTCCGAGACGAGCGCGACGTAGTTGTAGGCCTGAAGCCCGGTGACCACGCCGAGCACCGTGGTAATGGTGAGGATCGTGAGCGGGCTCGTGGCGCGAGCGAGGCGGGCCATCTGTGAACTATCAGCCGAGGCGCGCGGCCCGTCAAGCAAACGTTTCGGATTTACTGGGCTTTCCACCGATCTTCGTCCCAGGACGGTCACGTCTCGGCCATGTCTTCGTGCGTTCCGTCACCGCTCGGTCTGATTTCGTCCCGGACCTGGCGCGGCAGCGCGCTCACCATGCCAACGTGAGCATGCGACGCTCGGGGAGATTGCGGCTGAGCGAGGTAGGATGCCGCGGTGGGTGTGGTTCGCATCGAGACCGCGGAGGACGAACGGCTCGCCCAGTTCCGTCATGTGCCAGACCCTGAGCTGCTGTCCCGGCTAGGTCTGTTCGTCGCGGAAGGAAGATTCGTCGTCGCGCGGCTGCTGTCGAGCGGGCTCACGACGCGGGCGCTGCTCGCGACTGAACCCGCCGCGATAGCGCTCGAGCCACTCCTCATCAGCTGCACGTTTCCGGTGTACGTCGTACCTCAGGCCGTGATGAACGGAGTGACGGGATTCAACTTTCATCGCGGGTGTCTCGCGATTGGGGTGCGTCCGCCTGCACGCGATTGGCGTGAGGTCACGCGCCGGTCACACTTTCTCGTCGTGCTCGAACGCGTCGGCAACGTGGACAACGTCGGCTCCATCTTCCGGAGCGCGCGCGCGTTTGGTGTCGATGGCGTGCTGCTGCAGGAGGACTGCGCCGACCCGCTCTATCGCAAAGCGATTCGCACATCGATGGCAGCCACGCTCACGCTGCCCTACGCCAGGGCTCCATGGCCTGACGCGCTACGGGAGCTGGAAGAACAAGGATGGGCCACGATTGCGATGACGCCCGTCGACGGCGCGCCGCCGCTGCACGACGTCGCCAGGGATCTTCCCGGCCGTTCGATTGCGATCGTGCTGGGGCACGAAGGCGACGGGCTGACCGCGGAGGCCATGGCAGCCTGCACCCATCGAGCCCGGATTGCGATCGCGAGGGAGGTGGATTCGTTGAACGTCGGCACCGCTGCAGCGATTGCGCTCTATGCACTCTGCGCGACGTAGAAAGTCCACTGCGGATCACGACAGCGCGAGGCTGATGACTTTGCGCTCCTCGAACGGCGCACCCATGTCGTCCGGCAGGTCGCCTGTATCCGGCCGCAGGTGCCGCCGCATCGTCGGCTTGATCGTCTCCAGCAGTTCCTTCCGGCTCTTGACGCGCAGCGGTTTGCCCAGGTAGATCTTGCCGGCTTTCGCCATGACACTTTCGGGGAGCGCGCTCGCGAACATGAAGAGCGGCCAGGTAAACCCGGGACCGTTCATCTTCCTCAGCCTGAACGCCCACAGCGCCAGGGCACTCACGCGCCAGACGGCAGGGGCCCACCAACTGTTCTGACCCGGCCGCAGATTCATCTTCCAGCACTTCATCATGAGCTGCCACTGGAGCGGCGTCAGTTGCTTCGTCTCGGTGACGCCCTTCTTCTTCTCCATCCGCGTGTCATGGAGCGGCGTGAAGATCGACGGGATGAAGAACGCGAACAGCCCCCGCCGTTCCACCTCGTAGATCAGATCGAGCGTCGCCCGCACGTCATCGTCGGTCTCGTCGGGACTACCCACGATGAGGGTCATCGCCGGGAACCAGTTGTTTTTATTGAGGATCTCCAGGCCGCGAATGACGACGCTCGGCCATTCGTCGATGGGAAATGGCACGGCCTTGCTCGGCATGATGCGTTTGCCGGCGGCGACCGATCCTGTCTCGAGCCCGATCAGCGGTACGAGCGCCTTGGCCTTCGGATGGCTGCTCAAGTACGGCAAGTGAATCGGGCTCTTGTCCAACAGGCTCTCGGACAACTTCTCGATGAGCACGGGATCGACGACCGCGGGCGCGATCGTCGCGTGACTCAGCACATGCTGCTCCACGCCGGGCGTGTTCACCACTGCACGAAAAAGATCGAGCAGCGCCTCGCGATTGGGGAAATAGAACGGCGTGTTCGTATGGACCTGTCCCCAGATGAACATGTCCTCGGTCGCCAGTGAAATCTGCTTGTTGCCGTCGCGCACATTGGCGCGCACATGCGCGAGGATCTTGTCGCGCGGCAGATCGATCTGCGGATTCAGATCGGGGACGCAGAACTGGCAGCGCCGTCCGCACCCCGTGGTCATCTCGACCACGCCGAAGGTCGTGCGCTTGTCAGGAAACAGAATCTCGTCGCGCGAGACGGGGTGACTGACATCGACCTTTCGCGGCAGCGGCTCTCCGGCGATCGCCTTGTCGAAGAGCGCGAACGTCTCCGCTGACTCGCTTCGCCCCTCGACGACACAGTCGACGCTCAACTCGTCCCAGGAATCCGTCTGCGTGATCTGCCAGCCGCCCGAGCCGCCGACGATGACGCGGAACGAGGAGCGCCAGGTGTTCGACTTGATCTGCGCGAACATCTTGCGCGCGTAGAACGAGTTGATCGCCAGCTTTGCGGAACCGAAGATCGACGTGTACACGCCAGCCGCGAAGGTGACGCCGAGCGGGTTGTGCGTGGACACGGCGACGATGCGCGTCCGCGGTCCTACGAATCTGTCCAAATCATCCGGGTAGCAGCACACGATATCGTCGGCTGCGTAATGACGCAGCAGCGACGCCTCCAGCACCCGCGCCCCGGCGGGCATATACCGCGCCGACCAGTCGTCGTTGTACTCGAGCTGCCGCCACTTCGGATACTTCCTGTTGATGATGCCCTCGAGCCACATCGGCAGCGACGCCATGCTCATCTGAATGAAGTAGCCAGCATGGTCGATGATCTCGGTCAGCGGCGCGGTGATGACGATGAGACGGCCATCATCCACGGGCACACTGGTACGCTTTCCTTCGTCACTCACAACGGCATCCTCACGAATCGCTAAGGGTGAGCGGTAAGGAAATTGTAGCGGAATAATCAAGGCCGGTAATGCCGCATACTCGTTGCCCGTGACACCCGATCGTTTCGACGTCGTCGGCCTCGGCGAAAACTCGGTGGACTACGTGTACCGGCTCGCCGGCGCGGTGGCGCCGAACGAGAAACTCGAGGCGGCGTCGCACCAGCTGTCGTGTGGCGGCCAGGTGGCCACGACGCTCGCCGCGTGTGCGGCACTGGGGCTTCGCGCGGGCTACATCGGGACGTTCGGTAACGACGGCAACGGACTCCGGATCCGCGACACGCTTGCGAGCGTTCATGTGGATACCGCGCACGCGATCGTACGGAATGCTCCCAACCGGCACGCGGTGATCCTCGTGGACGAGCGGACTGGCGATCGGACGGTCGTGTGGCATCGTGATCCGCGGCTCGTCCTGAGCGCGAGCGACATCGCGCGCGACCTCGTCGCCGGTGCGAAGCTGCTGCACGTGGACGATCTCGACGAGGATGCGTCGGTCGCCGCAGCGCGCATCGCGACCGAGGCAGGTGTGATCGTGACGAGCGACGTCGATCGCCTGACACGCGGGGCGCGAGAACTGATTGCGCTCTCCACCGTGCCGATTCTGTCAACCCATGTGCCCTCGGCACTCACCGGAGAGCAAGACCTCGAGCGAGCGCTGCGAGCCCTGCGAATCAGGGACACGCAGTGGATTTGCGTGACGCTCGGCGCCGATGGCGCCATGCTTCTCGAGGGCGATCGCCTTCATCACGCGCCGGCGTTCGCCGTCAACGCGGTGGACACGACCGGCGCAGGTGATGTCTTTCGTGCGGGATTCATCCACGCGCTCCTGCAGAGTCGAAGCCCGGCAGACGTTCTGCGGTTTGCAACCGCCGCCGCGGCGTTGAGCTGCACACGCGAGGGCGCCATCGCCAGCGTGCCGACGCTGAGCGATGTCGAGCGGGCGCTTCGCGCCGAGCTGTAGTCCGTCGGCGCGCCTCGACCTCTTGCGCACAGAAGGCGTGCGAGTTGCATCCCCCCGATCGTCAGCTATCGAGGGAGGGGTGTATGAGAGGTATTGGAATCGGAACGGCCGTCGTCGCGCTGGCTCTCTCGGTGAGCGCGGCCGCGGCAGGACAGACACGGCAACAGAGTCCTCCGACGCAGTCGTCACCGGCTTCACCCGGGCAGGCCGCACCCGGATCACAGGGTCAAGCTCGTCCCGGCTCGACCGGGCAACCCGGGTCCCATGACACGGGCACGCAGCACAAGACGGGGCAAGCGGGAAAACAGACTGCTCATGCGTTCGTCAACGAGATGACAATCGTCAATCTCGCTGAGGTGCAACTTGGAAACACGGCGAGCGAGAAGACCCTGAACGCTGACGTCAGAGCCTTTGGCCAGATGATGGCGAGGGAGCACACGCAAGCCAATAGCGAGCTGAAACAGATCGCATCTCAACTGCACATTCAGCCGCCCACGCAGATGGATAAGAAGCACAGCCAGTTGTGGTCGAAGCTCTCGGAACTGAACGGTGGCGATTTCGATCGCGAGTACATGAATGCGATGGTGATGGGCCACGAAGAGGTGCTCGCCAAGCTGCGCGCGCGCGCGGACGCCGGCGCCTCGGGCGCACAGAGCAGCGGATCTGACGATCACGGCGCCGCCGCGAGCGCTCGCAGCAGCACGGCAAGCCAGAGCGCGACGCCATCACAGGCGGGCAAGGGAGCGACTGCAGGCCACGGTGATGAGGCGCTCAACCAGTGGGCGGCCAAGATGATCCCGGCGGTGCAGATGCACCTCGATAAGGCGAAGGAGGTTCAACAGAAACTCGGCAAGTAGCTCGGCAAGGCGCAGCCTCAGCGCAGTCCGTACTCCTTCTTGAAGGGCGCCCAGTTCGCTTTCAAGCGGAGGAACTCGCTCGTGTCGCGGCACAGGAGAAACGGATTGGTCGACTTCTCCAGCGCCATCGTCGACGAGGGGCGCGCACCGTAGTCATGTCCGGGCCACACCGTCGCCTCATCCGGGAATTCCGAGATGAGGCGCTGCAGGCTCCGCCACTCGATGCGTGCGTCATCGTCGGATGACGTGCCGCCGACTTTGCCGACGAAGAGCAGGTCGCCGGTGATCAGAATCCGGTACGTCTCCTCATAGAGCGCCAGATGATCCGCGGAGTGGCCCGGCACGTAGATGCATCGCACCGTTAAACCGCCGATGGTCAAGCGCTGACCATCGGCGAGCGCCACGTCAGGATTCAGCAGCGGATGTGCGGCAATGCTGGCGCGCGTCATCTCGGCGACGCGCGAATTGCCGTTGGTGTGGTCGGGATGTCCGTGCGTGCTGATCACGTACGCCACGACGAGAGCCTGATCGGCCGCCCGTGTCACGAACGTCTCTGGCGAGTACGACGGATCGATCAGTACCGCGCGTTTCGCCGATCGGTCGCCCAGGAGATAGCCGAAGTTCCGATCGCCGCCGGCGCGAATCTGTTCGAATACGAGCTGCATGCGCCGATTGTACGCGGGCGCTGTGGGTTCAGGCTTGGTCCAAGAGACCCGCCTCTACAGGTCAGCGTAGCAGCGGTCCTTCAGGCCTCCGCTGATCACCGCCGCAGAATCGAATTCGCCGGCACCAGTGCGCTCGTGCGCGACGAGCGCCACAAGAACAAACCGCCGGCCACGAGTGCTCCCACGACCACGGATCCCAGCGCGAACCAGCGGATGTCCGGCAGGCCGAGCAGGACCGTGATGATCGCGCCGATCACGAACAGCAGGCCGCCGATGTCGCCCGCGACAGGGATCGACGATAGGTTGATTTCCGCTCCGGGTGTTCGCGAACCAGGCGCGAACTGACTCGGATGGCGCGTGTTCCACCGCCGCAACGCGACAGCCATGATGAGCCCGCCGGCGACTCCACCGAGCACGAACCAGCCAAACATCGACCAGATCGCCGCGAAGAGCGCGACAACCAGCAATGTCAGCAGCGGGTCGGCCGCGCCGCCGCGCGCACTCGGGTGACGCGTGTTCCACAGTCGCAGGGCGATCGCCAGCAGGATGCCGAGGCCAATCACGGCTACGGCAAACCATCCGAACAGCGGGCGGATCGCCGCGAAGAGCGCGAGCGCGAGAACGAGCAGCAGGTTGCCGCCATGCCTGCCGGTCACGAATGTCGTGATCGGACTCCCCATCGGCGCCGACGGCACGATGAACGGCGCCGAGAGAACAAGCCGCGCGAACGCCGCGTAACCGCGCGCGTGCGCGGTCAGCGTCTTGAAACGGTTCGTCCCGGCTTCACTCAACTCTTGTTGATAGTCTGCGAGCGCCGGGATGACGAAGGTGGAACGCGTCGGCTCGTCGAATAGAAGTGTTGCCAGCTTCACGAGCCGTTCACCGGGTTGTCGAGGAGTGAAGGCTGTCATGTCTGCAGCTCCGGATGGAATTCCCGCGCCACCTGGGTCCACGCGCGGAGCACGCGCTCGCCGAGTGGCGTCGGGTAATACATGCGTCGAGGCAATCCAATTGCGCCAGGCGGCAGGGCCTCCTGTTCCGACCTGATAAACCCCTTGGTTTCCATGCGGCCGAGCGTGACGTACACCGTTCCCCGCTTCAGCGCGCCATCGGAGGAGGCCACGAGCTGAAGCCCGAACAGCGGCCCCTGAGAGACCAGCAGGTCCAGAATCAGCCGTTCCTTCGGCGGTAGGCTGGGAATCGGGTGGTGCGCCACGGCATAATCTTACCAAATGTAAGACCGATAAACAATGATAATTCTGACCACGTCTACCAGAGATTTGGGAGCAGAGTTTCGGGCTCGAAGCCGCGGTGGGGGTGCTACTATGCGCGCCGGACTCATCCAGCCATGGCTGCGCCGCTCGAAAATCCGGCGCGGTCGCGTGGTTCGTTGCAGATCAATCGAGGCTCTATGAACAGACATCTCTCGAGAACCGTGTGGTCCGCGATGGCCGCTCTCCTTCTTTCTATCCCGCTGTGCGCACAGCAGGCCGCACCGGCGCCCACCACCAGCCCGCAGATCCTCGATGTGCAGGGCGGCAAGATTCGCGTCGTGACGATGGCCAGTGGACTGTTTCACCCCTGGGGCCTCGCCTTCCCCGACGCCAACACGATTCTCGTCACCGAGAAGAACGGTGCGCTTCGCATCATCCGTAACGGCGTGCTCGCACCGCAGCCGGTGTGGACCTCGCCAACACCAGCCGGGCAGGGGAGCGACTCGCTTCATTTCGTGACCTTGCATCCCAAGTTTGCCGACAACCAGCTCGTTTACGTGTCGTACCCCAAGCAGGGACCCAAAGGGACAACGCTCGCCGTCGCCCGCGGACACTTGAAGGGATCGTCCCTCGGTGACGTCGAGGAGATCTTCGTCGCCGATGCGTGGGAGACCGGCGGCAACATCGCCGGCCGCGTCTACTTCGGCAAAGACGGCATGCTCTACGTGACGATCGGCGATCGCGATCGCATCTGCTGCAACGCCGAGCAAAAGCGTGCGGACGGATCCGACGACAACAGCCTGCGCATGAAGTCACAGGCGCTCGACAACCACGTCGGCAAGACGCTGCGTCTCAAGGACGATGGCACGGTGCCAGCGGACAATCCGTTCGTCGGGAAGCCCGGTGCGAAGCCGGAGATTTATACCTACGGTCATCGCAATGGCTACGGCCTCGCGGTCAATCCTGAGACTGGCGAGCTCTGGCAGGCGGAGATCGGGCCGATGGGTGGCGACGAGGTCAACGTCCTCGCGCCGGGGCACAACTATGGCTGGCCGGTCGTGTCGATGGGCCGCAACTACACCGGCACGCTCGTGTCGGATCAGCCGTTCGGCCGTCCCGGGATGGACAACGCGCGGATGTTCTGGGTGCCGTCGATCAGCCCGTCGAGCATCATCTTCTACACCGGTGACAAGTTCCCGCGCTGGAAGAACAACTTGTTTGTCGGCGCGCTCACGACCAAGCAACTGATTCGCGTCGCGTTCGGTCAGCCGTCACAAGCCGAGCGCCGCGAGGGTCTGCTGATTCCGCTCGGCGTTCGCATCCGCGACGTGCAACAGAGCCCTGACGGTTACATCTACGTTGCGACGGAAGGCGCGAGCGGTGGCACGACGGCCGACGGGATGGTCTTGAAGCTCGAACCGGCGGACGCAGCGAAGTAAGTGGTAACTTCTCCTTATTCCGTCCGTAGCGCCATGAGCGGATCGATACGCGCCGCGCGCCAGGCAGGCGCGGCACACGCCACGATCGAGACGATGGCCAGGATGAGCGGCACGACGAGGAAACTGAGTGCGTCGCGCGTCGAGACGCCGTAGATCAACGACGACAGCGACCGCGACAAGAAGAAGGCGGCCGCGAGTCCGGCGGCGACGCCGCCAGCCGTGATCGCGAACGCCTGCTGCGCGACAAGCGCCATCACATCACGTCTCTGCGCACCGAGCGCCGTCCGCAACCCGATCTCGCGCGTCCGCTGCGACATGGTGTACGACAGCACGCCAAAGAGCCCCACCCCCGCGATCGTCAGCGCGCACAGCGCGAACCCGGCGAGAAACACCGCGTAGCTGCGCGGGCCGGCCAGGCTGGCCGCCACACGGTCCTCCATCGTGAGAATGGAATCGATCGGGAGTGTCGGGTCCTCCTCGCGGACGATGGTGCGTGCGGCCGCGGCCAGCGCCGCGGGATCGTCCGCGGTGCGTATCACCACGATCAGGTCCTCGATCGGAAACGGCCACTGCCGATGCGAGACGAAGATCTCCGGCATTGGCGAATCGAGGACGCCGCCAAACATCGACGTGTCGTTGCCGGTGCTACCAAGACGCATGTCGTCCACGACCGCGACGACCTCGCTCACGGGGACATTCGCAAGCCCGAGATCCAGCCGCTGCCCGAGTGGCCGGTCTCCGAGATATCGCGAAGCAAACGTGCGGTTCACCACGATCGGAGTCGTTGCGCCTGCATCCGACGCCTGGAATGTCCGTCCCTCGGTCACTCGCAGACGCATCGCGCGAAAGTACTCGGGCGTGACGACGTGCATTGCCGATTGAACCGGGGCTTTGGTGGCGGGGTCGCGAGGAAGGTACATGTCCATTCCGCGAAAACCGCCGGGCGACACGAACGGCAGCGCATTGCCGAACGCGACGTCGGTCACCGCGGGCAGCGCAGCCAGCCGCTCGTGAAGGCGATCAAGCAAAGTCAATCGCTGTGCGAACGTCGTCTTCGGCGGCTGCGGCACCCGCATCGTCAACAGACCGCGCGGGTCGAATCCGCGATCGACGTCGATGAGCGCGGTGAAGCTGCGCGCGAGCAGCGACGCGCCCACGAGCAGAACGCACGCGACGGCGACCTGTCCGGCCATGAAAGCGGTCCGAACCCGGGCGGCGGTCGTCCGTGTGACGGCCGGCGTCGATGCAACGCCCTCGCCGAGGCCGTCGACAATGCGATCTCGGCGCGCGCGAAAGGCCGGGACCATCCCGCACGCCAGGCTGACCACCATCGCGACGACGCACGCGAACATCGCGATCCGCCAGTCGACGCGCACATCGTCCACGCGAGGAAAGCCCGCGGGCAACACCGCGGGTAATCCGCGGTGGAGCACGATTGCCATGAGCACCCCCGATCCCGCCCCGATGGTGCCAAGCCACGTGCTTTCCACGAGCCACTGTCGCACCAGCCGTGCGTGACCCGCCCCAATTGCCGTGCGAACCGCGATCTCACGAGTTCTTCCGGCAACGCGCGACAACTGCAGGACCACGAGACTGGCGGTGGAGGTCAGGAACAGCAATGCGACGGCAGCAAGAAGAATCAGGAGTGCCGGCCGTACTTCGGCCGTCATCACGTCGCGCGCCGGTTGTGCCGTGACGCCAGCAGGGCCGTTGTTCCCGAACAATGCGATCGCCGTTTGCTTCAGATCCGGAGCGGTTTGTGCCCGCGCTGATGCCTCGGCCCCGGCCTGCTCTGGGGTCACGCCGGGACGCAGGCGCGCGATCGCCGAGAACATCATCAGGCTGATCGAGCCGTCCGGGCGATTCACGGGTACCACGATCTGTCGCGTCCACGCCTGCGTCTCTCGATCGGGAAACGCGAAGCCCTCCGGCATGACGCCGATCACGGTGAAGGGCTGACCGTCGAGACGGACGATCTGACCAACCATGTCGCTGCGCGATCCGAAGCGACGCTGCCAGAGATTGAATCCGAGCACGATGACGTTTGGTGCCCCTCGTGCGTCGTCACCGTCGTCCAGCGTGCGCCCGAGCAGCGCAGGAGCCCCCAGCACTCGCATCAGACTCGTCGTCACACTGCCGACGAGGAACCGTTCAGGGTCTCCCTCAGAGCTGAGCGTCATCGGCCGGCTCCTGACCCATCCGCCGATATCCTCGATCGTCGTCGGTTGATCGCGCCATGCCAGATACGCAGCGTTGGAGAGTGCCCACGGCAGGCGCGACACCTGACCGCCACGCGTCTCCTGAAGACGCACGAGGCGATCGGGCTCCGGCCACGGCAGCGGACGCATCAGGACGCCGTACGCGAGGCTGAACAGCGTCGTCGTCGCGCCGATGCTGACCGCCATCGTCAAGATGACGACGGCTGCGAAACCCGGACTGCGCACGAGCATCCGCGCCGCGAATCGCACATCCTGCCGCGCATCGTCGAGCCAGACGAACGATCGGGCATCGCGGTGGAGATCCTTCGTGAGGGCGACGCTTCCAATCGCGCGCCGCGCAGCAAGACGCGCATCGTCGCCGGTCATGCCGCGACGGACATGATCGTCTTCAAGCATCGCGAGATGCGCTTCCATCTCGCGTGCCAGTTCGCGTTCGGCGGGCTCGCCTCGAAACACGTTGAGCAGCCGGAGAATGAATCGTCGCATGAGTTGACTTTCCTCATTCTGCCCGCAGCGCCACCAATGGATCGACGCGGGTCGCGCGACGGGCCGGCACATACGACGCGACCAGCGCCACGACGACGAACAACACCGTGGCGGCAGCAAATGTCGCGGGGTCGAGCGGCGTCAATCCGAAGAGCATCCCCTCGAGATAACGCGCGAGCCCCGTCGCTGCGGCGAGCCCGCCGATCACGCCCAGGCCGATCAGAACCGCGCTCTGCGCCAACACGCTCGACATCACTTCGCCAGGCTGTGCACCGAGCGCCATCCGAATGCCGATCTCACGCGTCCGCTGCTCCACCAGGTACGCGATCAACCCGAAGATCCCGAGCGCGGACAACGCGACCGCGACGCCGGCGAACAGCCCGAGCACAACGGTGTACAGCCGCGGGCGCGAGATCGAATTCCAGACGATCTCGTCCATCGTCGCGACGTTGTCCACGGTGGCTTGCGATTCGACCTGCCGAACGAGCTCGCGCAGATTCGTCAGGAGCGGAGCCATGTCCGTTCCCATCCGCACCGCAAAGTAAGGCCGGAATTCCGAGAACGGAAACCCGGGGACCTGCCGGAAGTCGATGTAGAACTGCGGGCGAGGCTCGCGGTGCAGCCCGCCCTGACGCACGTCCTCAACGACTCCGACAATTTGCCAGGGAGCTCGAAACAGCGCATACACACTGGAACCAACGGGATTCCTGGTAACCATGCCGCTGCGCGCAAGGCTCCGGTTGCGGTGAACCCAGGGCTGCGCAGCAACGCCCGCAAGCCGTGCCGCAGATCCCGGCGAAGGTCCTCGAGCCACACGAACGAGCGCGCGTCGCGATGCAAGTCTTTTGCGAGGGCCGCGCTCCCCATCGCCCGTCGTGCGGCGAGACGTGCATCGGCTGGCGTCAGGCCGCGACGGAGCTGCTCCTCTTCCAGCATCGCGAGATGCGACTCCATCTCGCGCGCCAGTTCGCGCTCGGCGGCCTCGCGGCGAAAGACGTTCAGCAACCGGCAAAAGAAACTTCGCATCGTGTTGATCAGGCGGCCCCGAAGGCCTGCCTCTACAGGTCCGCCTAAAGGCGGACACTACGCTCGCATCGCCGCAATCGTAGTGTCCGGCTTCAGCCGGACCTTAGTCTGCGCGCAACGCGACCAACGGATCGACGCCAGTCGCGCGTCGCACCGGCCCATAGGCCGCGACAAGCGCAACGAGCGTGAAAAGCGCGGCGGCGGCGGCAAACGTCACCGGATCGAGCGGCGTGACGCCAAACAGCAACCCCTCGAGATAGCGGGATAACATCCCCGCGCCAGAGAGTCCGAACACGATCCCCACCGCTGTCAGCACGGCGCTCTGTCCCAGGACGAGCGCGATCACGTCTCTTCGTCTCGCACCAAGCGCGACACGGATCCCGATCTCACGGGTCCGCTGTGCGACGGAATAGCTCATCACGCCATAGATGCCGATGACGGCCAGTCCGAGTCCAACGATTGAGAAGATGCCCAGCAACGTGGCGTAGAGCCGCGGCCGTGAGATCGTGCTCGCGACGACCTGGTCCATCGGCGCGACGTAGAAGAGCGACGCCTGTGCATCCATCTGCCGGACGATGGCGCGAACGCCGGGAACGATCGACTCGGGATCGCGACTCGTGCGAATCGCGTAGTAGGCTCCAACCGGGAAGACCAGTGCGTCGATATCCGTCCACTGACGCATGTCGACGAAGAACTGCGGTGTTGGCTCGACCGACAGGCCGAACTGACGGACGTCGGCCACGACGCCGACGATCTGCCAGGGTTCAGGGAAATAGTTGACGAAGACCGTCTCGCCAATCGGGTTGCGGTTCGCGAAATCGCGTCTGGCCAGCGCCTCGTTGATCAGCATCACGCGCGGCGCCCCGGCACGGTCGCTCTCGGCGAAACCTCGACCTGAAAGGACGCGGATACCCATCGCCTTGACGTAGTCACGGCTCACGAGACGGATGTCCGCCACGCCTTGCGACGGCCGCTCTGGTGGACGACCGGGTTCCGGGCGAGGCCTCGGGCGCGGGCCGAGCGGAAACGAGTTCACGAGGTTGACCATCGGGAGTTGATTGGCGTATCCCGCGCTCTCGACACCTGCTATCGACTGCAGTCTCGCGACCAGTTCTTCCGCGAAGGCCTTCGTCTTCGCAGGTGGATAAAGGTCGGATGGGACCGCAACCTGGAAGGTCACGACGTTCGATGGGTCGTAACCCGTATCGATACGCGACAACTCGACGAAGCTGCGAATCAGGAGACCGCCACCCGCCAGAAGCACCATCGCGAGTCCGATTTCCGCGACGACGAGAGCACTCCGCACATTGACGTATCTGCCCAACCGGTATCCCCCGCCGGTCGTTCTCTCCCCTTCGCGCAGCGCAACTGCATCGTCGGGGCGAGCGTAACGGAGCGCCGGCGCGAGGCCGAAGAGGAGGCCGGTCGCGATCGAGATGGCGAACGAGAACGCGAGCACTGTCCAGTCGACTCCGATCTCGTCGATGCGCGGAATGCTCAACTGGTCACCCAGGTCAACGCGTGTCAGAGTCGTCGTGAGCGACCGCAACAGCTGGACGCCGCCAAATGCGAGCACCACGCCGGCAAGTCCTCCACAGAGCGCAAGCGTCATGCTCTCTGTGAGGAAATACCGAATCAGCCGTCCTCGTCCGGCTCCCAGGGCGCCGCGGATCGTGATCTCGCGCTGCCGCGCTGCCGTTCGCGCGAGCAGCAGATTCGCGACGTTCACGCAGGCAAGCAGCAACACGAATCCAACGGCCACAACCAGGACGATGAGCGCCGGCGCGACAGGCCTGACCAGTTCCTCCTGAACGCCGACGAGCTCGTAGTTGGCATTGGCGTTGTCCCGATCTCGCGCGCGAATCTGCCGAATCAGCGGCACGATCTCCGACTCCGCCGCTGCGAGCGATACTCCGTCGGCGAGTTGAGCGAGCGTCGCTACTCGAGGCACACCGAAGGTCGCATCGGCTCGTGGTGGCGTCCACGCCCGCGTCTCGCGGCTCGGAAACTGAAAGTCGTCGGGCATCACGCCAATCACCGTGTAATCAGTGGACACGCGAGGGCCGAGCACAGGATCGACTGTCACCGTCCGGCCAACGATCTGCGGGTCCTCTCCAAAGTGCCGGCGCCATGTGTCGTAGCTGAGAAGGATCACCGGTGACGCGCCGGCGGCCTCGTCTCCAGCCGTCAACACGCGGCCCAGCAGCGGTCGCGCGTGTAACGCGTCAAAGAACGCCGCCGAGACGATCGCCCCCTGCAAACGAGGGTCACGTCCCCTGAGGTTCATGATCGTTGCGGCGGCCATGCCCGCCATCGACAGCGTGCGGGCAGTCGCGCGCAGCTGATCGAGTTCCATCGGGGTCAGTCGAACGGGGTCACGCCTTTCCGTCGATCCGGTGACCTGCGCGGGGATCGTCATCACCACGCGCACGAGCCGATCGGCGTGCTCGAATGGCAGCGGCCGCAGCAGCACGGCGTTGACGACGCTGAAGATCGCCGTGTTCGCGCCGACGCCGAGCGCGAGTGTCAGAACCGCGATGGCAGTAAAGGCCGGCGCGCGTCGCAGGCTCCTGACGGTGTGCCTCACGTCGGTCAGCGCGTCTTCGAGCCAGCCAAACCCTCGCGCGTCGCGGTGCAGATCCTTGAGCAGCGCGACGCTGCCCATCGCGCGTCGCGCAGCGAACCTTGCCTGTTCGGGGCTCAGGCCACGACGCTGATGCTCGTCCTCGAGCAACGCGAGATGCGACGCAACTTCGCGATCGAATGCGTCGCCAGCGCTGGGTCGCAAGACGTTGAGCAGTCGGTGGAAGAATCGTCGCATCGCGATCACCGGACCTGACGTCGTGTCCGGCGGTAGCCGGACCACACGGTTACGACTCGTTGAGGAGCAGCTTGTCGACCAGCCCCGCCAGCCGCCGCCACCGCTCCGCCTGCTTGTCGAGCGCGCGCGTACCCGCCTTGGTGATGGCGTAGTACTTCGCCTCGCGGTTGCTCTCCGTCCGCTGCCAGGTCCCTTTGATCCACCCCTTCTGCTCGAGCCGCACCAGCGCGGGATAGAGCGTGCCCTGGTTCAGCATCAGCGGATGCTCCGCGACCTGCTCGAGTCGCGAGGCCAGGCCGTAGGCGTGCTGCGGCCCCATGGTGGATAACGCCCGCAGGACGATCAGATCGAGCGTGCCTTGCAGCAATTCGACGCGTTCAGTCATTCCACTACCCATTCAAGTGAAGTGCCGGGGAGAGTGCCACGGCTCTACTTGGTTGTCAAGTGAATCAAACCATCATTGATTCCGCGGATCTGTGATTGCTGATTCCTTGTTGAATGGTGATTGGTGATTGCTTGATTGCTGGCTGATTCATTGAAGATGATCAATCAATCGAGAATCGAAAATCGCCAATCAACAACGATTCACAGATCCACAATCACAGATCACACATTGCGACGGCAGGCCTGACGGCTCGGCCGCTACTTCTTGAGCAGCACAAAACCGAGCGGCGGCACGAGAAGGCTGAGCGACTGCTCGTAGCCGTGGGCAGCAACGGGCTGCGTATGGAGGCCGCCCCTGTTGCCCATGTTGCTGCCGCCGTAGAGCGCGGCGTCGCTGTTCAACAACTCGCGGTACCAGCCGCCCTCCGGCACGCCGACGAGATAGCCGGGCCGCGGAATCGGGGTGAAGTTCACCACGATGACGGCGAAGTCGCGCGCGTCGCGCGCACGCCGAATCAGCGAGATCACGCTGTTCTCGTTGTCCTGACAGTCGATCCAGGTGAACCCCTGGCCCACGAAATCGACTTCGTGGAGCGACCGCTCGCGTCGATAGGTGGCGTTCAGATCGCGCACCCATCGCTGCAGTCCCTGGTGCAGCGGCTCGGCCAGTAGATGCCAGTCCAGGCTCGAGTCGTGATCCCACTCGCGCCACTGGCCGAACTCGGATCCCATGAACATCAGCTTCTTGCCAGGGTGTCCGAACATGTAGCCGTAGAGCGCCCGCAAGGTGGCGTGCTTCTGCCACACATCGCCGGGCATCTTGTCGAGCATCGACCGCTTCTCGTGCACGACCTCGTCGTGCGAGAACGGCAGCACGAAGTTCTCGGTGAACGAGTAGATCATCGAGAACGTGATCCGATTGTGGTGCCAGCGGCGATGGATCGGATCCTGGCGCACGTACTCGAGGATGTCGTGCATCCAGCCCATGTTCCATTTGAAGGTGAAGCCGAGCCCGCCGATGTAGGTCGGGTGGCTCACCGCCTGCCACTCGGTGGATTCCTCCGCCACCGTGATGGTGCCGGGCGCGCGCCCGTGCGTCACCGTGTTGAGCCGCTGCAGGAAATCGACCGCCTCGAGGTTCTCGCGCCCGCCATACTGATTGGGGATCCACTCGCCGGCGGGCCGCGAGTAATCGAGATACAGCATCGACGCGACGGCATCGACACGCAGACCGTCGATGTGAAACTCCTGCAGCCAGTAGAGCGCGCTGCTCAACAGAAACGAGCGCACCTCCGTCCGGCCGTAGTTGAAGATGAGGGTGCCCCACTCCTGGTGCTCACCCTGACGCGGGTCGG
>Ga0310810_10001845_pt1 | contig 22445 bp, 17 predicted proteins | sample NCmetagenome_FD_207641 | JGI IMG/M metagenome (GOLD analysis project Ga0310810, IMG submission 207641) | Soil microbial communities from experimental microcosm in Duke University, North Carolina, United States - NC | ecosystem: Engineered > Artificial ecosystem > Soil microcosm > Unclassified ... | reverse complement strand
ACGGCGGCACGCGCGGGTCCTTCGACGCGAGCGTGACTTCTCCAGCCGTGTTGCTGGTGTGCGCCTTGAGCACGACCCACGTCAGGCAGTTCGGATTCTGCGCAAGGAGCGACGAGTAACCGGGGAAGTACCCCTCGAACCGGCCGATCACTGAATAAAGAAACAAGTCAGGCGAAAAGGCTGCCGGCCCCGATCGGACGACGACGGAGAGAACGGTGCCGTTGGTGTCGTACACGCCGCTCTTGTGGTCGGCCCAATCCTGGTACTGAGAATCGGCGCGCGTGAACGTCGCACCCTCCAGCACCTTCCACGCCGGGAACTTCATGCGATTGACGACGGCGACCTCGTAGCGATCCTGCAGGTTCTTGCCGACTCCAGGCAGGTCCTCGACACAGGTCAGACCCTGTTTCTCAATCGCCTCGCGCGGTCCGATGCCGGACAACATCAACAGCTGCGGCGTGTTGAACGTGCCGCCCGCCAGGATGATTTCCCTGGCGGCAAACACCTGCGTCGTCTTGCCGGCCGCAGTGTTCTGCCGAGGATGCGCACCATACAGCCGCTCACCGGCCTGATACTCCACTCCGATCGCGCGTTTGTCGGCATCGAGCAGCACACGCGTCACGAGCGCATGCATCTGGATCTTCAGCTGGCCAGGAAGACGGTCCGCGACGTCGAGCACACGCTCGCGCGTTCCGACGCGACGATGGTCTTTAGTCGTGACCGGTGTGTAGCGCAGGCCGATCGCATCCGCGCTGACGACACGCCAGTCATTGGGATCGAGCTGGCTGTCGAGCCGTGCGTGACGATCTTCGTCGGTCACGGCTACTTCCGGGCTGCTCAACGCGGTCTTCGCCGTGTCGAGCAGCATCTTGCGAAAGTCCTTGTCCCTGAACACCGCGAGCGGCGCCGCGCTTTCGGTCTGAAGCCAGCCTGACCAGCCGTGCCGGCTCGGGTTGTGGCCGGGGCGACTCGCCTTGCGCTCGTCGGGCCGATGCTCGCAGCGTTCGAGGAGCTCGAAGTACGAACGCATGTGCTCGGCACGCCAGCTCGAATCGCCCGTCAAATCCGCCAGCTGATTCCAGTCGGCATTGTGCGGATACACGAGGATCATCGCGTTGTGCGCGGTGCAACCACCGAGCGTGCCCGCCCTCGGATAGAGCACGCCGTCGACCGGCTTCCCCTCGGAGTCTTTCGTGCGGTACTTGAGGTCCTGCTCCTGCCTGCCCTGATCCTCGTAGTGCCTGACGAAGAAGTCCCACCGGATGCCATCGTTCTCGGTCGAGAGCGGATGGAACGCCGGCACGTCGTAATCGTCGGGCAAGCTGTTGATGCCCGGCGTCTGCGGCGTGGATCCGACCGTCTTGCGCGGATCGCCTCCAGCTTCGAGCAGCAGTACACGAAAGCCCGCCTCTGCGAGGCGGGCCGCTACAGTGCCCCCTCCCGCGCCTGAGCCAACGACGATGTAGTCGGCGTCGTAGGTGGCGGGTCTGGGTGTGATTGTTCCTGTCCCCACTCTGAGCCTCCGGCTACATCGTCTTCAGGAATCCGATCAGGTCGCGCTTCTCGGCATCGGTCAGGCCAGGCTCCTCGGTGAAGAGATTGGTCCCGAAGTAGTGACCCTTGTTGATCACGAGATCTGGGCAGTTGCTCATCGAGAGCATCGTTTCGAGGACGTTCCGGTTGCCGAAGGCATCGTTGCCGCGCTTCAGCTCCACTTTGATCTGTTTGAGCAGTCTGAGCAGCTTCCTGCGATGTTCTGCCTGCTGATCCTTCGGCAGATCGGCGCCGAGGAGATCCATGCTGGTGATGAGGCTGACCGGTGTGCCCTTGGGGATCGGCCCGATGGAGACCTCGCCGTCGCGGAACAAGTACGGGAAGAGACGACGGCCGACGCCAAGCAGTGGACGCAGACCATCGGGCAGGTAGCCTTCTGGCACACGAATGAAACTCTCCGAGGTCGTCCGTTGAATCCAGCCGACTCCGGGACCTTCGATCTTCAACCCCGTAAAGAGCTCGTCGTTACGGCGGCGCTCGGGCCAGAGCATCTGTTCAATCGAAGCCTGGAACACTTTCATCCGCGCTTCGACCGACGGGCTCGGGTCGAAGGGACCAACAGAGTTGTTTTGCAGGAACGGCGCCGTGGCCCACAGGCTGACGAGCGAGGCCGGCCTGGTGAAGCCGCGTCCACCATCCTTCAACTTGTAGGAATACTCGGCGCCGCTCAACGGATGTCGTAGTTGGACCGAACCGACCGACGGCAGGTCCTTGTAGGACTCCGACGAGAAGTTGTCCCAGATGTTGCCCCGGATCGCGTTGGTCGCGATCGGACTGCAGATGTTGGTCTGCATCAGCGTGGACGGGATACGCAACTCGGTCGAGAGGAAGTTGTCCTTGAGGAAGTCGTCGGCGAGAACCATCTCGCGCATCGGCGTCTTAAAGGCATCGGTCTTCGTCCACGCCCAGTACTTGTCCCAGCAGCCCAGATAGTTCTTGCCGTTGCAGTTCTCGAGGTCGAGCCCCACGGGTAACGGCGGCGTCTTGCTCGAGTGACAGCGCGCGCAGCGCTCCGCGAAGACGGTCTTGCCGCGACGAGTGGACGCAGCATCCTCTGTCAGATAGGTGGACCCGTTCGGCGCGTCCTTCAGATAGTGGGGATCGGTCGTCGCGAGGAAGAAACTCGCCATGTAGGGCGTCTGCCGCTCGATGGCCTGCCAGTAGACCGAGTTCTTTCGTGCGTCCGCGATCTTGATCGGTGAAATCTCCTGACCACCGATCAACGGCCGGAAGTGCAGGAGCCACTCTTCGCTGAAGAGTCCGATGTTGAGATACACGCGATTGAGCGCGCCGAGCGCACCCACGGAATCCGATCCGTCTTTCAGCACGCGCGGCGTCCACGTCGTCGATGGCGGCACAAAGAACTGCGCGAGCGGATCCGTCGGGGGGACGAACTCGTTGAACTGCTTGTTGTCGAGGCCGCCCCCGCTCAGCGTCTCTTTGCCCCACCGCTTCGCAACCGCCATGCGCGGGCCCAGCAAGTAGACCGCGTTCATCGTCCGCGGGTTGTTGATGTTGTCGGTCGAGACGAGCGACGTGTCGAGTGTGCCGGGGAGCGACGTGTGCAGCGCCTGAAACAGGAAGCTCTTCTCGTTCGTCGTCGCCTTCCAGTCGAACACGCGATCCCACCAGAAGAACTGCGCGCCAACGTTGGAGCTGAGATTGGCCCACTCAGGTCGCTCGGGATCCTTCGGTGGCTTCACCGGATTCGGGCCGACGTGGCAGAACGCGCACGACATCGCCACGCGGTACGGCTTCACCAGATCGCGCTGCTCGTAGTACGACGGATCGCGGTAATAGCGCTCCGAGTCCCAGGCCTTCCTCGCTTTCGCGTCGAAATCCGGGTTCGGGAAGAGCCGCAGACCGACGATGCCAGTGGCTTCGCCGTAGTACGAGCCGACCGGCACGGTCTTGCCGCGCGCGCCGACCTGCACGCCTTTGTACTTCTCCTCGTTCTCGAACGGATCCGGCGGGCACTTGGGATCGCGGACGTCGAGCCACAACCCGTAGCGATTGGGATCGGGGCCGGTGGCCTTGGTGAAGCAGGGTTCGTTGACGAGGCCGAGGTACGTCCAGCGAGTGTCGCGCGAGTACGGCAGCGTCGGATGCGACGACAGCGTCTTGAGAAAGTCGAGCGAACCGAAGCTCTCCCGCGAGAGGACATCCCACAGCCGGTCGTTGCCGCCGGTCCACACGATCCACATGTTGCGGCCCTGGATCTGTTCTTTCGTGAGGGACGCTCCGCCATCCATATCGTGGAAGTAGTCTTCGTCGGCGGCCGGAAAACTGTCGACGGTCCGCTTCGCCTGCATCGCCTCGTCGAGCACCGTGCCCGCTCTCGGCTTACCGCCTCCGCAGGCGATCGTCCCGGTGACGATGGTCAACATCAGACAGAGCGTGAAGACATTCCTGCGGCGTGCATGCATTCGGAGCAACCTCGCTGAGCTTGGGAAGCAGCGGTCGAGCTTCCAGTCGACACATTGCTGAGACTGGAGTCTAGCCCATGTGTCAGCATTCCCGTCTCCCCATCAACGATCGATTCGGAGGACGCGATGAGTTCAGTACGTGGCTTGAAGGCGGCGCGAGAGTACCCGTTGTGGGATGCGATCTTCGGACGGCGATCGCGCAGGGTCGCAGCAGGAGCGACGTTCCGCTCTGGTTCGCTCTCCTTCCAATCGACGCTCGCGCCGCAACCATTGTCGCGCCTCGAGGAGGCGATGCTGATCGCCGCAACCGGCATGACCGGTCTGCCGTACTGGGACAACCCGTACGAAACGAACGACGGCAAGCCGCTGCTCGGCACGCCGTGCGTTGAAGGGACAGGCCGCGCGGCTGGCAGTCCTGACAACGCCCAGAGCACGGTCTTCTTCATGTGGAACGACGAAGGCACCTACATGCTGAAGAAGCCCGATGGTCCGGCCGCGCGCGCAAACGTGCGCACGATGTCGGCGGACGATCTCGTCGCGCACGCCGAACGCTGCAAGATCAAGATCAAGGATGGCCGCCTCGACTTCGCGCGCGATTTCCCGGCATACGCCGGCGGCAACCGGTACGTGTCGAACGTGCCGGGCAGCACGATGTTCATGCCGGTGACCGAGGTCACACGCCAATACATCAACGGTCTGTTCTATGTGCTTGCGCAGGCCCCCGGCCGACGGCCGGTGTTCGTGGACGACTTCAACCTGTTTCTGCCGTGCGGCTGCGAGCGGTTCGTCAAGTCGAAGTTCCTGAACAAACAGATCCCGATCCCACTGAGTTACTACGGCAAAGGGCGCACCGAGTACGAGGCAATCCTGCTTCTCCAGAATCTGGCACTCGTTTCACAGAGCATGGGACTCGGCGGCTGGATTCACGCGGGGTTCGAGAACACGATTTTGCTCGGCGGCTATCCGGAGATCGGGCCCGGCCTTGGTTTCCGATTCGAGAGACCGAAGAAGAAGATTCGCTTGCCGCGTCCGTACCCGGCCGGCCAGCCGAATCCGGTCGGGCTCGACGGCGTGTTGCAGTCGTATGGGCCGCCGTACTTCAAAGACACCGACGCCGCGATCGACGCCATCCTTGCCGAGAAGTACGGTCCGTCAGGCCTGTATCACGATGGGCCGAGCGCCGCGCCTGGAATGAAGCCCGATGCCGCGGCGGCATTCGCTCGAGAGGCGCCGCACGTGGAGCCCGAAGTGATCGAGGTCGTGCGGACGATCTGCCGGTATATCTGGAAGACGTACGGCCGCTTCCCTGCACATTGCCACGCGATCGATTCGGCGGGGATCTGGATGCAGTGCCACCACATCGATCCGGCGTTCTACGACCAGTATTTCACCGAGGCGTACTCACCAACGCAGGCAGCACATGCGAAGGCGTGGCACGGGAACGACTGACGCGGACGGGTTCTTAGAAGCTGAAGATCGCGCTGCAGGCGCCGTCGACGTCAGACGGCATGGTCTTCTCGCCCGCGAGCCCTTTGCGGAACGCAAGCTTCACCTGATCCGAGTACTGCCGGTATGCGTTCTGCGCCGTTTGCGCGAGGCGCGTGCCCCGGGGCAGGCTGAACATCTCGTCGAGCTCGCGGTCCCACTGGATGACGCCGATTTCGCGCAGGCTGCGGCGGTTCGGCGCGAAGTCGTGGATGCCGAGCGCGATGCCGGCGAGCGAGTTCAGCAGGCGGCACTCCTTCAGCACGCGCTGCCCCTCGTACGCGGGATCGTTGGCCTGAGTCGCCGCCGACGCCGCACCCATCAGCGGCATCACGACCGACTGCACCCCCGCGGCGTCGAGCGCGGCCAGGCAGCCAGCGATGCCCTTGCGCACCCGGTCCTGCGCGAAGAGCTCACGTCGATCGATGGCACCGCCCTTGGGGAATTCAGTCGCGACCAGACAGACCGTTTTGGGAAACGCGCCGCCCGACTCCTTCCCCTGACGAGACAGTTGCGCGACGAACCAGTCGGTGCCGATGTTCAACAAGCTGGCGTCTCCGCCGGATGCGGCGGGCTTCTGCTTGCGTCTCATGTCGATTTGGTTTTCCAGACTGCGCATCACCGACGACTGCTTGCGGACACGATCGACCAGGACTCGCTGCGTCGCAGGCGACCCGGAGGTGATGATCAGATCGGTATTCGTCGGAACGATGGCTGCGTCAGGCCGGAATCGAGAGGTATCGAATGCACGCTCGAGGTCGCCGCCGGTCAGGTAGACCTGCGCCGGAAATCCAGCAGCCGCAGTCGGCGGCACTTCCGCGGTGGCGAAGCTCAAGGCAATTTCTTCGCCCCGCTTCTGGTCGTCGCCGAACATGGCCGCGACCGGGCCCTGTTGCGCCCGTGTCACGCCGGCGAGCGTTGATATCAGGACCCCAATCAGGAGTAGAGAACGGAGGGCACGGAAAGTACCTCGACCCATAACACAACGCTCCTCGCGTCAACGGCGCAGCACAGCCATTGTAGGCGAAGCGCGTGAGATAAAGTCCTCTTCCGTTCGGTCGTTGGTCACCACGCGTTTGTGCGTTATTGGGAACGTGAGTAAGCAAAGGAGTACCGCATGAACCTGAAACATCTCATCTGCACGGTGACGGCCGCCTCATTGCTGACAGTTGCCTGGACGAGTGTTGCATTCGCGCAGCACGAAGGCCATGGAGGCGGCGGCGCGGGGACCCTCCCCGATTCCGTACGCGACGTGCTCGGGCCGTTTCGCGATCTCTCAGAAGCGATCTCCCAGGGGTATGGTTTGTTTCAGGGCTGCGTCAGCGGGCCGAACGAGGGCGCGATGGGCGTTCACTATGTGAACGGGATGCTCTTCGACGATCAGCTCGACGTCGAACATCCGGAAGCACTGGTGTACGAGCCGCGGAACGGCCGGCTGGTCCTCGTCGCGGCGGAATACATCACCCCGGTCGCCGCGTGGGAAAGCAGCCATGCACCTGGAGATCAGCCGACGCTCATGGGACACCTGTTGAACCTCGTTCCAGGTCCGAATCGATACGGGCCCGGTGCCTTCTACGAGATTCACGTGTGGGCGCTGAAGACGAACCCGAAAGGCGTCTTCGCCGACTGGAACACGAACGTGTCGTGCGCCTCGTGGGTGCCGCCGGCGCCGTAGAAGGTGGGTTGAAGAAGGCGGGTCTGCCTTCGGCCCTGCGCAGGCCAGGGAAGACCCGCCGCTACTATCGGGCTACTTGGCGGGCGCTACCATCTTCGTGACGCGGCCAACGCTGGTATCGCCCGCATACAGGTTGTCCTGCTTGTCGAAGACCCAGTAGCTGGCTTCGATGAACTGCCCCGTCTCAATCCCCATCCCGTTCCCGATCGCGCCGAGCACTTTGCCGCTGCGATCGAGCTTGAGGAACTGGCCATCCTGCCCCGTGGCGATCCACGGGTTGCCATGCGAATCGAAGTTAATCGCGCAGACGAGGTTTCTCATCTGCAACGTCTTGATGAACGTCCCGTCCTTCGAATAGACGACGACCCTATACTCCTCGCGGTCGCCGATCCAGACGTCACCGTTGGTGGGATCGACAGCGAGGCCATGGGCCGAGCTGAACTTTCCCTGACCCACGTCGTTGCCGAACCACTGATTGATAAACGTGCCGTTCTTGTCGAGATGGATGATCCGCGCCGCGCCGATGGTGTTTGCGGGATCGTCTGACTCGGTGTCGTTCGGGCTCTCGTTCGCATGCCCCTCACCGATGTAGACATCACCGTTCGGACCGAACGCCACCATCACCGGTTGCCACAGGAGACGCTGCCCTTTGCTTTCGTCCCAATCGCCCCTGCGTCCCGGCGTGCCGAGCGTCATGAGCAATTTCCCCTCAGGGCTGATCTTCATCACCGTCGCGCCGTTGGCGGCCGTGATCCAGACGTTGTCCTCGGGGTCGACGGCCATGCCGTGCGCCTTGTCCTGGTAGCCGATGACGTCGGGGCCGACCTGAAGGATCGGCTTGTGGGCCGGATCGAACTTGAACAGCTGCGGCTTGCCTGCGTCTGCGCGCTGAAAGGCCCAGAGGTTGCCCTTCGAATCGAGCGCCACCGCCGGGACTCCGCCCGGTCCTGGGGGCAGCACATACGGATACGCGAACGTATATCCCATCGTCTGCTTCCACTGGACGCGCTGCAGTGTCTGACGACTCCGTCCAAGACGATTGCCACAGAGCGGTGAACGCCGGCATGGTGGCGTCTCACTTCCACTCAGAGCTGGTGCGGCGGGAGCAGCGGGTGGCGTGCCGCGGGGAAGAACAGTGACGTGCCCGGTTGCGTCAACGGCCGTTCGCCCGGTCGGATCCGGGAACGATCCCTGAAGAAACCACGCAGGCGATCCATCGACGGCCGGCCCCTCGGTTACCGGATGCGATTGGGCGAGCACGCGCGCGCCGCTCAGCGCGCCGACGACGACCGCGACGCCAGCAACGAGGATCCGTCGCTTCATAGTCACCTCTCTTACGCAGTCGCGATCCGCTTGCCCCCCAGCACGGTTCCGGCGGGAAAGAACCGCTGCTTCCCTGTGATCGTGCCCTTGTAGTTGTCGAGGAACTCGAACGTACCGTCTCGTAGCTCGAGCAGCGCCACATCTGCGGGGGCGCCGACGTTCAGCGTGCCACGGTCGTAGAACACGGGGAACGTTCGCGATGGGTGGAGCGTTGCGCACGCGATCGATTCGCTCACCGACATGCCGTAGCCGAGCAACTTCGACATGCAGTTCGGAAGATCGATGACGCCAGTCGTCTTGCTGTTCGCGTTCCAGTCGGTCGAGAACGTGTCGGGCCAGAAGCCGGCCTTCATGATCGCGCCAATCGTGTCCCACCGCATGTGCCCGGTCTGACCGTTGCCGATGTCGAACCACACACCGCGGCGCCGCGCCGCCAGCACCTCGGGGAGGATGTGGCCGCTGTCGTCAACGATAGCGTTCGGAGGAGGCGCGAAAAGATGCGTGACGATGTCGCCGCGCTTCAGGAGATCGATCAGCTTCCCAATCGGCGAAAGCGTCTGTCCCATGTGGATCATCACGGGCAGATTGAACGACGAGGCCGCTTCCTGCGAGCGGCGAAGCACTTCGTAGTCATTCGTGCCAGCGACCTCGCGCGAGAGTCTCGCCTTCACACCGACAACGAAGTCTTTGTGCTTCGCGATCGCGTCCTTGGCGGCCGCGACATCGGCGCGCGCCAGATCCATCGTGTCGCCATCGGGCAGAATCCCCGCGCGGCCGATGTTGATCAGCACGCGGGCAGGCTGTGGCGACGATCGCGCGACGGCGACGATCTCGGCGATCTTGTCAGCGCCTTGCGAGCCGGCATCGATCCATCCGGTCACGCCGTCGCGCAGGACCATGCCCGGACTTTCAGCCGTTCGCCCCGTATGCGTATGGATATCGATGAGACCGGGCACGACCAGCTTGCCGCGTGCATCGATGGTCTCGGCTGCGGCGGTCGTGATGCTCGGTTCGACGGCGGCAATGCGTCCACCGGCGATCGCCACGTCACGCACGGCGTCGAGACGCACGGAAGGATCGATGACACGCCCGCCCTTGATGAGCAGGTCATACGTCGATGCCTGCGCGGCAAACGCCATCGGATTGCGTGCGAGCGTCACCGCACCCGCGACCGCAGCTGACATGAACTGGCGCCGGTCCAGCATCTTCCCTCCTTGACGGTTGGCGGTATGTGGTTGGTGGTTCGTGGTAGGTGGTTGGTGGTTCGTGGAAAGAACTGAACCTTGAACCCACCACCTACCACGAACCACCTACCACCTACCACCCACCTTTTAAGTGACGGAGATTATGGATCCGTACGTCATCAGGTGTTCATGATCGACTTGTCACCATGTGGTCACCGGAGAGTTGACAACTCGTCAGGCACAGGAACACCCTGCTCGGTGAGTACGACAGACAATGCGGATTCTGCTGGTTGAGGACGAGCCACACGCGGCGCAGATGCTCGCAAAGGGTCTGCGCGAAGAGGCCTATGCCGTGGACGTCGTCGGGGATGGCGAGCGCGCCGTTTATCAGGCGGCGATCACCGACTACGACGCCATCATCCTCGACGTGATGCTGCCGGTGCAGGATGGCCTGGCCGCCTGCCGGACGATCAGGCAGGACGGCTCGTCCGTGCCGATTCTGATGCTCACGGCTCGCGACGCGGTGGATGCACGAATCGCGGGGCTCGACAGCGGAGCAGACGATTACCTGACCAAGCCATTCGACTTCGGTGAGCTGCTCGCACGACTCCGCGCGATCATCCGCCGCGGCCGCCGCCCACCCACACCGACCATCCTCCGCGTCGGGCCGATCGAACTGGACACACGCGCACGCCGTGGCCTTCGTCGTGGCCAGCCGCTGATCCTGACGGCGCGCGAGTACGCACTCCTCGAGCACCTGGTGCTGCACGCGAACGAAGTGGTCGGTCGCGCCGCGCTCGCCGAGCACGTGTGGGACGCGCCCTTCGAGGCCATGTCCAACGTGATCGACGTCTGCATCCAGCGGCTCAGACGCAAGATCGACGAACCGGGCAAGCCCTCTCTGATCACGACGCGCCGCGGAGAGGGATACATGGTCTCGACGGACGATATCGCTCCTTCCGAATCCGCATGACGTGGTCGATTCGAGCCCGGTTGACCGCGTGGTACGGCCTGCTCCTGGTGGTCGTACTGGTCGCGGGCGCCGTAGCCGTCGTCCTGGTGCAGGACCGGCTTGCTCTCGAGCGCCTCGACGGCGAGCTGGAACGGTTGATGCTCACCCTCGAAGGCGTGATGCGCACCGAGTTCGGCGAGGGGCTGACGCTGCAGGGCGCGGCCGACGAAGCAAGCAGCGAGGTCGTCGCGCCCGATCGAACGCTGGTGCTCACCGAACCCGATGGCGATCTGCTGCAGATCTGGGGGCGCCCGCTGGGTGAGGCATGGCGGCCGCGCATCGACGCAGAGGCACTTGAAACGGTCACCGTCGGCTCACGACGGCTCCGTGCGTTCAGTCACCCGGTGACGCACAACGGGCATCGTTACGTCGCCGCCGTGATGGCGTCGCTCGAGGACATCGAGGCCGAACGACAACGGCTGCTGCTCGCCCTTGGTGCGGGTGTGGTCGTTGCCCTTGCCGTGGCGACGTTCGGCGGCTGGATCGTCGGGCGGCGGTCACTTCGCCCCCTGACGATTCTCGCCGGCCAGGCGAGTTCGATCACAGAGCGAGACCCGAACGCGCGCCTGCAGGCGCCAAACCCGGGCGACGAACTTGGCCGTTTCGCGCGAGCGTTCAACGACCTGCTCGATCGTCTCGCAGCGGCGCTGCACGGGCAGCGGCAGTTCATGGCAGACGCCTCGCACGAGATGCGCACGCCGGTCTCTGTCGTCCGCACGACCGCGCAGGTTACCCTCGCCCGCAGCCCGCGCTCCGAAGAGGACTACCGCGAATCGCTCGCCATCGTCGAAGAACAGTCGGCACGCCTGGCGCGTCTCGTCGATGCTATGTTCCTGCTCTCACGCGCGGAGGCGGCCGGGATTCCGCTGATTCGTGAGCCACTGTATCTCGACGATCTCGTTGGAGATTGTGCGCGCGCCTTACGCGTGCTGGCGAAAGAGCAAGGCGTGGACGTGCTCACCTGCGGCGACACTGAAGTGTCGTGGACCGGCGACAACGGCCTGCTGCGTCAGATGGTGAGCAACCTGCTCGAGAATGCGATTCGACACTCGAGAGGCGTCGTGACCGTGACGGTCACGCGGGCGACACACGGCGGAGCGACGATTCGCGTGGCGGATGACGGCGAAGGCATCCCGCTCGCGCACCAGACTCGCATCTTCGATCGATTCGTTCGCTTGAATGCGCGCTCGAGCGGCGCCGGCCTCGGGCTGCCGATTGCGCGATGGATCGCGGAGGCGCATGGCGGCACGCTCGTCCTCGAATCCAGCGGCCCCACAGGCAGCTGCTTCATGGTCACGCTGCCCGCGTGATCAATCGGTTCCCAGACGACCGCTCAGTTTCAGTTTGCGTACGATGGTGTAAGCGACCGCGAGCACACACCACACGACGACGATCGCGTTGCGCTCGGTGTGGCTCATGGGAACCGCTCCCGGACTCGAGTGCTCCCAGAAGAGCAACAGCACGAGTCCGCTGATCCACGCGAATGGCGTGCCGTATTCCTTACGAAGCACCTTGCGCCAATTGAACGAACCGTCTCGGATGGTTGCGCCGAACCCAGTCAGCCTGGGCAGCCAGCGCGGCACACGGGCGCAGTACGCCTTGTACGCGTCTCCGAAGCGAGCGCTCAGGTACTGCTCTTCGGCTCGGACGATCGCCACATACGTGAACGCAAACAGCGGGAGCACGACGAGGTACATCGCCCACCCGTTGTGAACGATGGCGAGACCGAGCAGGATGAGCATGTTTGCCACGTAGAGCGGGTTGCGGCTGTGGCCGAAGATGCCGCCCTCGACCAGCGAGTTCGCCCACGGCTGCCGGTTCTGTCCTCCGCGCGTGATGTACACCAGCCCAACGACCAGCGCGCGTAGCGCCTGACCGGTGGCCGATACGGCGAAGCCCGCGGCATCTATCAGGTGATCGGTTCGCATCGTCCCGGCGAGTCTCGGGCGGGTGCCGAACGCCGCCGCGATCAGCACGAGCGGGAACAGGGCGTCGCGATACTTGAAGAGCGTAGCGCCAACGCGCGCGAGCAGATCCGGCCTCTCTGCCGGCGTGGCAGTCACCAACGACTCATCGGGCGCGGCCGCGGACGTGGGGCGCGTTCGCGACTAACAACGTAGGCGAGCACCATCAGCAGCAGGATACATCCGGCGAGAAATCGCACCTGTGATGCCGACAGCAGGTGGCCTAGCACCAGTGCGAGTCGTCGCATCCGGTCCTGACGTCACTTGACCGCAACGAGGCCACAGAAGTTGTACCACTTGAAGAAGACATCGACGTGTTGAAAGCCAGCCTGCCGCAGGAGCAGCTCGTTCTCGCCCGCGCGGTACGGAACAAGGACGTTCTCCAGCGCCTCGCGCTTCTGCGCAATCTCGATGTCGCTGTAGCCCTTCCGCCGTTTCATCTCGTAGTAGTGGTTGATGAACAGCCGATTGAAGGTCGAGTGCTCGCCGAGCACCTTCTCGACCAGCAGGAGACAGCCGTTGTGATTCATCCCATCGTAGATGGACGAGATCAGCCGCTCGCGATTGAGTGGCCGCAGGAACTGGAGCGTGAGCACGAGCAGCACGACCGAGGCGTTCTCGATGCAAACGCCTTGATCGAGATCGGCCTGCTCGAGGCGATAGCGCCATGGGAATCGCGCCGCCTGAAGCTTGCGTTCCGCCCGCTGCAACATGTCTGGTGACGAGTCGAGACCCACGAACTCAATCTCGGCATCTGGTGTCAGGTGTGCGCCGATCGCGAGAAACGAACTGGCGGTCGAACAACCGAGGTCGTAGATCGAGCTGCCCTGAGCGGCGAAGTCGGCCGAGAGTTCGCCGAGCATCCGCTGGATCTCGCCGTAAAACGGCACCGACCGATCCAGCATGTCGTCGAAGACGGCGGCCGTTTCCGTTCCGAAGTTGAAGTCGTGGATGCGACGCGGCTCCACGAACAACTGGTCTTTCTCGCGCGCGTTCTGTGTCAGATCATCTGCCATAGCCAATCATCCTGAGCTTCAGTCTGTCTCTTCCGTCGCCGGCTGTCCGCATTCCAGATCTATCGCTGAGGCAGCATACAGGGATGATCTCAGCGTTGAGATGACCGGACGATGACAGGTGTTTCCCTGCGTCTAATGCGCACGATCAGTTGGGCTTGGAGCGGCGAGCGGTTTGCAACGGCGTCCGCGGTGATCTCGACCCGGCAGCCTCTCGTCGCCGTCATGACGCCCGTATATAACGGCGCCGACTCGCTGGCCGCCTGTCTCGAGAGCGTCCGTGCCCAAAACTACAAAAACTGGATTCACCTGGTTGCCGACAACGCCAGCGTCGATGGCTCGCGGCAGATCGCTGAACAATTTGCGGCGCAGGATCCTCGGGTCAAGGTGGTGTCGTTCCGCGAGTTGTTGCCGATGCTCGAGAACTTCAACCGGGCACTCGCCACGGTACCGCCATCCGCGGTCTACCTCAAGCAATTGCACGCCGACGACACGCTCCATCCCGCCTGCCTCGAGAAGATGGTGGCAGCGGCAGAGCGCGATCCGGCGGTCGCGTTCGTCGTCAGTCGGTTCTACCTGGGATCCGTACTGAGTCCACGAAATGCTCCGGCGCAGGCTGTTCGATTGTCGGGACGCACGGTGGCACGAGAGACGCTGCTGGGGACATGGAACATCCTCGGCACTCCCTCTGTTCCGCTGATGCGCATCGATCGGCTGGTTGGTTGGCCGTCACTGTTCCGAGTCGACAGATTCCCCCCTGGACACCCTTCCACACCACCCCATAACCAGGGCGACAAGGAAAGCTGCCTCGCTACGCTCGAGCGAGAGGACGTTGCGTTCCTGCCGGAGCCACTCGTTTCACTTCGCGATGAAGGTCCCTCCGCAACCGGCTTCGCACGGCGCGTCGGCGGGTGGCAGGCGACACGGATCGATCTGCTGCTGCGGCTCGGCCCGCGCTTCATGGACGACGCCATGCTGCGCCAGGGGATTCGCCGCACGGCGCTGAAGTGGACGCGCTCGATGGCCTGGCGTTCGCTCAAGCTTCTTGGACACAGTGATCCGGAGTTCTGCCTGTACCAGAGGCTCTGCCTCGAGAACCTCGTCCCGCGGCTGCGCGAAGCGGGCTACACGAGCGAGGCGACGATGCTCGCGTGCTTCGAATCCGGCCTCGCACGCCTTTCTCCTCTCCAGATCCGCAAAACCGCGTAGGCCTCCCCTCAGCGATCCTCGGCATATGATGGTGACAACTGTCATGTGTGCGTCCATGGAGGATTGCCGATGAGAAGCAGGATTTTGCTCGTGGTGGTGGCCGTTGCCAGTCTTTCCGGCGTGGCCGATGCGCATTTCGTCCTCGTCTCGCCTGCCGCCTCGTTCGTGCAGAACCGGCTTGGCGATCCGCAGAAGATCGCGCCCTGCGGCGGCGTGTCGGCGAACCCCACTCGTAACACACCGGCAAACCCCGGCGTGCCCACAAACGCCGTCACGCAACTGACGGGCGGATCGATGCTGCACATCCTGGTTCAGGAAACCGTGTTTCACCCTGGTCACTATCGCGTGGCACTGGCGCGCACGATGGCGCAGCTGCCGCCAGACCCGGTGGTGACGACACGCGATTCGGATCGCGGGCCGTGGTCGGTTTCTGCAGCGATTCAGGCTACGCCGGAGGCGCCGGTTCTCGCTGACGGTCTCTTCGCGCACACCGAGCGGCCGATGGGACTGAACGAGACTGACGTTCCGATTCCGAACATCAACTGCGTGAACTGCCTGCTGCAGGTGATCCAGTTCATGGCCGAACACGCGAAGAACGCCGATGGCGACTACTCGTATCACCATTGCGCCGTCGTGAACATCACCGCCGATCCGGCGAAGCCGATCGATACGCGCTGGGGTCAGGCTTCTTCAACGCGCTGAAGGTCGAAGACCGTGTTCCACCGATCGTGAGAAGGGTGCCGTGGCCGAGCCAGAGGAAGAAGACTTCGAGAAGCTGTTCGAGGCGTCAACGAAGGCGAAGCGCTTCGAGAAGGGTCAGACGATCGAGGGCACCATCGTCACGATCGGCGCGGAGGTCGCGCTCATCGACGTCGGAGGCAAGAGCGAGGCGGAAATCGACGTCGCCGAGCTCAAGGACGACGAGGGCGATATCGAGGTCGCCGTCGGCGACCGCATTCAGGCCGTCGTGTTGTCAACGGCGGGAGGGCTGAAGCTCTCCCGCAGGCTTGCACGCGGCGCGGCGACGTCGCAGCAGCTCGAGAGCGCGTTCCGAGCCGGACTTCCGGTCGAAGGCAAGGTCGAGAAAGCGGTCAAAGGCGGATACGAGGTGCGCATCGCCCGACAGCGGGCGTTCTGCCCTATCTCGCAGATCGACATCATCCCGAACACCGACCCGGCCTCGCACGAGGGACGCGTCTACCAGTTCCGCATCATCGAGTACAAGGACAACCGTCACTTCGTCGTCTCGCGGCGTGCGCTCCTCGAGGAGCAGCAACGCGCGATCGCCGCTGACGTCCGCAAGTCGATCGTCGACGGCGCAATCCTCAAGGGGCGCGTCGCGTCGGTTCGTGAATTCGGAGCGTTCGTCGACCTCGGCGGGGGCATCCAGGGATTGCTTCATGTGTCCGAGATGGGCTGGGTGCGCGTGTCGGACACGACGCAGGTCGTGAAGCCGGGCGACGAGATCACCGTCAAGGTCCTGCGCGTGGACAAGGACAAGATCTCGCTCGGGCTCAGACAGCTCATGGCAGATCCGTGGTCCACGGTGCCCGATACCTATACGGTCGGCCGCTCGTACCAGGGCCGCGTGACGCGCGTTGCCGAGTTCGGTGTCTTCGTCGAGCTCGAGCCAGGGGTCGAAGGGTTGATGCCGTTAAGCGAGACCGGGATCGCCAGGGGCGGAGACGTGAAGCGAGCGTTTCCCGCGGGCACCCCGCTCGAGGTCGTCGTCCTCGAAGTGGACACGGCCACGCGGCGCATCCGTCTCAGCGTCACGGCCGTTCAGAAGATACGCGAAGCCGATGAAGTGCGGGAGTACACGCAGCGCGTGGACACCAAGCCTTCAGACACGTTTGGATCGCTCGCGGACAAACTTCGCGACGCGCTCAATCCCCGAGAGAAGTAGCGCTACTCGGATCGCAAGGCGACCATCGGGGGGACACGCGTGGCCTTGCGCGCGGGGATCGCACAGGCGATGAGCGCGACGGCCGCCAGGCTCACCGCCACGGTGACGAACGTCAGCGGATCTCTGACCCGCACGTCGAAGACGAGACTCGCCAGCACCCAGCTGAGTGACAGCGCACCGGCGAGACCGACGCCGATGCCGATCGCCGCGACCATCATCCCTTCGCGCACGATCAGCCGGAGCACCAATCCATGCGGCGCGCCAAGAGCCATCCGCAAGCCGATTTCGCGTGTGCGTTGATTGACGGAGTACGCCAGCACGCTGTAGATGCCGATCACCGCGATGAGCATCGCCACCGCGGCAAATACAACCAGCAGCACGGCGTTGAGCCTCGGCTGCGCCGCACTATCCGCAAGCCACTCGTCCATCGTCCGCACGGCGGAGATCGGCAGCGTCGCATCGATCTCGCGCACTTTCTGCCTGACCGCTGGAAGCATCGAGGCCGGGGCACCTGCGGTTCGCACAACGATGTCCATACGAGGTGCGAGGGTGAAGCTCGGATAGTAGATCGCCGGCGACTCGATCCTGAGATCGCTGTGGCGCACGTCACCGACGACGCCAATCACGGTGTATTGCCGCGCGAGATCGCCCTGTCGATGAAGTGTGCGACCGAGTGGATCGGTGTCGCCCCAGAACCGCCTGGCCGTCGCGCGGCTCACGATGACGACCAGTGGCGCGTCATCGCTCGCGTCGGCATCCGCAAATTCACGACCACCGAGCAACGGGATGTCCATGGCCTGAAAGTACCCAGCGCTCGCGACGCGCCAGTCCGTTGGCACTGCCGCGTCCGGGGCGAGCGCCGATGGTCCAGTCGTCTGGATCGGCGTGGTCGTGTAGTTGCCGTTGCCGAATGGGATCCCGCTCGAGCCCGCCGCAGCGCGAGCGCCGGGGATCGTGCGGAGCGACTCGAGCAAGCCGCGGTAAAACGCGGTCCGCTGACTGGCTGGATACTTCGCCACCGGCAGACCGATCTGAAACGTGAGCAAACGATCGGGCTGAAATCCCAGGTCCACACGCTGCAGGTGCAAGAGACTCTGCATGAGGAGGCCGGCACCAATCAGCAGCACCGTCGCCAGCGCGAGTTCGGCTGCCGCAAGGCCGTTCCGCAGCGCCGGTCGTGTGCCGCTCGACGTGCGCGTCACCTGCGTGAGCACCTCGTTCAAGTCGGTCTTTGCAGCGTGCCACGCAGGAGCAATGCCGAAGAGCAGCCCTGTCACGACCGTCAATGCCAGAGCAAAGAGCAGCACGTTCACGTCTACGGTCACCGGTGTCGGCACCAGATTCGCTGGCATCAGGGCGTTGATCGCATCGACGCCCCAGACCGCCGCGATCACGCCAACGACGCCGCCGATCGTCGATAACACGAGGCTCTCGATCAGCAATTGCTGCAGCAGTCGCTTGCGGCTCGCCCCGACCGCCGTTCGCACGGCGATCTCTTTCTGCCTTGCCGTCGCGCGCGCCAGCAGCAGGTTGGCTGCGTTGGCGGACGCGATCAGGAGCACACAGCCGACCGCGGCCAGGAGCACAACCAGCGCGGTCTGCAGCTGAGGGCTCACGAACACGCGATGCAAGTCGACGAGCCGAATGCCCCAGTCCCGCATATCGGGAAACTGCTGGCTCACTCCGACGGCGACCGTGTCCATCTCCGCCTGCGCCTGTTCGAGCGTAACGCCAGGCCTGAGGCGTCCGGTAACCAGGATGACGTGATTCAGCCTGATCTCGCGCTCGGGTTGAATCGTCAGCGGGATCCAGATGTCGCCGCTCGAGAGCAGCGCGAGCGACGCCGGCGCAATGCCGACAACAGTGTGGTCGACGCCGTTCAGAGTGAGGTTACGCCCGACAATCGACGGGTCGCCGCCGAAGCGTCGCTTCCACAGTCCCTCGCCAATCATCGCGACGCGCGCGCTGCCGGGACGATCCTCGCCTTCGAGGAACGATCGTCCCAGCACCGGTTTGATGCCGAGCAGTGGAAAGAGCGACGGTGTCAGCGTGCCGCCACCGAACTGTTCCGGCTCGCCCTGACCGGTGAGGTTGAAGTTCGCGAAGCCGGCGGCTCCGAGTTGCGAGAACGTCCTCTGCTGCTCTCCCCACGAGAGATAGTTGAGAACGGACGCCGCGAACGTCGGCAGATTCAGCTTGTCGTTGCGCTCGGCGATCCACACCAGCCGATCCGGCTGCTCGAACGGCAGCGGCCGCAGCATCACGGCGTTGACCACGCTGAAGATGGCGGTGTTGGCGCCGATGCCGAGCGCCACCGTCAGAACGATCGCCACCGTGACGAGCGGCGACTTCCCCAACATCCGCGCGGCGTACCGGAGGTCGTTCAGCATGCCTTGCCTCGTTCTGCGCAGGCGAGCCTACAGGCTCGCCTCTACCGGCGCTAGTAGAGGCGGGTCTTTAGACCCGCATGTCGCTGGCTATTTCGCGAGGTGCTCCGTGGACTTCTCGTTCTCGTTGCAGATGAACTCGATCATCTCCTGATCGACCATGAGGCGCTGGTTCACCCGCACCGTGAACGGCTTCGTATACGCCTTCGCATCGTCGATGGTCACGTCGATCTCGAGCGTGCCGAAGTTGGGCCGACGGAAGCGCTCGGTCATCTTGAGCGCGTCGGAGTAGGGACTGCCGTTGACGTCGAGCCAGCCGGCGCGCTCGTCGCCAAGGAAGTGTGTCGTCTCGACGACGAGCGTGTCGCCTTCGTACCAGCCGCGCGAGTAGCCGAACCACCACGGTGTCGGGTCGTTGTTGGGCGCCGGCCGTCCATCCAGGTAGATGTAGCGCAGCCCGTAGTTCGACTCGTACGCGATCAGCATCAGGTTCTTCGTCTGCACGATCTGACGCGGCTGCGGATGGTTGTGGTACTGCATCAAGCCGATCGGGAGACACCACACGTCCGGGTTGTCCTTGCTGTTGTCCGCCATGCGCTTCTTCTTGAGCTCGGCCGCCCAGGGCGTCATCGGCAACGGATAGCCGCGACCCGCAACTTCACCGAAGGTCGAGAGCGGAATGCCGTCCGGTGTTGTCGTCGGCGGCGGCGGTGCTCCGTTGCCGCGCCCGCGCCCTCCCCCACCACCGCCCGCACGCATCCAGATTCCCGAGAAATCAACCTTGCCATCCGCCGTCCGCGGCGTCGGCGCTTCGAGGTTCGGCTTGCCGTCAGCCAGGCGCGGAACGCCCGGTGTCGGATACGACGGCCACTGCGCGCCCAGCGTGGACGTCACGGCCATGAGAATGGCAAACACTCCGGCGATCCACAGTTTTCTAGTAACCAAGTATGAAGCTCCTGAAAAAGATGCCGACCAGTGTACCTGTTCGACCTGCCGGTTGGCAGATTGCTAGCGCCGCGCGACAGTGGTCAGCTCGAATCACTGGGCTCGCGGCCCTGGCCCAGGGCCGCGACGGGACACACGCTGCTCTGCGAACCGCTCGACGGCGCGGGAAACCGCGGCTCCGGGTTTCGCTTGCAGCAGGCGCAGGTCCGTGACCTGCGCCGGACTCGGCCCTTCGCTCGCGGTTTCCCGTCTGTCGCGTGCGACGCGCCGCTCGCGTGGTTCGCTGCCGCAGCATGTGTCCCGCCGCAGTCCCGTGTGAAAGCATGGCTCGCCGCACGGCGCTTCTGAGAGGCGCGACTGTGAGCGCCGTGACACGCTACAGAACGTAAAACGGGCTCGGAGCGTGACCGCCGCGCAGCTCACGGAGCTGCGCGGTTACGCGAGAACGATGTGGGGAGTCCGTTTTTCCACGGCGTCGAACCGGAGCCAACCTACTACTGCCTGGCTGTGGCCCACGCGACTCGGCTCCAGACAGAGAGAATCGTCCGCTCGTAGATCGCCGACAGTGGTTCGAGATCCGCCACGCGGACGTGCTCATCGATCTTGTGAATCGACTCGTTGAGCGGCCCGAACTCGACGACCTCGCGCGCCAGCGTCGCCAGGAAACGCCCGTCGGACGTCCCGCCGCTCGTGGACAGCGTCGGCCGCACGCCGGCAACCGCGTGCACCGCCTCGGCGAGCGCGTCCACGAGTGGACCGCGAGGTGTGAGAAACGGTTCACCAATCAACGTCCACTGCAGCTCGTACTGCAGCCCATGGCGATCGAGCATCTCGCGCACGCGCGCCTGAAGCGCGGAGGACGACGATTCCGATGAGAAGCGGAAATTGAACGCCACGTCCAGCGCACCGGGAATGATGTTGCTCGCACCGGTGCCGGCGTGGATGTTCGAGATCTGGAAACTGGTGGGTTGAAAGTACTCGTTGCCGCGATCCCATTCGGTTGCAATCAGCGCGGCGAAAGCGGGCGCGGCATCGTGAATCGGATTGCGGCCACGCTCGGGATACGCGATATGACACTGCTGACCGTGCACGTGCAGTCGCCCGTTCAAGGATCCGCGGCGACCATTCTTGATCGTGTCGCCGAAGCGCTCCGTGGAGGTTGGCTCGCCGACGATGCACGCATCGATCGATTCGCCACGAGCCTGGAGTGTCGAGACGACGGCAGCCGTGCCATCGACCGCGTCGCCCTCCTCGTCCGATGTGAGGAGGATCGCGACTGAGCCCGCTCGATCGCGGACGCGCGCAACCCGCTCGGCCGCCGTGATCATCGCTGCGACCGACGCCTTCATGTCGGCGGCGCCACGCCCATACAGAAGGCCGCCGCGCTCAGTGGGTGTGAACGGATCGCTCGTCCACTCGTCGAGTGGACCGGTGGGCACAACGTCGACATGACCCGCGAGACAGACGAGCGGCCCGGAAGATCCGAGACGCGCCCACAGGTTGCTCACCGGACCGCGATCCATTCGCTCGCAGACGAAGCCGACCGATGCCAGGCGCTGCGCGAGCAAGCCAAGGCTGCCGCCATCCGCAGGCGTAATCGAACGGCACGCGATGAGCTGCCGGGCGAGGCCCAGCGTCTCGGCGGATGTCTCGGTCACGCCCGCAGCAGTTCGTTGATGGACGTCTTGGCGCGCGTCTGCGCATCGACGCGCTTCACGATGACGGCGCACGCGAGCGAATACTTACCGTCAAGCGATGGCAGGCTTCCAGGAACCACGACCGACCCTGACGGGACCCGTCCGTAGATGACCTCACCGGACGCACGGTCGTAGATCTTCGTGCTCTGGCCGATGAACACCCCCATCGAGATCACCGAATGCGCCTCGACGATGACGCCTTCGACGATTTCCGAGCGGGCGCCGATGAAGCAGTGATCTTCGATGATCGTCGGGTTGGCCTGCAGCGGCTCGAGGACACCGCCGATGCCGACACCGCCGGAGAGGTGAACGTTCTTCCCAATCTGCGCGCACGAGCCGACCGTCGCCCACGTATCCACCATCGTGCCCTCATCGACGTAAGCGCCGATGTTCACGTACGACGGCATCAGGACGACATTGCGTCCAATGAACGCGCCGGTCCGCGCGACCGCAGGCGGCACGACTCGAAACCCGCCCTGCCGGAAGTCGGCGTCGGACAAGCCGGTGAAACGCATCGGCACCTTGTCGAAATAGGTTGCCGCACCATCGTCGATCACGCGGTTGTCGTGGGCGCGGAAGTACAGCAGCACGGCTTTCTTGATCCACTGATGCGTGACCCACGTGTTGTCGATCTTCTCGGCCACACGCAGGCGGCCGGCATTGAG
>Ga0310810_10001844_pt1 | contig 22455 bp, 23 predicted proteins | sample NCmetagenome_FD_207641 | JGI IMG/M metagenome (GOLD analysis project Ga0310810, IMG submission 207641) | Soil microbial communities from experimental microcosm in Duke University, North Carolina, United States - NC | ecosystem: Engineered > Artificial ecosystem > Soil microcosm > Unclassified ... | reverse complement strand
GACGCTGCTGCAATGCCAAGCACTGCTATTGCTGCTTTCATGTTGCTCTCCAAAGTTAGCGACGGCGCCAGATGGCTCGTCGTGCGATGGATCAGCTATCAAGCGCCGTGCCTGAGCAATGTAAAGGGTGCGAAACGTGTAGCCCTTACAACAGTGACATTGGGACTTCGTCACTGCGGGGTCGCTACGCCGACGACATCAGGGCCCGAAGTACCAGCCGCCGTTGACGTCGATCGTGGTGCCCGAGACATAACCGCCGGCATCGGAGCACAGCATCGCCACGACACCCGCGATGTCTTCGGGCTTTCCGGCGCGCCGCAGCGGCAGCGCATCGATGAACTGCTGGTTCACCTGCCCCCAGTTCGCTTCGGCGATGCGCGGCGTCTTGATGAAGCCGGGCGCAATCGCATTGACGGTGATGCCAAAGGGTCCGAGCTCCAGCGCGAGCGTCTTGGTGAGGCCAATGATGCCGCCTTTGGCTGCCGCGTAATGCACGCCGACCTTATCCGAGCCGCGGCGTGCGGCAATCGAGGCGAAGTTGATGATGCGACCGGTTTTCCGCGCCTTCATGCGCGGCGCGAATTCCCGGCAGACGAGAAATGCCGAGGTGAGGTTCGCCGCGATCACGCGTGCCCACTGCTCCTCGTCTACGTCCTCCAGCTTCAGCGACTGCTTCGGCAACGCAGGCAGCGTCTCCTTCCGCGATGGAGCGACCGGGCCTCCGGCCACGTTCACCAGGAAATCCGGCGTGCCGGCCCTGGACGAAAGGCGCTCGACATCGTCCGCATCGGTGAGATCGGCGACGAAGACGTCGCCGCTCGGGTGGATGTCGGTGGCGATGACCTGCACGCCCTCCTTCGCCAGCCGCTCGACCACCGAAGCACCGATGCCGCTCGCCGCGCCGGTGACGAGCGCCTTCTTGCCGCGCAATCCTTTAAGCGGCATACGAGGCGCCGTTGATGTCGACCGTCACGCCGGTCATATAGGACGTGTCATCGGTGCAGAGCGAGACGATCAGCGCCGCGGTCTCGGCGACGGTGCCGACGCGGCCCATCGGAATTTGCTTGAGCGGACCCTCCGGCCCTTTGCCCGGGCCGGTCATGGCGGCCACCCGGGTGAAGCGGCCGCTCGCGATCACGCCGGGTGCGACGCTGTTGACGCGCACGCCGAACTCGCCGAGCTCGAGCGCGAGCTGCCGTGTCAATGCCATCACGCCGGCTTTGGCCACGGCGTAAGGACCGCTCGAACCCTCGGCGCCGGGCGGGATGCCTTTGCGCGCGGCGACCGAGGCCAGGTTCACGATCGCGCCGCCCTGTTTCTTGAGGTGCGGAGCCGCCGCCCTGCAGCAATAGAACGTGGCATCCAGGTTTGCACCGAGGATCGTGCGCCAGTCATCCAGCGTGCAGTTGGTCAGGCCGCGGAAGCCGCGCGGCGGCGGCGCGGTCAGGTCCTGCGCGGTGATGCCCCAGCTGCCTCCCACGCAATTGACGAGAACATCGATGCGCCCGTGCTTCTCGACGGTGCGATTGACCATCGCGTCCACCGAAGCGGGATTGGATACATCGGTGCGGATGCAGAGGCATTTGGGCAGCGTCCCAAAGCCTTGCTCGTAGAGGTCGGCCACGACGACTTGCATGCCTTCCTCCAGCAGGCCGACGGCAACTGCGTGCCCGATGCTGTCGGGTTTCGCAGCACCGGTGACTATGGCGACTTGCATCGGTATTTTTGATAATACACTTGCATCAACGGAGGACTCCATGCGCCAGTTCAACGAAGACAATCTCACCGCCGCCGTCGTCGCGCGCCTCAAGGACACCAAAGACAAGCGCCTGCGCGAGATCATGACTGCCGCCGTCAAGCACCTGCACGCGTTCGCGCGCGAAGTGCACCTCACCGAAGAGGAATGGTTCGAGGGCATCAAGTACCTGACCGCGGTCGGCCAGAAATGCGACGACAAGCGCCAGGAATTCATCCTGCTCTCCGACGTGCTCGGCCTTTCGATGATGGTGGTCGCGCTCAATCACAAGACCGCGCCCGGCGCGACCGAGGCGACGGTGCTGGGGCCGTTCTTCGCCCACGGCGCGAAGGAATACGGCTACGGCGCCGATTTGCGCGAAGGCGCGACGATGAAGGGCGAGGATGTCTGGGTCAGCGGCAAGGTGCTCGGCACCGACGGCAAGCCGGTTCCGAATGCCGCGCTCGACATCTGGCAGGCGAAGGCCGACGGCATCTACGACCTGCAGACCGATGGTGAATTCGAGCTGCGCGGGCGCGTGAAGGCAAACGCCAAAGGCGAATATGCCTTCAAGAGCTACAAGCCGAAGTTCTACTCGATCCCGGTCGACGGCCCGGTCGGCGCGATGGTGAAGCGCACCGGCAACCACCACATGCGGCCGGCGCATATGCATGCGATCGTTTCGGCGCCGGGCTATCAGCAGGTCATCACGCACGTCTTCGTCGACGGCGATCCGTACCTGGACGGTGATGCCGTGTTCGCGGTGAAGAACTCGCTCGTCGGCAAGTACAAGAAGATGAGCGACGCCGAGGCCAAGAAGGTCGGCTTGCCGGCGGGTAGCGTCAAGCTCGACTGGGATTTCCGCCTCTCGCGGGAGTCGGGCGTCAAAGCACGCAAGAAGATCGCCGCCAGCGACGCGATCGCATGATCTGGCGGGTGCGGCGCATCCTCACCGGGCACGACTCGGAGGGGCGTTCGACCATCATCGCCGACGGCCAGGCGCAGAACGTGAAGGAGATGGCGTCGATGCCGGGCCTCGCGCTCACCGACCTTTGGGAGACGACCGGCGCGCCGGCGTCGAACGAAGGCCATACGGATGCAGCGGCACGGCCGGTGCGCCTCGAGCCGCCGAAGAACGGCACCATTCTCCGCGTCGTGGAATTTCCGCCGGATGCGCAGTGGCGCTCGAGCGTGAACAGCAAGGAAGCGTTCAAGTCGATCGGGGCCGGGCACGTGGCAGACGGGCACTCGGCCGATCCGATGATGCACAAGACGAGCACGGTGGATTACGCCATCGTCCTCAAGGGTGAGATCCACGCCGTGATGGAAACGGGCGAGACGCTCATGCGCGCGGGCGACATCCTCGTGCAGCGCGGTACCAACCATTCCTGGAGCGTGCGCGGCAACGAGCCGGCGATCGTCGCGTTCATCCTGGTGAGCGCGAAGCCGCTCGGCAAAGCCAAGAAGAAAAAGAAGAGCCGGACCAAGAAGCGCAAATGAGCAAAGCCGCGAAGGCCGCGACGCAGCGGGGCATCGGCGTTATCGGCCTTGGCACCATGGGATCGGCCATGGCGGCCAACCTGCTGAAGGGTGGCTTCCGCGTGCACGGATTCGACGTCGTAGCCGCTCAGCGCGAGGCACTCAAGACGGCGGGCGGCCTGCCGGGCACATCAGCGGCGGCGGTGGCACAGGTCGCGGAAGTGATGATCACGTCGCTGCCGAGCGCGCAGGCGCTGCACGATGTGGCGGAAGAGCTCACCGGCAAGGGCCGCGTGCTGGAGACGAGCACGCTACCGATCGAGGACAAGGAACGCGCGCGCGACACCCTCGGCAAGAAGGGCATCGTGCTCCTCGACTGTCCCCTCTCCGGCACCGGAGCGCAGGCCCGGGTCAAGGACCTGGTGGTCTTTGCGAGCGGCGACGAATCTGCATTCAAGAAGGCGGAGCCGTACATGCCCGGCTTCTCGCGGGCGCACTACTACCTCGGCGAATTCGGCAACGGCAGTCGCATGAAATTCGTCGCCAACCTGCTGGTCGCGATCCATAACGTCTCGACCGCCGAGGCCTTCGCGCTCGGCATGAAGGCCGGGCTCGATCCGAAGACGATCTACGATGTGATGGCCAACAGCGCGGGTGCCTCGCGCATGTTCCAGGTGCGCGGGCCGCAGATGGTCGAGGGCAGATACGACGACGCGACGATCAGCGTGAGCCTCTTCCAGAAAGACATGAAGATCATCGGCGAATTCGCCGCCAAGCACGGCGTGGCGACGCCGCTCTTCAACGCCTCCGCCGTGATCTACAACGCGGCGATGGCGCAGGGACTCGGCAAGGCCGACACGGCCGCCGTATGCGAAGTGCTCGAGAAGCTGAGCGGGGTGAAACGATGAGCGACTGGAGAGATATCCGCACCTGGACGCGCGAGCAGATGATGAAGCGGGTGGCGCGCTTCAAGAAGCTGAAGGGTTCCGACGGCGGCCTGCCCGACAGTCCCCTGCCCGAATGCCGGCGCAAGCTCTACGCCGTGATCGGCTTCCAGCCGCCAATGTCGGATAACGCCGCGACGACCTCCCCGGTCGGTGCCGACGCCTCGCAGATGCCGGCGATCTCCATCTCCGAGGGCTTCAACCTCGGCTACTGCAAGGCAAAGCCCGGCAAGGGTCCGCTGATGCACAACCACGACACGAATGAGACCTTCATCGCCATGACGGGCAAATGGCGGGCGGAGTGGAACGAGGGCGACAAGATGGAGTACGTCGACCTCAACCCGTACGACGTCATCTCATTCCCGGTCGGCGTAGCGCGACGCTTCATGAACGTCACCTACGACGAGCCCGGCAAGGAGCACCTCCTTATGTTCATCATCGGCGGCAACCAGCCGCAGGCCGAGTTCACGCCGGCGGCAATGCAGCGCTGCCAGGAATACGCGCAGAACAAAAAGTGACGCGCTTCGCGCTCGCCGTTCCGGTCAACGCGCAAGACCACAACCTCGGTCCCTCGCACGCCGCGGTGACGATCGTCGAGTACGGCGACTTCGAGTGCCCGAACTGCAAGCAGGCGGCGCCGGCAGCAAAGATGCTCCTGGAGCGCTTTCCCGGCCGGGTACGCCTCGTCTGGCGCCATTTCCCGCTGGAGGAAGTCCATCCGCATGCGCTCGGTGCGGCTCTTGCCTCCGAAGTCGCCGCGGGCCAGGGCAAGTTCTGGCCGATGCACGATCTCTTGTTTGGCGACCAGCGCCATCTCGGCGCGCCGCATCTTCGCCGGCACGCGCAGGACCTCGAGCTCGACCTGCGCCGCTACGACGCCGACATGGGCGACACCGTCTATCTGCAACGGGTACGCGAGGACATAGAGGGCGCTCGCACGAGCGGCGTTCGCTCGACGCCCACGTTCTTCGTCAACGGCGCGATCCACGACGTCTCGTTCGGCCTGCAAGGTCTATCCGACAGCGTGGAGACTGCGCTGAAGAAAGCACGCTAGCGCGCGATGCGCGCCTGGCTCGTCCCGACGCTTTTCCTCGCTGGATGTGCCACCTACTACGGCGTACAACTCAACGACCGGTTCGGCGCGCCGGATCCGGCGCGGTACGACCGCATGCCGGCGTCTTACCCGGCGGACGAGTACGCGAAAGTCAGGACGATCGTCGACCAGCGCTGCTCGGTATGCCACGGCTGCAACGACGCCCCCTGCCAGCTCAATCTCGCCTCGCATGAAGGCCTGACGCGCGGTGCGAACCGCGAGCGCGTCTACGGCACGCGCCTCGCCGCGGTAGCGCCGACCCGCCTCTTCTTCGACGCGCAGAGCGTCGCGCAGTGGCGGACCAAGGGATTCCACCCGATTCTGAACGAGCGCGCGGTGAGCCCGGAGGCGGAGCGCGAAGCGAGCGTGCTCTACCGCCTGCTCGCTCTCAAGGCGGCGAATCCGCTTCCCGACGTCGCCGTGCTGCCGAAAGGACAGTTCGACTTCTCGCTCGATCGCGCCGAGCAATGCCCGGCGATCGAGGCCATGTCCGAGTTCGAGAAGAAGAACCCTCTCGCAGGCATGCCTTATGGGATGCGCGGCCTCTCGGCGGCTGAGCAGGCGACGCTAACCCGCTGGATCGAAGCCGGCGCACCGCGGGCGCCGATCGCGCCGCTCCCACCCGGGTACGCGAAGCATGTCGCTCAATGGGAAGCCTTCCTCAACGGCGAGAGCCTCAAGGCGCGCCTCGCCAGCCGGTACATCTACGAGCACTGGTTCATCGGCCACTTCTACTTCTCCGACTTGCCGGGGAATGAATTCTTCGACCTCGTGCGCTCGAAGACGCCACCGGGACAACCGATCGACGTCATCGCCACTCGGCGTCCGTATGACGACCCGGGGGTCGAGCGCGTGTATTACCGCCTGCGCCGCCTCGCCGAGACGCCGCTCGCCAAGACGCATATGCCGTACGCGCTCAATGACGCACGCATGGCATGGCTGAAGGCGCTGTTCATCGATGCGCCCTACGAAGTGAGCGCGCTGCCTTCCCACGAGCCGGAAGTCGCGTCGAATCCGTTCGTCGCGTTCCGCGAGCTGCCGGTGGAATCGCGCTACCGCCTTATGCTCGAGGAAGCGCAGTTCACCCTGATGGGCTTCATCAAGGGCCCGGTGTGCCGCGGCCAGGTGGCGCTCGACGTGATCAACGACCACTTCTGGGTGATGTTCGAGGAGCCGGACGCGAAGCGTGCCGAGCGCCAGGCGGAATTCCTCGCGAGGGAGCTCGCCAACCTGCGCCTCCCCGCAGAAGAGGAGCAAGGCGCCTCCGGTCCGCTCAAGTGGCGGCGCTATGCCGTGCTCGAGGCCAAGTACCTGAAGGCGAAGAGCACGGCGCTTGCGCCGGCGTACGCTTCGCCCACGCTCGAGTACCTGTGGGACGGCGACGGCCGCAACCGCAACGCCGCGCTCACCGTCATGCGCCACTTCGACAGCGCATCCGTGGTCCAGGGCCTCCTCGGCGAGCAGCCGCAGACGGTGCTGGTGCTGGGCTACCCGACGCTCGAGCGCATCCACTACCTGCTCGTCGCCGGCTTCGACGTCTACGGCAACGTCGGCCACCAGCTCGCCACGCGCCTGTACATGGACTTCCTTCGCATGGAAGGCGAGATGAACTTCCTCGCGCTCTTGCCGCGCGCCGAGCGACAGGCGGTGCGCGGCCGCTGGTATCGCGGCGCGGACAAGGCAGAGATCGGGCTGCTGGGCGACGCGCAAGCCTACTTTCCCGCGGAGACCGGCATCCGCTTCGCGACCGCCGACCCACTCGCCGAGCTCTACGCGATGATGAAGCAGCACGCGGCGCCGGTGACCGGTCCGCGCTACGCACTCTCTTCAAGTGGTTTCAAGGAAACGCGTGAGCTCGAGCGGCTTGCGGCGCTGCGCGGCCGGGCGCTGTCACACCTGCCCGAGGCCTCGATCCTGACCGTGCGCGACGCGGCGGGCGCAGCGCGGCATTTCAGCCTGATCGCCAACCGCGCGCACAGCAACGTCGCAGAACTCTTCGACGAGGCCGAGCGGCGCCTGCCGGATGAAGACACCGTGCTCGTGGCGAGCGGCTTCATTCCTGCCTACCCGAACGCCTTCTTCGTCGTGGAAAGCTCGCAGCTCGGGCGCTTCGTCGATGCGGTCGCCGGCCTCAAGTCAGAGGCCGACTACGCGGCGCTCGCCTCGGCGTACGGCGTCCGGCGGACGGACCTGCGCTTTTGGGCGCACAGCGACGCGCTGCAGGCGGCCTGGCGCCGCTCCGAGCCCCGGGAAGCCGGGCTCTTCGACTACAACAGGCTCGATAACCGGTAGAGCGAGCGCACCAGGGCGAACAGCACGAACGCCGCCGCAAGGAGGAGCGTCAGCCCGGCGAAGAACTGCCACACGGCCTGCGGATGGTCGAGCGCGTAGCGCGACGCGGCATAGGCGAGCGCATCGAGCGGGAACGTGAAAGCCCAGATGGCGGGGGTGAACGGCCAGCGGAACAGGTGCCGGGCATAGACGAGGAGCGCGGCGCAGAGGACGAGGCCGAAAAAGTACAGGTTCTCCAGGGGCGCGAAATCCGGGAAGAGCGCGATGCCGTTGCCATAGATGAGCGACGGCGGCACGAGCAGGATGAACCAGGTGGGGCGCAGCCCCTCGGGCAGCGGCGGGCCGAGCACTGCGCGATAGACGAGGATCGCGAGCACGAGCGGCGCGACTACCGCCGAAAAGCCGAACGTGACATGCGACATCGCGGCATGCCCGAGCGCGATCCCCGGACCGGGCAGCACGATGCCGCCGACGAAGAGGATGAGCCAGCCGGCGTTGATCTCGGCGAGCGCCATGCCGCCCCATAGCAGCCGGTAGAGCCCCCACACCTGGCAAGCGATGAGAAGCGCGACGCTCGCCCACCAGAGGACGTCGGCGAGCGCAGGCGCGTAGGGCGCGAGACCGCCCGCGACCAGCGACATGCCGACCGGGAGCGCACCGCAAAAGCCGAGCGTTCCCGGATGAGTAAAGTCTTGGCGCACTTGCTCCGGATGTCGGATGAGCTTTGCCGCATACACCGGCACCAGGATTACGAAGGCGATGAGCGCAAGCGCGATCCAGGGCTCGGTGACATACGCCGGAGCACGCACGTAACCGGGCAGGACCGTGGCGGTGACGCGTGCCGAAAGGCCGAGGCCGGCGAGCCCCATGACGGCGCCATACATGCCGACGTGGACGTCTTTGAGGTTCACGTTCCCAGGTAGTAGCTCTTCACGAGCTCGTTCTGCTCGAGCTCGCGCACACCGCCTTCGAACACGATCTCTCCGTGCACGATGATGTAGCCGCGGTCGGCGATGCGGATCGCCTGGTGGAAGTTCTGCTCGGCCATCAGCACCGTGAGGCCGTAGCTTTCCTTCAGCTCCTTGATCTTCGTGATGGTGTGCGACACGAGGATCGGCGCGAGGCCGACGGAGGGCTCGTCGACCAGCAGGAGCTTCGGTGCCGACATCAGCGCCCGCGCGATGGCGAGCATCTGCTGCTGGCCGCCGGACATCGAGCCCGCGAGCTGGCGGCGGCGCTCCGCCAGGACGGGGAAGGCCTCATAGGAGAAAGCCAGGTTCTTGCCGATCTCGCTCCGCGCCAAGGGCCGGAACGCGCCGAGCAGGAGGTTTTCTTCGACGGTCAGCCGCGGGAACAAACGCCGGCCTTCCGGCACCATGGCGACGCCGAGGTTGACGATCTCCTCGGTGGAGAGGCGCGTGAGGTCGTGCGTGGTGCCGTCGAGCGTGAGCGAGACGCTGCCGCGCGTCGGGCGCACCATGCCCATGACGCACTTCATGAGCGTGCTCTTGCCGTTGCCGTTGGTGCCGAGCAGAGCCACGGTGGTGCCGGCTGGAACGTTGAGCGAGACACCGTGCAGGGCCCGAACGGCGCCGTAGCCCGCATCGACCTCGCGGATGGAGAGCTCAAGCGCCAAGGTAGGCTTTCTGCACGTCGCCGTTCTTGACGATCTCGGCGGGTGCACCTTCGCAAATGATCTTGCCGGCATCGAGGCAGATGACGCGCTGTGAGAAGCGCATCACCGCCTGCATGATGTGCTCGATCATGATGATGGTGATGCCCTGCTCGTTCAGCTTGAAAAGGATGGCGAGCACCTCGTCGACCTCGGCGCCGGCGAGTCCTGCCATCGCTTCGTCCGAGATCAGGAGCTTCGGCTGCGCGGCCATCGCGCGCGCGAGCTCGAGCTTGCGCAGCTCGACCTGCGAGAGCTGGCTCGCATATGCATTTGCCTTGTCGGCAAGGCCGATGCTCCGCAGAATCTCCATCGCCCGGCCCTCGCCTTCAGAATCCTTCATGTGCACGACATAGGCCGAGGGCACGAGGAGGTTCTCGAGCACCGTCATGGTGCGGAACGGCCGCGGCACCTGGAAGCTTCGGGCGATGCCGCGCCGCGTGCGCCGGTAGGCCGGCATGCGCGAGACTTCCTCGCCGTCGAAGACGATCGACCCGGCGTCGTTTCGAAGCAGGCCCGAGACGCAGTTGATGAGCGTGGTCTTGCCCGAGCCGTTGGGACCGATCAGGCCGAAGCGCTCGCCCTTCGCCACTTCGATGCTCACATTGGTGAGCGCGGCGAAACCGCCGAAATTCTTCGAGAGCCCGCCGATCTTGAGGAGCGCGCTCATCGCTTGCCGAAAAATCTCTTGAAGAGGCCGAGGATGCCTTCGGGCGCAGCGACGATGAACACCACGAGCAGTACGCCGACCAGGAGCACGTTGGTCTCGTTCGAGATCGTCACCGTGATGATCTGCTGCAGCGTGGAGAGCACCGCCGCCCCGATCACCGGCCCCAGCCAGTGCGCCGTGCCGCCGATCATCGGGCTCGCCAGGGCGCCGATGGCGTAGTTCAGGCTGAAGGTCGAGGCCGGCTCTATGTAGGAGAGGTACATCGCCATGGGTGCGCCAGCGACGCCCATCAGCGCGCCGGAGATCGTGCAAGCCGCAAGCTTCAGCCGCAGCGTGGGCACCCCGCTCGCCTCTGCCGCCTCCTCGCTGTCGCGGATCGCGCGCAGGCCACGGCCAAGCCAGGAGCGTTCTATGTAGCGGGCGATTGCCACCGCGGTAATCGCGGCGATGCCCATGACGACGAAAAGCATCTTGATGTAGGACTCGAAGGGCGCGATCGGCGGCGGGCGCAGAAGCTGGAGCCCGGTCGCGCCACCGGCGTAGCGCCAGTTGTTGAAGACCGTCTCCATGATTACCGTGACCGCGATCGTGGCGATGGCGAAGAAAATGCCGCGCAGCCTGAGGGTCAGGAGCCCCGCGCCGAAGCCGAGCGCGCCGGCCGTCACGGCCGCAAGCGCGATCTGCGCGACGAGCGGCGCCGCAGTCGCCTTGTAGAGCACCGCGGCGCTATACGCACCCAGGCCGAAGAACGCAGGCGTGCCGAAGTTCACGTAGCCGGCGTAGCCGCCGAGGATGTTCCAGGCCGTCGAGAGCACGATGAACATCAGCACCGTGTAACCAGCGAAAAAGAAGTACTCGTATTGAACCGTCGCAGTAACTGCCACCAGTACCGCAAGGACGATCGCGGCGCCGATCCAGAATCTCATCGGCCGCTCATCTTCCGAAGAGTCCCTGTGGTCGCACGCCGAGCATCACAAGGAGGAGCAGGAACGACACCGCCGGCGCCCAGGAGGCCCCGAGCACGGGATGCATCAGCACGATCGATTCCGAGATGCCGAGGATCAGGCCGGCGATGACGGTGCCGGTCATGCTGCCCAGGCCCGCGAGCACGACGACGGCAAACGTGCGGCCAATGTAGACCCGATCCATGCCGGGCTCGACCGGCCCGACGATGATCAGCATGGCGCCGGCAATCACGCTCGCCGCCGTGGCAATGCCGAAGGCCCACTGCTTGATGCGCACGGGATTCGCCCCCATCAGGCGCAGCGCGGCCTCGTCCTGCGCCACCGCCTTGATGGCGCGGCCGGTGAAGGTGTTCGACATGTAGAGCGTAAGCGCTATCGTCAGGACCACCGCGACCGCAAACACCGTCAGCGTGCGCAACGGGATGCGGATGTCGTGGAACGTGTCGATGCTCTTGCCGATGTAGGGCGCCTCGACCATGCGCTGGTCGACGCCGAAGACGAGGATCAGGCCGACCTCGATGATGAGCGCGAAACCGAAGAAGAACGCGATGCCACGCACCCCGGCCTCGCGGCCGCCACGCCGCTCGAACAGCTCATAGTAGAAGCGATAGATGGCCATGCCGAGGATGAAGAAAAGCGGAGTGAGCGCCAATCCGGCGACGATGGGATCCAGGCCAAACTTGCTGACGACGACGTAGGTGCAGTAAGAGCCGAGCACCATGATCGCGGGATGCGCCACATTCGGCACATCGAGCAGGCCGAAGGAAACCGAGAGGCCCATGCTGACGGCGGCATAGAAGCCGCCGAGCAGGATGCCGAACAGCACCGCTTCCAGCAGAAGATCGAGTGGCATGCCCATGTAGCTAAAAAAACGGCGCGGGATTGCCGCGCCGTCTTTTCGGGTCGAGAAGCTTACTTACCGCGGGCTTTGTCGAAAGGCATGACCGCCTCGCCCGTCTTGTACTGCGACGGATAGAGAACGACCTGCTTGCCCGGGCTGCGCCACTGCTCCAGGTTCTTGTCGGCGATGTCGCGGAACTGGACCATCAGCATGCGCGACTGCGCCCACTCGCCGTCCTTGTTGTAGCTGATCGGACCGACGATGGTCTGCATGGTGTGCGAATGCAGGTAGGCGGCGAGCTTCTTCTGGTCGATGCTCTTCGTGCCGTTCACCGCTTGCTCGAGCATCTGGCCCATGGCGTAGCCGAAGGGCGGCAGGTAGAAGCCGAGCGGATCGACTTTCTCCGCCGCGGCCTTCTGCTGGTAGCGCTGCAGGAACTCCTCGATGCCCGGGTACTTCACGCCCGGCACATAGGAGTTGTAGTTCACCACGCCGTTCAGCGCCGAGCCGAGCGACTCCATGATCGGCGTGAACTGAAGGCCAACCATGCCGCCGCCAAAGAGCTTGACCGAGGAGCCGACGCCGATCTCGTTCATCGCGCGGATGATGGCGACGGAGGTGTTCGGATAGGAGCAGACGAAAACCATTTCCGGCTGCGCGGCGCGGATAGCGCGGATCAGGCCCGAGAAATCCGTCGTCGTGCCCGGGAAATTCTGGCTGTAGACCGTCTTAAGGTTGGCTTTCTGCGCGAGCTCCTTCGCACCATTCGCCAGGTTCTGCGCGAACTCCTGGTCTTCAGCGAGGAACGCGATGCTCTTGGCGCCCGCCTTCTGCCCTTGCTCGAAGAATCCGGTGAACCAGCTTTGCGCGTCGGCCGCCGGCAGGTTGTTGAACCACATGTCGTGCTTCACCGTGTGGTTCACCTGGAATGAGAAGTTGCCCATGAGGAGCAGCCCGCGCTGCTTCACGAGGGGCATGATCGGCGCCGTCGGCACCGTGCCGTAGGGCGCGAAGAGGAGATCGACCTTGTCGACATCGAGGAGCTTGGTGTAGATGCCCGGCGTGAGCGCGGGGTTCGTCTGGTCGTCATAGACAACCAGCTCGACCTTGCGCCCGAGCAGCCCGCCCTTCTTGTTGACGTCGTCGATCCACATGCGGATCGCCACCAGCTCCGCCTTGCCGCCGGCGCCCAGCGAGCCGGTCTGCGGCATGCTCATGCCGATCTTGATCGGCACACCTGCCTGCGCAAAGGCGCGCTTGCCCGGCAGCGCGGCCGTGACCGCAGCAGCGCCGGCAACACCAATCACTTTCCTGCGAGTGAAATTCATGACCTCCTCCTTTGCGGGGCATTGTAGTCAATCTTGAGTAGGCGGGCAGCATTTCCGCCCTCTATCGCCGTGCGTTCCGCGGCGGACAACCCCTTCACCCCGCCAATGAACTCGACCGGGCGTTCCATCCCCATGTCGTAGGGATAGTCGGTTCCCAGCAGCACGTGATCGGAGCCGAAGCGGGCAATCAGGTGCGCGAGCATGCCGTGGTCGAAGGTGATGGTGTCGAAGTAGAACTTCTCGAGGTAGCTGGACGGCTTTTTCTTGATCACGGTGTGGCAATCGGGCCGCGCCTTCCACGCATGGTCCATGCGCGCCCAATAGTGGGCGAGATAGCCGCCGGCGTGCGGCAGCACCACCTTCAGCTTCGGGTGGCGCTCCATCACTCCATCAAATATGAGATGGCTGGTCGCCACCGTCGTCTCGAGCGGATTGCCGATCACGTTGTTGAAGTAGTGATCCATCAACCGATCGCCCTGCGTGAAGCCGATCGGGTGCATGAAGATGATGACGTCGAGCTTCTGCACCGCGGCAAAAAACGCATCGAGCTTGAGCTTCGCGTCGGTCAGGTCCATGCCGCGCACGCTCGGGTTGATCTCCACGCCGCGCATGCCGAGCTTGCGCACGCAGTGCTCCAGCTCCGCCACCGCGAGCGACACGTCCTGCAGTGGGACGGTGCCCAGCGCCACGAACCGGTCCGGATGCTGTGCCACGATCTCGGCCAGGCGCTCGTTGACCGAGCGCGCGAGCTCGGCACCCATGCCGGGCTCGGTCCAGTAGTAGGTCTGGTTCGGCGCCGGCGACACCGCCTGGATGTCGATGCCCATCTTGTCCATTTCCTTCAGCCGCAGCGCGATGTCCATCAGCTTCGGCCCGCGATCGCGCATCTGCTTCACGTTCACCTCGCGCGTGTGCTGGTTCGCGAACACCGCCGAAGGCTCGTGCTGCGCCGGATTGAGATGGGCCACCTTCTCCGCCACTGCGGGATTGAGATAGTGGCAATGGATATCCACGCGCAGCGACTTGCCGCGCTTCTTGACTACTCGGGTAGTCCCGCCATGGGATGCGGGCGCACAGCTGTACATCATGTTCGGCAATTTCCTTTCGGTATCTGTAGACGGGGATGCGGTGTAAGCGTTAGTGGAGGCAGGAGGAGTCGTTGGCCGCTCTCGAGCGCACAAAAGAAGAGGTCGCATATCTAAAACTCTGGCAAGGCATTGTCGTGGTTACGGACATAAGCTTGGCCGGCTGGACCATCTCCGCCTCTGTAGGTGAACTCACCGTGATCTTTGCATTTGGCGTCGCAGGAGTACTATTGCTTGGCGTGGGTGCAATCGTCCTGCATCGTCAGATAGAAGCGGGCATAGCCAAGATCGGAATGATCAAATGACAGAGATCATCGCCGCCCTCGTCGGTTTTTTCGTGATCCTGGTCATCTTCGGGATCGCAATGGACGCCGCGCGGCGGGCCGGCAAAGACAACTAGCCTCAGAAGACCCCCAAGTGCTGGGTAATTAGCGATTCGTTGTCGCGCACGGCTTCCACCGGGCCGGCGAATGCGACGCGGCCCGTGTTGAGGATCACGACATCGTCGGCGAGGCTGAACGCCAGCTTCACGTTCTGCTCGACCAGCACGATCGACTGCCCTTCGTCTTTCAACCGAGCGATGGTCCTGCCTACTTCGGCAACGATGAGCGGCGCCAGGCCTTCGGACGGCTCATCCATCAATAGCACTCGCGGATTGCCCATCAGCGCACGCGCGATGGCGAGCATCTGCTGCTCGCCGCCGGAAAGCGATCCCGCATCCTGCTGCGCGCGCTCCCTGAGGCGCGGGAAGAGCTCGAACACGCGGCCCAGGTGCCAGGCGCCTTTGCGCTTCTGGCGCGCAACCACCAGGTTCTCCTGCACGGTCAGCCGCGGGAACACGCGGCGCCCTTGCGGCACGAGGCCGATGCCGCGGCGCGAGATCGCGTCGGGCGCGAGCCGCTCGACCGGCTCGCCGAAAAGGCGCACCGCGCCGCTACGCGGAGGCAGGAAGCCGATGACGCTATTCATGCACGTCGTCTTGCCCGCGCCGTTACGCCCCAGGAGCGCGAGCACCCTGCCCTCGCCGAGCGCGAACGACACCCCGTGCAGCACATGACTCTCGCCGTAGAGCGCGTCGACGTTCTCGAGGGCGAGCGCCTCAGTGGCCAAGGTAAACCTCGCGGGTCTTGGGATCCGCCACGACCTCGGCCCGAGTTCCCTCGACGATCACGCGCCCGTAGTGGAGCACCGTGATGCGATCGGCAAGGTCGAGCGCCGTGTCCATGTCGTGCTCGATCATCACCACCGTGGTCTCGCGCGGGATGCCCGCGATCAGGCCCTTGACCTGTGCACGCTCCTCGCGCGAGAGGCCGGCGAGCGGCTCATCGAGGAGCAGCACCCGCGGCTTTTGCGCGAGCGCCATGGCGATCTCTACCCTTCGCTTTTCCCCGTAGGCCACCTCGGCGATCGGCCGTTTCGCGGCGGCCTCCAGCCCGACACGCGCGAGCACCGCGCCGGCTTCGGCGTAGAAGTGCTGCGGCAGGCGCCCGAACATGCTCCAGCGCGAGCGCGAAAGGCCAAGGAGCGAGAGCGCGACGTTGTGCTCCAGCGTGTCCTTGGGGAAGAGCGTGATGATCTGGTAGGTGCGAGCGAGCCCCATGTGCACGCGGCTGTGCGTCGCGAGACGGCTCACCTCCGCGCCGAAGAGCTCGATGGATCCGGCGTCGCGCGGCAGGTCGCCGGTCAGCAGATTGAAGAGCGTCGTCTTGCCCGCGCCGTTCGGCCCGATGATCAGGCGCCGCTCGCCCGCTTCGACCGCGAGCGAGACATCGGCGATCGCCGGCAGGCCGCCGAAGGCCTTCTTCAGGTTCTGGATACGAAGCGCTTCCATAGCCTCTGAAATCCGGGGACGACGCCCTCGGGCATGAAGACGACGATGACGACGAAGACAAAACCGAGCAGCATGTTCCAGCGCTCGATGTAGGCCGACGCCCAGTTTTTCAGTAGCAGCACGATCGCCGCACCGACGATCGGTCCCGCGAGCGTGCCCGAGCCGCCGGCGATCACGGCGAGGAGTCCCTCGGCGGAGTTGGCGAGCGAGAGCGAAACCGGGTGGATGTACTTGTGGTAGTAGACGAAGAGCAGGCCCGCGACCGCGCCCCAGAAGCTCGCGTAGACGAAGGTGATCCAGCGTATGAGCCACACGTCATAGCCGAGCGCTTCCATGCGGCGCGGCTGATCGCGAGCGCCCTTCAGCGTGGCGCCGAAGGATGAATTCACGAACCGCGCCATCAGCCAGATGGCGATCACGCCGACCACCAGCGTGAAGTAGTAGAACGGCATCGCCTGGTTGAGATCCAGGCCGAACGGCATCGGCCGCTGCAGGCCGCGCAGGCCGTTGTCGCCGTCGGTCATCGACACCCAGCGATAAGCAGTCCCCCACAGCACTTGCGACAGCGCCAGCGTCAGCATCAGGAAGCCCAGACCCGTGGCGCGCAGCGCGATCAACCCGAACGCGCATCCCATCGCGGTCGTCCCTGCCACCGCGAGCGGCGCGGCGAGCCAGTGGGCGTAGTGCAGCTTGAGCTGCAAGAGCGCGGAAAAGTAGGCTGCGACGCCCAGATACGCGGCATGGCCCAGGGTCGGCAGCCCGCCGTAGCCGAGAAGCAGGTTAATGCTCGCGGCGAAGACGGCGAAGATGACGATCTGGCTGGAGAGGTTGACGTAATACTCGCCCGCCACCAGCGGCAGCAGCGCCGCCAGGATGATGAATACGATCCATCTCACGCTGCGAACTTCCCGAACAACCCCCTCGGTCGGAACGCGATGACGACGATCATGGGCAGGAAGAGGATCACGTAGGCGAGATCCGGCAGCAGCGCGACGCCGAACGTATAGACGAAGCCGGTGATGAACGCGCCGGCAAACGCGCCGAGCAGGCTACCGACGCCGCCGAGGATCACGACGATGAGCGCAAGCGGCAGCATGTCGGAATCGAGGCCGGGATAGGCCGACATGATCGGCCCGCCGATCACGCCGCCGGCACCGGCCAGCGCCGCGCCGAGGCAGAACACGATGGTGAAGAGGCGCGACACCGGAATGCCCACCGCGCTCGCCATCTGCGGGTCGTCCACGCCGGCGCGGATCATGGCGCCGAGGCGCGTGCGCTCCATCAGGAGGTAAAGCACGATGGCTACCGCCACGGCGATGACCACCACTGCCAGGCGGTAGGCGGGGAAGACGAAGCCGGCCATCCGCACCGGCGCCTGCAGGGTTGGCGGCGTCGGGATCGGGATCGGATCACCGCCCCAACCGACGAGACACGCGTCGGCGATGATGAAGGCGACGCCGAGCGTGACCAGCACCTGGCCGAGCACGTTGCCGCCGAGCTTGCGCAGTATGAATCTTTCCAGAAGACCGCCGAAAAGCGCGACGGCGACGCCGGCGGCCAGCGCCGCGAGCCACAGGTTCGGCACGTAGCGCATCACCGTCACGCCGATGTAGGCGCCGAGCATGAAGAGCGCGCCGTGCGTGAGGTTGGCGATCCTCATCAACCCGAAGATGAGCGAGAAGCCGGCGGCCAGGAGGAACAGCAATCCTCCCAGCGCCAGGCTATTCAGCGTCTGGATCGCCCAGTATTGCAGTTACTGCTCCAGGTTCTTCGCGGGCGGGAAGTCGCGCGAGTACACCGGGTTCTTGAGGAACTCCTCCGGCTTGTAATGCCAGAACTGGCTCACGTTCGGGTAGGTCTGGATCACCGAGTTCACCAGGCGTCCTTCCTTGCGAGCCACTTTCCGGATGTACACGTTGCCGACGACGTTGCCGTACTGGTCGAACTGCACCGGGCCGCGGCAGGTGTCGACCTTGATCGAGCGCACCGCCTTCATGAATGCCGGCTTGTCCTCGATGTTGCCCTTGATCTGGTTGAGCGTCGCCTCGAGCACCGCCGCTTCGGTGTAGGTCGCCGCGGCATAGAAGCCCGGGTCGTACTTCCACTGGTTGCGGAAGCTCGCCGCGAATTTCTGGTTGATCGGGTTATCGATCTCCGCCGAGTACCAGCACGAAGTGATGATGCCGAGCGCTTCGTCGCCCATGTTCCGCAGCACCGCCTCGTCGAGCGCCGTCATGCCGCCGATCGGCTTCACTTTGCTCATGAGCCCGTACTCGTTGTACTGGCGGAGATAACGGAACCCGTTCGAGCCGGCGAAGCCGAGGAAGATGGCGTCGACGTTGGTCTTCAGCTGAGCGAGGTAGGTGCCGTAGTCCGGTACCGTCAGCGGCGGGAACATGCGCTGCACGACCTTGCCGCCCGCGTCCTCGAACACTCGCATGAAGCCCGCGCACATCTCGTGGCCGTAGGCGATGTCGTCGGCGATCACCGCCATGCGCTTATAGCCGAGCGTCTTCGCCGCGTAATCGGCAAGGGGCATCGCGCTCTGCGAAGAAGTCGACGTACCGCGCGTGAACCAGGGGTTGGGCTTCCTCTGCGTCATGTCCTCGGCCGCCGCCACCGAGAGGGTGAGGAGCTGCGCCTGCCGGATGTAATCGTCGGACGCGAGCGCCGAAGCGGTGTCGAGCGGCCCGATCATGAGGTGGATGTGATCGCGCTCGACCATCTCCTGAATTTTGGTGCGCGTCTGCGCCGGTACGCCGCCCGAATCCGCGACGATCAGCTCCACCTTGCGACCGGCGAGCGTGTTGTTGCGCTCGTTCAGGTATTGCGTGAGGGCGCGCTCCATGTCGATGCCGCCGGAGGCAAGCGGGCCGGTCTTGACGGTCATCAGCCCGAGGCGGATCGGCCCCGCCTGGGCGCGAACGGGGAGTGCGCTGGTCGCTGCGGCAGCGCCGGTCGCCTGAATGAAGCGTCTACGCGTGAACGACATGACTCGTCTCCTTGAGTTTTTCGAACAGTTGTTCATTGGTAATTACCCAGCCCATGCAGCGCGCCACGTTTTGCAGGCCGAGCACATGCAGGTCGTCGCCGTACATGCTCGCGACGCAGTCGGAGAGCACCACCACTCGATAATCGAAGTTGAACGCCGTGAATGATGTGTTGAGCACACAGGTGTTCGTATTGATGCCCATCAATACGACGCTCTTGACGCCGAGCGTCTGCAATAGCTGGCGCAGATCGGTGCCGTAGAAGCAGTCCAGGCGCTTTTTGTTGTTGATGACGTAATCGCCGTCCTTGTAGAGCTCGGGAATGATCTGCGTGCCGGGCGAGCCTTCGATGTTGTGCTCGCGCACGGTGCTTTTCCTGCCGGGCGTCAGCCGGTCCAGCTCGCCCTGCGCCGCGTGCAGCGCTTTCCAGAACGGCGAGGTCATGCCTTCGCTGCCGATTCCCGGGATGCGGCGATATACGAGCACGACGTGAATTACGGGAACCTTAAGCCGGCGGGCATGATCCAGCGCGCTCTTCGCGTTCTTGATGACCCGCACCGCATCCTCGGGCTTCGCCGGCATGGTTGCGACATCCATGTCGAGGTGGCCGCGGTGCATGTCGATGGTGATGATCGCAGTCTCGGCGGGCTTCAGCTCGAGCTGCTTGTAGAGACCCTGCACCAGGGTCGAACGGTCGACGATCGGAACATTCATTAGTGGTGTCCTCCTGCGCCCTGCTGCTTCAATGGGTGCGCGCGGCTGAACGCATCGATCTCCATGCACTGGTTGTAGATGCGCATCACCGTCGGCACGCCCGAGGTATCGCAGTTGAAGTACGCGAGCGCGCCGATTACCTGCGAGGCAACACAGATGTCGGCCATCGTGAGCTCGTTGCCATGGCAGAAGCGGCCAGTCTCCTTCTCGCGTCCGAGGTGCCCCTCGATCGCTTCCAGCGCGCGCATCGTCCAATGCGCGAGCCAGCGATTGCGCGCCGCCTCGTCCTGGCGCATCTCCTTCTCCAGGTAGCTTCGGATCCTCGGCGTGATCAGCGGATGCCCATCCGCCGCCGCGATGAGCGACAAGCCGCGCACGCGCGCCCGCCCGCGTGGATCTTTCGGCAGGAGCGGCGGCTGCGGATGCGTTTCGTCCAGGTACTCGATGATCGCAAGCGACTGAAAAAGCGGTGGCCCGCCTTCATCGAGGATCAAAGCCGGCACCACGCCCTGCGGATTCACCGCGAGGTAGTCGTCGGTGTTCTGCTTGCCCTTCAGGAGGTCGATGGAAATATCCTCGGCCTTGAGGTTCTTCAGCCCCATTGCAACGCGCACGCGGTAGGTCGCGAGCGAACGCCAGAATCCATAAAGTTTCATGGCATCACCGGTAGTAGGAGGTAGGAGTCGGCAAGGTGCAGGGTCGTACGGCCGCCAAAGATGGCGGCCGGCCGGTCGCGCGGATCATCATGCAGGAACGGACCGCAGCCGCGAAGCTCGTTCTTGAAGTTGGAGAGCTTGGCGCCGGTCGACTTCTGCCACTCATAGTCGCGTCCCCGTACGCTGAGCGCAAGTCGGTAGCCCGCCGGCACCACGATCGAGGTCGGCCACAGCTCGATATCGAGCGTCACCGGCTGTCCGGGCTTGAGCGGCTGCTTCTCATCGTGCGTATGGTAGGGACGCCAGGACTGGGAGAGCTTCGCGTCGAGCTTCCGATGCGACGCGCGCAGCCAACCCTGCGCAATCGGCGTGTGCGGATCGATCGCGCCCATGAAGGTGACTTCGCGCAGGTCTGGAGTGAACACGCGGAAGACGAGGAACAGATCGGCGTCCGTCGTGCTCGACGAAACGGTCAGGCGCGCCGCGAGCGGGCCGGTGATCTCGGTCTGCTTCTGCACTGGCTCGGAGATGAACGTGACGCCGTCGCCCAGGGCATCGAACTCCACCGTGCCCTGCCCCGGCTCGGGCCGCAGCAAGGCGCCCGCATGCGGGTAGGTCTTCGTCCACTGCGTGCGCGCGATCGGCCATTCGTTTTCCTGGCGCTCGACGAACTTGTCGACATGGCGAACCTGAAGCTGCACGCGCGGCTGCTTCGGCCAATCGCCTTCGCCCTTCAGGAAGTGATCGAAGAACCGGAGCTGCAGCTCGCGCCCATAGTCCGTATAGAAGTGCGTCCAGTGCTCGATGCCGTGCGCCTCGAGCCACTTGTCCTTCGATGCGGCGCGGATGAAGCCCTCGAAGTTGCCGCGTGGATGAAGGCCCTGGCCGCCCCAGTTGGCCGCCGAAAGAAACGGCACGGTGATCTTGTCCCATTTGGGCGAGCGGGCCTTGTGGTAATCGTCGTCCAGCGGGTGCGCGAGGATGTCGTCCCCGAAATCGCAGCGATTCTTCTGCAGCTCGCGGTCCGACAGGGTTTCATCGCCGCACACCAGTTTCCCGGTGGCGCGGCTGCGCGGGCCGCGCTCGCCGAGGCCGTATTGCACGGTCTTCACCTGCATGTCGTACCAGTTCGCCCAGAACGTGCAGAGGATGCCGCCGTGGTGCGTCATGTCGCGGTACCAGTCGGCCGCGCCTTCCCAGATGCACATCGCGCTGAGGTGCGGCGGCTGAAGTGATGCGACGTGCCACTGGTTGATGCCGTAGTACGAGATGCCGTTGAGGCCAACTTTTCCGCTAGACCAGGCCTGAGTCCCCGACCACTCGATGCAGTCGTAGAAGTCTTTCGTCTCGCGCGGCGAGAAGTGATCGATGAACCCCGGCGAGCGGCCCGCGCCGCGTGAATCGACGCGCACGCATGCATAGCCCTCCGGCACCCACTTCTCGGGATCGACGACTTCCCAGCTCTGGTAGAGGTTGCTCGAGCCCGCGGCCACGTCGGGGTGCTCGGCGATCATGCGCTGCCACGCGCTCGGGTAGCCGTCCTGGAACGCAAGGCCCTTGGCATACGGGCCATAACTCAGGATGACGGGATGACGCCCCTCGTCCGGACGGAACACATCGGCCCGCAAAACGAGCCCGTCGTCCATCTTGATCGGGACGTCCCACTCGATACGCAAGAACCAACCTCCTCCGCGTCGGATTTCAGCCCGCGCGCGAAGGCGTGTCAACCCAACGAGCGAATCAGGTCACGCCGGTCGGCGATACATGAACGCGACGATCGCGCCGAGGATGAGCACGAGGGTGCCGTCGAACACGATCTGCTTCATCACCGTCGCGCCCGGCATCGGCTGCACCACGTAATAGATGAGGTACAGCGGCACCGTCGTGAGGCAAAGGACCGCCAGGCCGTAGCGCAGGCCTTGACCCAGCCACGGCCTTGCCTCGACACCGCGCGCGTAGATCCACACGAAGGCGCCCGACAGGAAAACATGCGCGAGGATCATCAGCGGGAAGAAATTCTGCGCATCGGACTCCTTGCGGAAGAGGTTGGGCAGCGCAGCGTAGTCGCCATGCAGAAGCACGCCGTGCACCACGAAGCTGCCGAGGAACCATGCAATGAAGAGCACCAGCCAGGCCAGCAGGAACCGCTTGTTCATAGTT
>Ga0310810_10001843_pt1 | contig 22457 bp, 20 predicted proteins | sample NCmetagenome_FD_207641 | JGI IMG/M metagenome (GOLD analysis project Ga0310810, IMG submission 207641) | Soil microbial communities from experimental microcosm in Duke University, North Carolina, United States - NC | ecosystem: Engineered > Artificial ecosystem > Soil microcosm > Unclassified ... | reverse complement strand
CATCGACGAGCTCGCGACGACGGCAGGGAAGGATCCGTATCAGTTCAGACGCGGTCTGCTGGCCAAGCATCCGCGGCATCTGGCGGCGCTCGATCTCGCCGCCGAGAAAGCCGGATGGAGCAAGCCTGTGGCTGCGGGCCGCGGCCGCGGTATCGCGGTGATGGAGTGCTTTGGCAGCATCCTCAGCCAGGTCACCGAGGTTTCGGTCAACGCGCAGGGCAATGTGCGTGTGCACAAAGTGGTCTGCACCGTTGACAGCGGCTGGGTGATCAACCCCGACACGATCAAGGCGCAGATGGAAGGCGGTATCGTCTACGGCCTCACCGCGGCGCTGAAGGGCGAGATCACGATCAACAAGGGGCGCGTCGTGCAGCGTCACTTCAACGACTACCAGGTGATGCGACACAACGAGATGCCCGAGATCGAGGTTCACATCGTCCCGAGCACGGCGGAGCCTGGCGGCATCGGCGAGCCGAGCACCGCGCTCGCGGCCGGATCGTTGGTCAACGCGATCGCCGCCGCAACGGGCAAGCGGGTCTATAAGCTGCCGATCAAGCCCGAGATGCTGAGGGGTGGTACGGCCTAGCTGGCGGTCACCACCAACCGGTGCTGCGCGGGCGACGCCGCCTGTGCAGCGCCTCGGTGGCTCTTTCGAGGTCCTCCGCTTTGACGAGCAGGTCGGTTCCGCCCAGCGCCGGATACATTCCGCCGACGTTGTCTGAACGGATCATCGACTCGATGCCGGTTTCGTCAAGGACACCCTTGGCAATCAGTGCATCGGTCCGCGAGGGAAACGTTGACACCGCAACGAGGTCGGGGGATTTCATAGCTGCGTTCCGTCTGATAGTCTTGCGCGCGCTACTCCTAGCCTAACCCACTGTGAAGCTTTCCGACATCGGCCCTGGCCTGCTCCTGGCGGCCACCGGTATTGGTGTTGGCGACATGGTCTCATCCACCATCGCCGGCGCGGAGTACGGCCTCACGCTCCTGTGGGCGCTCGCCGCGGGCGTCATCCTCAAGTTCGCGATCACGGAGGGCGCCGCGCGTTGGCAGCTCGGCACGGGTAGTACGCTCATGGAAGCCTGGCGCGATCATTTGCCGCGCGCCGCAGTCTTCGGCTTCTTCATCTACTTCGTCGTCTGGAGCTATTTCGTCTCGAGCGCACTGGTCGCGGCGAGCGCGCTGGTGCCGGCGGCGATCGTTCCGTCGGTGCCGTTGCCGGTGTGGGGATTCATCCATGCCGTTGCGGCGTTGACGATGGTCTGGTTCGGTCGCTACGACCGCTTTCTGTCAGTTATCAAGTGGTTCGTCGGTTTGAAGTTCGGTGCCGTCATCGGCTCTGTGCTGCTCATCGTGCTGTGGTCGGGTGCCGATTGGGCGCACATCGGCGCGAAGTCGGCCTTCTCGACGTCATACACGCTGTCGCTGATCGGCGGCGTCGGTGGGACGGTGACGCTGCTGTCGTACGCCTATTGGATGCGCGAGGCAGGTTGGTCGGGGCCGCGACGAATCAGCTCTGCCCGAGTTGACCTGACGCTGTCGTTCTGCCTGGTATTCATCTTCTGCTTCTCGATGATCTTCCTCTCGACGCAGATCAACTGGACGGGACAGATCCTCGAAGAGGGCCCGCGTCTGTGTCTGATGCTCGCGGATCGGATCGGCGCGGAGATCGGGCCGATCGGGCGCGGCGTGTTCCTGCTTGGCTTTTGGGGCGCGGCGTTCTCGTCGGTGCTCGGCGTCTTCCACGGCGTTCCGTTTCTCTTCGACGACTGGTTCCATCTGTGGCGTCGTGAGACGCCGACAGGACAGCAGGGCGCTGCCTATCGCACGTGGGCGGGGTATCTCACACTCGCCGCGATCTCTGCATTGGTGATTCGCCGTCCGGTATGGCTCGTCTTCGCCTACACCATCGTCGGCTCGCTCTTCTTTCCGTTTGTCATCTCAACACTGCTGTGGCTGAACAACTCACGCCATGCGCCAAACGCGACACGCAACAGCGTGCTCGTCAACGTGGTGCTCAGCGCCGCGCTCCTGTTGTACGGCTTTCTTGCCTATGAAGGCGTGCGGGAGCAGCTGCTGGAGCGTCTCACCTGATACATGGTTCCTCTTTCGGTTCTCGATCTCGCGCCGGTGCGTGCCGGCGCTACCGCCTCTGACGCACTGCGTGAGGCTGTCGATCTCGCACAGCATACCGAGCGCCTCGGGTATCTGCGCTACTGGTTCGCCGAGCATCACGGCATGGCGAGCATCGCCAGCTCGTCGCCTGAGATCCTGATCGAGCACATCGCGTCGAAGACCAGCCGACTGCGCGTCGGATCGGGCGGCATCATGTTGCCGAACCATTCGCCGCTGCGTGTGGCCGAAGCGTTTCACACGCTCGCCGCGCTGCACCCGGGCCGCATCGACCTGGGACTCGGGCGCGCGCCCGGCACGGATCCCGCGACATCACGCGCGCTCCGCCCGTTCGATGGCGAACAGTTTCCCGAGCTGCTGCGCGAGCTCCTCGCGCTGTCGCGCCGCACGTTCCCGGCAGATCATCCATTCGGATCGGTACGAGTCGTTCCGGGGGACGTGCCGCTGCCGCCAATCTGGGTGCTCGGGTCGAGCGGTGCGATGGCGTCGTTCGCCGGCTCGCTCGGTCTGGGTTACAGCTTCGCGCGACACTTCAGTCCGAACCCGCCGCAGCCGGCGATTCGCGCTTATCGGGGGAGCTTCGTGCCCTCGGAGCAGTTCCCCTCGTCACACGTGATTCTCGGCGTGTCGGTGATCTGCGCGCCGACGGAAGAGGAAGCCGAATATCACGCCGCGTCCACCGATCTCGCGTGGGTGCGGCTGCATCGTCGCGAGTTCACGCCGTTGCCGAGCCCGGAGGAGGCGCAGGCGTATCAGTACTCTCCGCAGGAACGGGTGATTGTTGAAGCCAATCGGCAGCGGCATTTCATCGGCACGCCGTTCAAGGTCGCGAGCACGATTCGCAATCTGGTGAACGACACCGGTGTCGATGAAATTATGGTGACATCGATGATGTATGGGCGGGATGCCCGGTTTCGCGCGTACGAGCTTTTGGCGAACGAATGGGGCCTTCCGTCAGACCAAGACTCCTCGATTCGGTGACTTTCTTACCCACCTGTGGACGCTCGTCCCGGGCGATCCGGCCAGAATCCACGTGTTTTCGCAGGTTTCGTCGAAAGGCGAGCGGCAGGATTCTTGAGTAAGTGAGTGGCGTGCTCAAGGTCGAACTGCATGCCCATACCGCGGACGATCCGCTCGACGCGATTCCACATACCACGGTCCAGCTCATCGATCGCGCGGCGGAGATGCAGTACGACGCGCTCGCCATCACGCTTCACGATCGGCAGCTCGACCTCGGCCCGTATCGAGCTTATGCCGTCAGTCGTGGCATCACGCTGATACCCGGCATCGAGCGAACGATCCAGGGCAAGCACGTACTGCTGCTGAATTTCAAACGAGGCGCTGAAGACGTCCAGACCTTCGACGACCTCGCCGCGCTGAAGCGCCGTGAAGTGGGCGTGGTGATCGCGCCGCACGCGTTCTTTCCCGGTGGCACCTGTCTGCGCGGCCTCATGGATCGTCACGCGGATCTCTTCGATGCCGTCGAATACAACGCGATGTTCACGGCCTCGCTGAATTTCAACATCACCGCGCGCCGCTGGGCGGCGGCACATCGCAAGCCGATGGTCGGTGCCGGTGATGTGCACCGCTTGCGCCAGTTGGGCACGACCTATTCGCTGGTTGATGCGGCACGTGACCCTGATGCGATCTGCGCGGCGATCCGCGAGGGGAGAGTCGAGGTCGAGGCCACCCCAATCTCATGGGCATCGGCGATCAGCATCATGGCCGACTTGAAGATCGCCGAGATCTTGCCCCCTGGCTTCTGGCAGGAGACGCTCGAGCCGTCCTTCAGCGTTGCTCGACGCAGCCTTCGCTGATATGCGTCAGTGACGCGACACGCAGCTTGAGTGGCACCGGCGCGTTCCGCAACCCGAACGACTTCTCGTCGCGCCGGCCCGCCGTGATACTGACTGGGCCTTTTTTCGACGTTACGACAGCGGCATCTTCGTCCTGAGGCGGGGGCGGGACGGTCGCGACGCCCGCGATCTCGTCGTTGTGGCCGCTGTGAAGTTCCTTGATCTGCTGCAGCAGTTCTTTGGGACCTTCAAGCACGAACTCCGACGCATTGAGTATCTCGAAGGGAAGCTCCTTCAGTACAGAGTCGGCGACTCTGAGCCGTCCATTGCGCACGCACCCTCGCACGACGATGTTGTGCTGGGTTGATTTGCCGCGCGCGGCCGGCTGGGGGATGGGCTGTTGCGGCGGCGGGACGATCGGCTGTTGGGCACCGAGCGGGGTGATTGTCAGAACGACAAGTAAGGCCGACAGCGCCCGCATATGGTGTGCTTTTACCATGAACCACCATCCACGAACCACGAACCACGAACCACGAACCACGAACCACGAACCACGAACCACCAACCACGAACCACGAACCACCAACCACCAACCACCAACCGGCTAGAATAAAGCCCCGTGCTCGTGACTGCCGAACTGACACAACTGCTCCACGACGTGCTGACCAGCCGCGTCTACGACGTCGCGCGCGAGACGCCGCTCGACGCAGCGCCGCGACTGTCCCAGCGTCTGGACAACGAGGTGCTGCTCAAGCGCGAAGATCTCCAGCCGGTCTTCAGCTTCAAGCTGCGGGGCGCCTACAACAAGATCGCGCATCTCACCGACAAGGAGCGCGCTCGCGGCATCATCGCCGCCAGCGCCGGCAACCACGCGCAGGGCGTGGCCTACTCCGCACACAAGCTGCGGCTGCGCGCCATCATCGTCATGCCGCAGACGACGCCGCGCATCAAGGTGGATGCGGTGAAGTCGATGGGTGCCGAGGTGGTGCTGGCCGGCGACAACTACGACCAGGCCAAGGCGCACTGCGACACCGTCGCCGCTGAGACCGGGATGACCTTCATTCACCCGTTCGACGATGCGCTGGTGATCGCCGGGCAGGGCACGATCGGCGCCGAGATCCTCCGGCACAGTCAGGAGCGTCTTTCGGCGGTGTTCGTTCCCGTTGGCGGAGGCGGACTGATCGCCGGGATCTCCGGATACATCAAAGCGCTGCGTCCGGATGTGAAGGTCATCGGCGTCGAAGCGTTCGAGGCTGACGCGATGTACCGCTCGCTGGCACTTGGCCGTCGCGTACAACTCGAGCACGTGGGACTCTTCGCCGACGGCGTCGCCGTACGCGAGGTCGGTGAACGAACGTTCTCCATCGCCCAGCAGACAGTCGATGAAGTGCTGCGCGTGACCAACGACGAAGTCTGTGCAGCGATCAAGGATGTCTTCGACGACACACGCGCGGTGATGGAGCCGGCCGGTGCGCTGGCCGTCGCCGGCATGAAGACGTGGGTCGAGCGTGAGGGCGCACGCAACCAGTCGCTGGTCGCGCTGCTCAGCGGGGCCAACATCAACTTCGATCGCTTGCGTTTCGTTGCCGAGCGGGCCGAATTGGGTGAAGCCCGCGAAACGCTCATCGCCATCACGCTTCCGGAGAAGCCGGGGTCGTTCCAGAAGTTTTGCTCTGTGATCGGTCGCAGGACCGTGACCGAGTTCAATTACCGTCTCAGCGGACGGCAGCAAGCCCACATCTTCGTCGGTTTCGCCACGCAGTCGCGGCAGGATGGCTCGGCGCTGATCTCGCAGCTCGCCGCAGCGGGCTACGAGACGGTGGATCTGACGGACAACGAACTCGCCAAGCTGCACGTGCGGCACATGGTGGGCGGTCATGCGCCCGAGGTTCGTCACGAACGCTTGTGCCGTTTCGAGTTTCCCGAACGGCCCGGCGCGCTGGCGCAGTTTCTCGAGAAACTCGGTGGCCGCTGGAACATCAGCCTGTTCCACTACCGCAATCACGGCGCCGACTACGGTCGCGTGCTCGCGGGCTTCGAAGTGACTGAGAACGATCTGCCGGCATTTCGTGCGTTCCTCGACGAGTTGGCGTATCCGTACACGCCGGAGTACGAGAACCCCGCGTACAAATTCTTCCTTGGCTAGATCGTTCGAACGACTCGAACGACTCGAACGATCATGAATGAGACGTTCATGCGCGTCGCGCTCGAGCAGGCGACGCTCGGGGCCGCGGCGGGCGAAGTACCCATTGGCGCCGTCCTCGTCGTCAACGATCGGGTCATTTCCGAAGCATTCAACCAGCCGATCGGGTCTCTCGATCCGACCGCGCACGCCGAGGTGCTGGTGCTGCGCGAGGCGGCTCGTGCGTTGGGCAACTACCGGCTCACGGACGCGACGGTCTACGTGACGATTGAACCGTGTCTGATGTGCGTCGGCGCGCTCGTGCACGCGCGCGTTCGCGAAGTCGTCTACGGCGCGGTTGAGCCGAAGACTGGCGCGCTCGTCTCGACAGTACGCGCGCTCGAACAACCGGGACTCAATCACCGCTTCGCGGTGACCGGTGGCGTGCTGGAGTTGGAGTGTCGTTCGATCCTTCAAAAATTCTTCTGGGAGAGGCGTCGTTCCGAACGCGTAGATGAGTCCGGGTAAGGGTCCATTCGAGGTATTCGCCTTGCATCCTCGTCCACCATGGACGACCTTCGATTGAGCGATCGCATAGACGCGCTGGCGCGGATTGAGCCCTCCTCACTCCCGCTGCTGAGCGTGTATCTCAACACCGATGTGAACGAAACCGGGCGAACGACACACGACCTGTTCCTCCGCAAGGAGCTGCGCCAGAGAGCCAGGACGTATGACGAGCGATCCGCGGATCGTGAAAGTCTGGACCGCGACCGTGAACGGATTGAGCGGTATCTCGCTGAGGAACTGCAACCATCGACCCGCGGTGTCGCGCTGTTTGCGTGCTCCGGCGCGGGCCTGTTCGAAGCCATTCAACTGCAGGTGCCGTTCACCGAGAACCGGCTCGTGGTCAACGACCGTCCGCATCTCTATCCGCTCGTGCGCTTCGACGAAGGGCATCCCCGTTACGCCGCCCTCCTCGTCGACACAAATTCCGCGCGGATCTTCGTCTTCGGCACCGGCGCGACGATTGACACCGTCGATGTGCACAACCCGAAGACCAAGCATTCGAAAGCCGGTGGAACGTCACAGGCCCGATTTCAACGACATGCCGAGAACGTGCACCTGCTTCACGCGAAGGAGGTCGTGGACCGTCTCGATCAGATCGTGTCTGCCGAACACATCGAGCACGTCGTCGTCGCCGGCGATGAGGTGATCGTGCCGCTCTTGAAGGCACAGTTTCCGGAGCGGCTCAGCGCGAAAGTGATCGACGTCCTGCGTCTCGACATCCGATCGCCGGAGCATAAGGTGCTTGCCGCGACGCTCGATGCGCTGCGCAAGAAGGACGAGCAGACCGACGAAACGGTGGTGCAGGAGCTGATAGGCGATTACCGCGCTGGTGGACTGGCGTTAGTTGGGCCTGAGCGCGTGCGAGAGGCACTCGAGCGTGGGCAGGTCGATACGCTGGTGATTGCGGCGACGCCGGAGCAGGTTCGTGGCGCCGGCGACACGGCGAACGATCTCGTCACGCTGGCGAAGCAGACATCCGCCGCCGTGCGATTCATCGAGAATCCGCAACTGCTCGCCGACGTCGGCGGCGTAGGGGCGTCACTGCGGTTTGCCATGTAATCGAGCGAGAAGGGCCGGTCGTAGACCGCCCCTTCTGCATTACCGCGCCTCGGCGCGCTGACGCGTTCGTTTTCGCGTGCGAGCCGCTTTGCGAGCCGCGGCACTTCGCGAGCTCTGCGAGCGGCGGCGCGCGGATGTCTTCGCCTGTCGCGATAGCGCCGAACGTGATGCGGTGCTGCGAGGCTCGCGCTTGAGTCTGCGCGAGGAGGCGCGGGCGCGTTTGGTTGAGGTCCGCTTCCGGCTGCCCGCCCGCCGTCGCGCGGATTTTGCGCTGCGCTTTGTTGACTCGCTGGCGCTCGCAGGCGGATTGGGCAGGTCAACCCCCGCGCTGCGCGCTTTTGACAATCCGATCGCAATCGCCTGCTTCGCCGACCGGGCGCCGTGCTTACCCTCTCGCACGTGATGGATCTCCTCACGTACGAATTCGCCTGCCTGCGTGCTCGGCGATTTACCCGCGCGTTTGTCTGCGCGTGCGCGCCTCAGTGTTTCCTTCTCCGGCATGGTCCGTCCTCCGCTGCGAATCGGACGCAACCTGGGTGCCATGGATCGAACTCGACGGTCATCACTGAGCCAGCTGGCCTATGATGAATCTCAACGCCGCCTTCGTGTAGCGCGAGGCAGCGATGCTCTTCGAATAACGATTGTGCACAAGACGTACTCCGCTGGGCTCGTCGCCCGCAAACGCATCTTTCTGCTCTCACCAGCAAACCTCGGCGGTATTCGCGCGAAGCAGGTGATGTCGGACGCGGCGCAGTTCGCGTTGGCGCAGCAACTCCGGACAGCGGAAGGTGCGGCGCTCGGCGACGTATTCAGCTTCGTCAGCGGCTTGTATTTTCGCGGCAAGCTCGCCTATGCGCGGCGCTTCAGTAGCCCGCCCGAGCCGAGCGATCCCGTCGCCGCAGGCGGTGTCTTGGTGATTACGCCGAACGCCGGACTGCGCGCGGCCGATGTGTTCGTGACGCTCGAGTCGTTGCGCCGCTTCGCCACTCAGCCGATCGATCACGAGAACGTTCGCTACCGGCGGCCGCTCGAACACAGCGCGCGAGCATTGCTTGAGGCAGTCGGCTCGGACTGTGACGTGGTGCTGCTCGGCAGCATTGCTTCGGGGAAGTACGTGGAAGTGTTGTTACCAATCTTCGGGGATCGTCTGTTGTTTCCTGAGTCGTTCGTTGGCCGTGGTGACATGAGCCGAGGCGGGCTGATGCTCCGCTGCGTGGACAGCGGCCTCGAGCTCGACTACGTGCCCATTGCCGGCGCCGTGCGGCAGGGCAAGCGACCGCCACGGCTCGCGCCGCGATGAGAAAACGCGACGCCCCGGCACGCACCGCGATAAAGCCGACGAAGGACACCTTTCTGCGCGGCAAGCCGCGGTCGCGTGTGCCGCACGAATTCGTACTCGACGCGCTCGAGTCAGTGAATCCCGTCACGAAGCCGATGTTCGGATGTCTTGCGGTCTACGTGAAGGAAAAGGTCGTGCTGATCCTGCGCGATCACCGCGACCATCCCGCGGACAACGGAGTATGGCTGGCGACATCGGCCGAGCACCATGACAGCTTGCGTCGCGAGTTTCCACGCATGCGGTCGATTCAGATGTTCGATATGCCGGTGACCAACTGGCAGATACTGCCTGCCGACGCAACTGACTTCGAGGAATCCGCGCTGCACGCGTGCGAACTGGTGCTGGCCCGTGACCCACGCATCGGCAGAGTGCCAGCGCGCCGGAGCGTTAGTCGGAAGACTCGAAGGGCGACGAAGACTCGGACGGTGAAGAAGACACGGACGGCGAAGACAACGCGATGACGTACGTCGTTGGCGGTGGTGCCGGCGTGCCGATCAGCGCGGGCCGTCGCACGATCCACAGCAGCACGCCGAATCCGACGACGATGGCGATGCTGCCGCTCGCACCGCCTTCGATCCCGTAGGCGCCGCCAGTCAGCCACTCAGGTCCCATCACCGAACCGTCCACCGGTCCGTCGGTGTCGAATCCGCTCACCGCCAGGCCATACGCGACCGCGAGCACCAGGTTCCATCCCCAATGGATGCCCCAAGGCAACCAGAGAGACCGGGTCAGGAGATACGACGCGCCCAGCAAGGAACCGACCGCCGCCGTGTTGAATGCCGCGAAGATTGTTGAGTTCGGGTTGAACAGGTGCGGCACGGCGAAGAGCACTGAGAGGATTATGACCGCCGGCCAGGCACCAATCGATTCGGTCAGCCGCTGAAATGGGTAGCCGCGGAACATGAGCTCTTCGTGCAGAGCGGCGACAGGGAAGACGGCCATTTGCATGGCAGCCGCTTGCAGCATGGCGCCATCCATCCGCCATCGGAACGACGTGGTCCCACCGATAGCGATCAGCAGAACGGCGAGGGACACCATCGCCGCGCCAAAGGCGAATCCGATCGCGAGCAGTCGCGCCACCGGAACATCTGTGGAGAATCCGATGTAGGCCATCGGCCGTGTCGTGCGATCGAGCGTCAGGCTCAACGCGTAGAAGATGCTCACGTTCACCGCAACGACGATCGCGAAGGCGATCAACGCGAGGCCTCCGATGATTGACGGAGGTCGAAGGAGCAGTCCTACTCCGAGCCAGCAGGCAAACGCGAGGAGTGCGGCGATCAGGAAGCGCCAGATCGGCCGCACCCGCCCGTCGGGTGATCGCAGCACGGCAATGGCCATGCTGCGGATCCTATGTCAGAGCGTCTTCAGGTACTCGACCAGATCGCTCTTCTGCTGCGTGGTCAGGTTCAAGTGGAAGTGCCGATCGTAGTGATCGACGACCGCGGGAAGATCCGGAGCGCTGCCGTCGTGGAAGTAGGGCGGGTGCTGCCACAGACCACGCAGCGGCGTCGTGCGATAGCGCATGGTGGCGCTTCTGAACGCGTAGTCGGGTTCGGTGCCGATCTCATTTGGATCGTGCAGCAACGGTACCTGACGCGACGGGCCGTTCAACACGTCGGTGAACGTCGGTCCCTGATGACAGTTTGCGCAGCCCGCCTCATTGCGAAACAGGCCGCGTCCGCGATTAGCGGCCTGTCGATCGAAGCTCCCTTTGGGAGGCTCAGGTGTGCGCAGCGACAACTGATACGCGAGCAGGTCCTCGAGTTTCGGCGTCACCAGATCTGGAGACTGCCGGATCACGAGTCCAATCCGCGGATCGACGAACGTGCCGTGTCCGCCCATTTGCCCGACGCCGACATAGCTGTTCCAGTACGAAATGGGACCGTCGGCGGTGAACGTTTCAAAGCCGACACCGCGCAGTCCGTAGATCGACGGAATCACGATTGGCAGGGTCGGGGTGTGGAGTGAGATGAAGTTCATCCCGTCGAACGCGTGGTGCCGGGGATCGTACATGCCAGGGCCCCACTCCATGAACTCGCTCTTGAGATCCTCGGTGAACTCTGGCGCCGGTGAGAGTGCGAGGATCGCGCCGACATTCAGATCGCGATTGGCCCACCCGTCCAGCCGTTTCCCTATTCCATCCATGAACGAATCGTCGACGGTTGAATGGCACAGCGCGCAGGTGATCCCGATGCTGGTCAACCGGCCGTCTTCGACGTGTCCCTTCACGCCGACGACGGCGTTGAGCTGCAGAAGCAGACGGGTCACCGCGGGATCCGTCAGATCGACGGCGTTGTTACGCAACGCATCGACAACTTCCGCGGGCAGCGCGTCGACATCGACTTTGAGCCCGACGCTTAACGCCGTCATCGGATCCACGCCTTGAATGACTTCGTGCATCCGCAGTTTGGTGGTCCACAACTGCTCGTCACCAAACGTGTCGAAGCGGAAGATCTCGCGTCCGTTGCGCGCATCGGAACTCTGCGCGCGAGTCGAAACCTGGAATGTGAAGGTCAGCGCGAAGAGCGCAACGGCAAGGGCGATGGCGAACGTCGCGGGACGGGCAGGAATAAGGCGCATGGCTTTCTCCTGCCCATTCAGAGTGACGGTCAGCGAAAAGGTGACGCGATCACGCTTCGGACTGCTCGCAACAGTTGAGGTGCCTCGACAGGCTTGGCGCAGTAACCGTCGAAACCGGCCGTCAGCGCGCGTCGCCGGTCCTGGGGACGAGCGTAGGCACTGACCGCGATCGCCGGAAGCGCAGGGTGGGAGATACGAACCCGTCGGATCAGCTCATAGCCGTCGATATCCGGCATCGCGATGTCGGCGATCAGCAGGTTGGCTTCGACATCGCTCAGCACGCCGAGCGCCGACTCGGCGCTGTCGCATTGCACGACGCGCGCGCCATGACGCTCGAACAGCGCCGCGAGCAATTCGCACGAATCCTGTTGATCGTCAACGACGAGGACCGTCATGCCGGGCATGCGAAAGTCTTCGTCGAACTCAAGGTCCACAGGCACGGGGTCATTCGCATCGTCGGTGTCGGCTGATATCGGCAGTCGAATGTGCACCGTCGTGCCCAATCCCGGCCCATCGCTTGTCGCGTGAATATCGCCCTCGTGCTGTTCGATCAGGTGGCGAGCGATCGCCAGTCCGAGACCGAGGCCACCATGGCGACGAATCGCGCGGCTGTCCGCTTGACGGAACCGGTCGAAGACATACGGGAGGAACTCGGGCGCAATACCGCTGCCTGAGTCCTGCACCTCGATGACGATCGCATCGTCCTCATATGCGCAGCGGACATCGATGCGTCCGCCGGAGGGCGTGAACTTGACGGCGTTCGACAATACATTGCCGAGCACCTGGTGCAATCGTTTCGCGTCGCCATCGATGATGGGAAGATCGGCCGGACAGGTTTTGACCAACTCGATGTTCTTGGCTTGCGCCGCCGGCATCGCTCCGCTGACGACCGTGTCGATGAGCGGCGAGAGCAGCACCGGCGCATGATCGATCTCGAGCTTGCCGCTGATGATGCGCGACACATCGAGGATGTCTTCAATCAGACGTGCTTGCAGGTTCGTATTTCGGCCGATGACATCGATGGCGTGACGCAGCCGCTCCGGAGGGACCACGCCGGTCTGGAGCATCTGCACCCATCCGAGGATGGCGTTGAGCGGCGTGCGCAGCTCGTGTGACAGCGTCGCGAGAAATTCGTCTTTGAGCCGGCTCGCCTCTTCGGCTGCGGCCTCACTGCGTCGTGCCTGCGCTTCAGCGCGGGTACGCTCGACCGCGAACGCCACTTGCCAGCCGATCAAGCTGGCGAGTTGCAGTTCGTCAGTGCTGAGCGCATGCGGCTCGTCGTAATACAGCATGAATTTGCCGATGACGCGACCCAGGCTGACGAGCGGAATGAACGCCATCGCCGCGATGCGCTCCGACTGGATCACCGGCAGAAATGGCGCGAGCGACGGCTCGAGCGAGACGTCAGCAACGACGACCGGTTCGGGGTGGGTCGTGTCGGGCCGCCACGGCGTGTGCCCCTCAACCGCGGCGCGATAGTTGGCGGAGATCCCTCGCCACGCGGCGAAGCGCATGACGCCGTCGTTGTCGAACAGCAGAATCGATGAGCGAGCCAAGCCAAGGCCATCGGCAAGCGCCTGGAGCGCAATGTCGCAAATTTCCTCGACCGTGCGCGTTTGGCTGATGGCCCGCGTCAGCGTCAGACACACGGCCATCGGAGGAGCCGTGGTCGCCATGGCTATGCTCTCCTCAAGGTCAACAAGCGAACCGGCAGGGGTGATGCATAGACAAGGCCACGGTTGAGAGCCAATGCTGACGCGCACGGACCCACTCGACATGAAGAGAGTCGACACTGCACACCTGGTGCAGCTGTTCGATTCCGATCGATCCATGGCCGAGGGCGTGGCTCAGTTTGTTTGCGAGGGTTATTGGAGAAGCGAGCAAATCCTTGTCGTCACGAGCCCGGAGCGGTGGAACGCGGTAAGGATGCGCCTCTCGGCGCCCGACTGCCCGATCGAGGACGCGACGCGTTTCGGGCGCATCGTAGTACGCGACTCCAAGGAGACCTTGAAAGAGTTCATGGTCAACGACCGGCCGCACCGGCGTCTGTTTGATGCGACTGTTGGCACACTCGTCCGGGGACAGGCGGCATTCGAGAGGCCCGTACGCATCTACGGAGAGATGGTGGACGTACTCGTGGAGCAAGGGCACTACAAAGCCGCACTCGAGCTCGAGGAATTCTGGAACGAGCTCGCAACGCGGCATGAGTTCACCCTGCTCTGTGGTTACACCGCGGGGCATTTCGGAGACCCACAGAATTCTTCGGATCTCCGTCGGATCTGTGCGGCGCACGATCACGTCGCCGTCGATCCGGATGATGTCCTGGCGTCGTTTTTGGTCAATCGGCTCGACGCGACCTGAGCGGAGTCGTCGTAGAGGTTGAGTAGCGCCATCGCGTGAATCCCGCCGCCACGGCCGGCGATTCCCGGTCTCAATCCGGACCCTCGCAGTGTGTCGTCACTTACCATCTCGGTCGGTCTTCGTTACTCAGACGTTCCAAGGGATTCCACAGTACGACGTCTACGGTGCCGCCGGGTGCGGTAAAGACCCTCCGGCAACAGGTATAATGTCCTGTTCGCACTCTGCTCGACCCGCACGGAGAGGTACCGAAGTGGTCGTAACGGGGGCGCCTCGAAAGCGTCTTGTCGGGTAACCGGCACGTGGGTTCGAATCCCACCCTCTCCGCCATTCGACTCGCCTGGCGCCCTGCCCTGCGAGCCGCCAGGCTCGCTCATGGCAGGCCAGCTCACGTCGAATGCCCAGACCCTCCGACCTTGCTCGAAGGGCACCTCTCCCACCAAAAAGCCTGAGCTAGATCACGCCCGGCACGGATGTAGCAAGCACAGAAGGGCTTACCCGTTCGAACTTGGGCTCGCCATCAGTGAAGGTTGAGCGCACGAAAGTCAGATTGTGAATTCCGACCTCTCTGTCGATACGCTCGATACGCACGCGATCGATGCCTTGCCTGTGGCGTTGTGCGTCACCGATCGCGATGGTGGCATTCTCCGCTTCAATCAGCGCGCGATTGAACTGTGGGGGCGCGCCCCCACTCCGGCGGATGTGCAGCGCGGCCCCGCTGCGCAGGTGATTCGCACCGGCCAGGCCGTTCGCGATGTGACTGTGGTGATCGAGCGCGAGGACGGCGCGCCGATCACGACCTCGGTCACCTCGACGCCAATCACCGACTCGAGCGGGCTGACCATCGCCGCGATGAGCACGTTCGTCGAGAACGCTGTCGATTCGGACGCGGCACTGCATCGCGCGCGTCTGGCCGCCATCGTCGTGTCGTCGAGCGACGCGATTCTCAGCAAGACATTGGACGGCATCATCGAGTCCTGGAACATCGGTGCCGAGCGGGTGTTCGGTTACACCGCCGATGAAGCGATCGGGCAGCACATCTCGCTCATCACCCCAGCGGATCGGCTCCACGAAGAAACCGACGTGCTCACGCGTCTGCGGCACGGCGAGAAGATCGACCATTTCGAAACGGTTCTGCGCGCGAAAGACGGCCGTCTCGTCGATGTGTCGATGGCGGTCTCTCCGATCAAGGGTGCGGATGGACGGATTGTCGGCGCGTCGAACGTTGCGCGCGATGTCACGGAGCGCCGTCTCGCCGACGAGGCACTGTCGCGCAGTCGCCGCCGCTACCAACGTATCTTCGAAGCGGCAGGAGTGTCGATCTGGGATGAAGATTTCACTGCAGTGCGAGCCGCTCTCGATGAGCTACGCGCATCCGGTGTCCGCGACTTCGCCACCTACTTCGCCCACCGTCCCGACGAGGTCGAGCGATGCATGGGACTGGTCCGCGTTGTCGATGTCAACGAGACGACGTTGCGCATGTTCGGCGCGTCCGACAAGCGGGCGTTGCTCGCCTCGCTGAACACGGTGTTCACGCCGGAGGCGCGCGACATCTTTGCGCAGGAACTGGTGTCTCTCGCTGAAGGACACAGCGGGTTCGAGGCGGAATCGGTGTTGCGGACCCTGCACGGTGATCGCGTGGATGTGCTGGTCAGCATCACGTTCCCGGCGCCCAGCGATCCTGCCGATAGCGTCCTCGTCACGCTCACCGACATTACGCTGCAGAAGCTCGCTGAGCAGGCGCGTCGCGACAGCGAGGCGCTGTTCCATGAGATGGCCGACACGGCGCCGGCGATGCTGTGGATCAGCGATCCCACAGGTGCGTGGACCTTCTTGAGCCGGCAGTGGTACGAGCTCACCGGTCAGGAACCGGAGAACGCCCTCGGTCTCGGCTGGTTGAAGGTGTTGCATCCTGACGATCGCGACAGCGCCGCCGATGCGGTATTCGAGGCCACGGATCAGCGGCGGCCGTTTCATTTCGAGTGTCGGCTTTCGCAGCCCGACGGCGACTCGCGGTGGACGATTATCGCGGGGCAGCCGCGTGTCGGCGCCGACGGCGAGTTCCTGGGGTTTGTCGGGAGCGCGATCGACATCACGGAACGGCGCAAAGCCGAAGAGGCGGTCATCGAAGAAGTCCACACGCGAGAGACGCTGTCACGTGTTGGTGCGGCGCTCGCCTCAGAGCTCGACCCCGACACGCTGATTCAAGCGGCAATTGACGCCGCGACAGCACTGACCTCTGCGCAGTGGGGCGTGTTCTTCTTCTCCGTCGTGGACGACGATGGCAACACGCACGAGCATTGCGCTGTGTCAGGGCTGGCGCCGGAGGCGTTTGCCGGTCCGGCGGACGCCGCCTTCGAATTTCGTCCGCGTCTGGCAGTCGTGCGCATAGACGATCTGCTGTCCGACGAATCTGAGGCGCGGGAGATCGATCGGCGATGGCTGCCACAGGATCTCCTCGTTCGCAGCTATCTCTCGGTGCCTGTCGTGTCGCGAACCGGCGACATGCGCGGCGGTGTGTGCTTTGGCCACACCCGTGCCGGCGTGTTCAGGCCCAAGCATGAGCAGCTGGCGAGCGGAATTGCGGCGTGGGCGGCGCTGGCGCTCGATAACGCGAGTCTCTACAAGGAAGCGCAGGAAGCCAATCGCGCGAAGGACGAATTCATCGCCACGCTGTCGCACGAGTTGCGCACGCCGCTGAACGCCATGCTCGGCTGGGCCCACATGCTCCGCGCCAACGTGCTGCCGCCGGAGACGCAGCGGCGCGCACTCGAAACGCTGGAGCGCAACGTCCGCACCCAGGCCCAGCTCGTTGACGATCTGCTCGACGTCTCGCGCATCGTTGCCGGAAAGTTGCACATCAAGGGTGACGAAGTCGATCTCACGACGGCTGTTATGGGCGCGGCGGATACGGTTCGTCCGGCCAGCGTGGCAAAGGGTCTGTCGTTCCGTGTGATTGTCGATCCCGATCAACAGGTCATCGTCATGGGTGACATCGATCGGTTGCGACAGATTCTGTGGAACTTGCTGACCAATGCGGTGAAGTTCACCCCCAAAGGCGGCCGTGTCGAAATCGAGTTGCGTACCAGCGACGCGGGCGCCTCAGTGGTCGTGACTGACACTGGGCAAGGGATCCGTCAGGACTTCCTGCGCCATGTCTTCGAACGGTTCCGTCAGGCCGATGGCAGCGCGGCCCGTAGGCATGGTGGTTTGGGATTGGGGTTGGCGATCGTGCGCCACCTCACCGAAGCGCATGGCGGTTCCGTATCTGCCGAGAGTCCGGGTGAGGGGCTTGGGGCCACGTTCACGGTCCATCTGCCGGTTCGCGAGATACGCACACGTCCGAAGACCAGTCAAACCCCGGAGCCGCGCGGGACTGCACTCGCCGGTCTGCGCGTCCTGCTCGTAGACGACGAGGCCGACACGCGCGACGTGCTGCGCGTGCTGCTCGAAGTTCAGGGTGCGAATGTCACGGCCGCCTCGTCTGCTGGCGAGGCGCTCGATCTGCTGCGCCGGCAGCCGACCGACGTGCTCCTCGCCGACATCGGCATGCCCGAGCAGGATGGGTACGCATTGATCGAGGCGGTGCGAGCGCTGTCGACATCGGAAGCGATCGTTCCGGCGGTGGCGGTCACCGCGTATGTCAGCTCGCGCGACCGTGCGCGCGCGTTCAAAGCCGGCTACGGCTGGCATGTGGCGAAGCCCGTCGATCCGGATCAACTCATTGCGGTCGTGTCGGCTGCGGCACGGAGTCATCCTTCGTCGCAGGCGTCGTCATCGCCGGCCTGACGGTGCGACGTGAGCGCGACCTCCGCGCTCACGCTCACGACCCCTGCGCCCGCGACACGCGCCAGATTGTGTTGCCGACATCGTCAGCCGACGAGCAGCGCACCTTGCGCGTCTATGCTCACGCCCACAGGTCGCCCCATCGCATCGCCGTCCTCGTTGATGAATCCGGTCAGCACGTCGATCGGCTGACGCGAAGGCACGCCGTTCGCGAACGGGACGAAGATGACCGTCAGCAGCGCTGCGAGCAGTAGAGAACCACGACGCTAGGTTCGGCTTTCCATCTCGAGTGCTCCTTCCGTCCCGCACCCGCTCAGGGTGCAAGCGAGGGGCCCGGAAGGAACTGGAGAGCGCCGGCTTCAATCGCCATGGATACCGTTTGTGGGGAGTGCGTGTCGAGAAGTTGGTCGTCGACGTGCACTGTGGTTGAGCCGCGAATCTCGACACGGCGCGCATGACGCGGCGGCAACGACAGCGGCCGTTCTCCGCCGTTGATCCGATGGGCGAGGTAGTCGTCGAGCACGCCGCGATGCTCCTCCGTTGCGATGACCACCGAAAACAATCCGTCGGTCGGATTCGCTTCGTCCGACAGCACGAGATTCGGTCCGATCCACGGAATGTTCAGCACCTCTACGAGGATGAAGTCGTCGACCGTCTCCTCGCCGTCGATGACGATCGTCCATCGCTGCGGTTCGAGCCGGGCGAGCACGTCGCGAAAGGTCGCGACTGCGTCCTCAGGCTTGACCGTGGCCGAACCGTCACCCGTACTGTCCTCTTGCGCTTTCGCGGCAGCGATACCTGCTGGAATGAGTCCCGCGCCGACCGACTCGAAGAAGATGCGCTGGCCCCAGTCGCTGCGCGCGAAGCCGATGTCGAGCGGTTGCGGCGTCGTACGTCCCCACGCGCCCACGAGGGCATCGAGCGGCCCGTCGCTGTTCAAACTCTTGGCGATGTTGTTAGCAGTGCCGAGTGGCAGGATGGCGAGCGGCAGCTTGTGTCCGGCGAGCACGCGCGCAGCGGTCGCCACAGTGCCGTCGCCGCCCGCGGCGACAGCCAGATCGACACGATGTTCGAGAATGCGCTCGACGCGATGCTCCTTGTCGACGACCTGCGCAAGATGATGACCGTGCCGCTCGAGCAGCGCGGTGATTTCATCGACCGAGCTGCCGTCGCCAGCATCCTCATTGTGAAAGAGTGCGACCCGCACATGTACCTCAGCGTTGTGTACTTCAAGTTTCGAGCCGGACGGCCGCTTCTTTGCACCTACTCGGGCATGCGAATACTCATCTCGAACGACGACGGCGTATACAGCCCAGGTATTCGCGTGCTCGCCGAAGTCGCCACCGAATACGGCGACGTGCGCATCGTCGCGCCGGATGTGGAGCGCTCTTCAGCGGGCCACGCGATTACGCATTCACGCCCCCTGTCGTATCGTCGGACCTCTATTCAAGGGCTGACCGCGTATCGTGTGAATGGCACACCTGCCGATTGCGTCTCGCTGGGTGCCTATCAATGGGGCAAGGTGGATCTCGTTCTCTCGGGGTTGAACATCGGGCTCAATCTCGGAAATTCGATCTGGCATTCAGGGACCGTGGCTGCCGCGCGGCAGGCGGCCCTGCTCGGCATACGCGGCATCGCGTTGAGCGCACCGGCTGGAGCGGAACCCGACTTCGAGCCGTACAAACCGTGGGTTCGCCGTGTGCTCGATACGCTGCTCGAGGAGCGCAGTCTGTCCCTCGTCAATGTCAACCTTCCGCGCGAGCCGCGGGGGCTCGTGTGGACCCGCGCGTCGGTGCGGCGTTACGACGGGCGAATCATGCCGACGGAGGATCCGCAGGGACGTGAGTTGTATTGGTTCGGGGTCACCCCCGTTGAAGGCGCTGATGAAGGCACCGATCGATGGGCGATGGAACGCGGCTGGATTTCACTGACACCGCTGCGGCTGGATTTGACCGAAGAGCAACAGCTTGGTGTGATGCGCATCCGGCGTCCGCTCGACGAATCGATCGCGGCGGCTGTGTCGCCGGTGACACCGTCTCCGGAGGCGGAGAAGGCGGTGCGCGACGACGAAGTCGCGCATGCGATGACGAAGACGGTGGACGAACCGACAGTCACTCAGCCAGTAGGCGACTAACCGGTCGCAGTGGCTCGACGTGATCCGAGATGGACTTGATGGCCGCCATCATCGGGACCGCGAGGACCGTTCCCCACGGGCCCCAGATCCACGTCCACACGAGCACGCCGATGAACACGACGACGACGTGCATGCGCTCGGCGCGACCGAGCAGCAGGGGCAGCAGGACCCAGCCTTCGACAGAGGTAATCGCGAGCGCGAGCATCGAGATCTTCAACGCGATGAGCGGCTGGCCGAACTGCAGGAAGGCGACACCGAACAACCCACCTGACACGATCACGGGCCCGAAATAGGGAATCGAATTGAAGACACCGGCGAGGATGCTCCACACCGCCGCCTGCTCCAGGCCAACCCACCTCAGAGCGAACCACGTCGCGACCGCGACGACCGAAGCGGTGAAGACCTGCACCAACAGAAAGCGCTGAATCTGTTCGCTGATGTCGTCGAGCACATTGACCGTGATCTGCTGGCGCTCCAGTCGCGGTCCCGCAAGCTCGACGAAGCGATGTTTGAAGTGGCGACCGGCGATCAGGAGAAAGTAGGTGAGGAAGACCATGATGGTCATCTGTCCAGCGGCGGCAGCCACCCAGCCGGCGGCCAGCTGGATCGTCTCCGCCGAGCGGACGGTCCGTTCGGCTTCACGCGCGGCTGTCCCTGCACCCATCCACTCGCCGAGACGCCGCATGGCACGCGGCAGGGCGGCCGCCGCGTCGCTAATGTCGCCGCGAATGCCGTAGAGCAGGGCCGCTGCGCCCGCGACGAGCGCCGCGAGCAGGAGACCCGCGCCGATCACTCGCGGAATGCCGATCGCGTGCAGGCGTCTGACGATCGGTTCGAGCGCGTAGCTGGCGAGGACGGCGACGACGATGGGAATGAAGAGCTCGCTGGCCGTGCGGAGGAACATCGCACTGGCGAGGCAGGTCAGAACCCAAAGCGCGCCAACAGCGCTGCGAGGCACCTCGTCACGCTTTGACGAACGTCGTGATCTTCCGGCGCGTGCGCTCTCGCAGCGAGCACTCACGCAGTTGATCGGCGAGGGCTTCGAGGTTGGGAATGCCGGAGATGATCACGGTCGCGAGATCGGGATCCGAGGAGCGCAGGTGCAGCATGGAATAGCCAAGCACGCGCATCCCGAACGGCCGATGAATATCGAAGTCGTCGATCCGAAACAACTCGACGCTCGACCTGATCGTGGACAACAAGCCGCGCTCGATCTGAATGCGCTGCGTTGTCAGCGTGTAAACGACGGATCGGCTTCTCACCCAGTAGACGAGCCAGGCGATCCCGATCGTGATCACGACGATCGCCCATTGACCGAGCGATGAGATCACCGCGGGATTGCCGGTGAACAACTGCCGCTCGACCTCAGCTTCCTTGGCAGTCTCGTATTCGCTGAGATCGGTGTTGCAGAAGCGGCACTTGATGGCCGCGGCCTTGATCGTTTCACCACAGACCGGGCACGGCTTGCTGTCGTCGCTCACATTGCCTCCGCTTCACTACCACGAACCACCAACCACCAACCACCAACCACCAACCACCAACCACCAACCACGAACCACGAACCACGAACCAGATTGTCTCTATCCGAGCACGTTACTTGCAACCCGCCCCGCCTGGAGGTGTCCATGGCGAAGTACGGAAGAGGCGCATCGAAATCAGTGAAGTCGGCGATGCACCGCCGCAAGCGAGGCTCATTGAAGAGTGGATCGGGCCGACGAGTCAAAAGCCGTAAGCAGGCGATTGCGATTGGCCTGAACGAGGCGAGGGAAAAGGGGGCCAAGGTGCCATCGCGAGGGCGGAGCCGGAAACGGACATCTCGCAAACGCACGTCTCGTAAGCGGAGTACGTCACGTCGATCGGCGAGCCATTAGTTCGCCGAGTGCGGCGAATCTTGTGACGCGCGCCGATCGAGAGACCTCTCGGCGCGCGTCCAACCAACGGGGTGCTAGTGCGTTGCCGTGCTCGAATGCACGGTCTTATTGACGGTCTCGGCTTGCTTGAGATGTGCCTCGACCGTGGGCAAGGTCTTGCTGGCCCATGCCTTCAGATCCGCGTCGGTTCCTGACTGCGATTCCTTACGCAGATCAGCCGCGACCTTCTTGTGTCCGTCGACCATCGCCTGCATGTATTCGCGGTCGAACCCAGCTCCGCTCAGTTTCGAGAGCCGGTCCGACAGCTTCTTGTGGTCGGCATCGAGTGTGGTCGGCCATGTGATGTTATGTGTTCCCGCCGCGCTCTTGAGGTCGTCAAGCGCCTTGGTGTGGTCGTCCACCATCATCTGCGCGAACTTCTTGACGTCATCCGAGCTCGCCTTCTGCTGCGCGAGCTTGCCGAGCTCGACCTCCGCGAAGTTAGCCTGAGCTGCCTTCATGGCGAATGATGTGTCGCCCGCAGCGTGTGATGCCGACTGAGTCGCCGGCTTCTGGGTCGCCGGCTTCGGATAAGGCTGCTGCGCTCCAGGCGGAGGCTGCTGCGCCCCAGATGCGGTCGCGAACGCCACAACGATCAGCATCGCGAGTGAAATTTTCATGTTCGTTACTCCCTTGGTCTTCCGTTTGTGCCTAAGGTCGCAAGCAGCGTGCC
>Ga0310810_10001841_pt1 | contig 22468 bp, 18 predicted proteins | sample NCmetagenome_FD_207641 | JGI IMG/M metagenome (GOLD analysis project Ga0310810, IMG submission 207641) | Soil microbial communities from experimental microcosm in Duke University, North Carolina, United States - NC | ecosystem: Engineered > Artificial ecosystem > Soil microcosm > Unclassified ... | reverse complement strand
TGGGGGCTGACGGACCGCCGCCGGTGAATTCAATCTTCCCCTTGAGCGCCATATCGACGAGCGCCTGTTCGCCGGTGAACGTGAATGCGAGGTCGCGGGCGGATTTTGATTTTTCCGATGGCTTGAGGTCCAGCTTGTCGGCAGGGTAGGCTTTGAGGATCTTCAGCGTGGTTTGAAATTCGCGTTCCCAGGTCTGCAGGAACATATCTTTCTCTGTGGCGGACATAAGAGACTCCTTCCCATGAATTGGTATGATAAATTGTTGGCTGTAACTTACGGGTTAGCTGAATGCTTCTAATAACCCGTAGGAATGAAAAAATGTTCCTTGGGAACCGCCTTAATGTATGTCGATTCCGTGTTTTTTCTGGAATTGCCGGAGGGATTCCCAGGTAAGAGGTTGGGGAAGCATTTTCATGAGCTCATTCCAGGTGACAGCGGACTGCCCATTCTCCTGGTGGACCATGGAAATGCAGTTTTCGACCGGACAGACGATGAAACAGAGGGCACATCCTACACAATCCGCCTCCCGTACCTGAGGCTGGCTCTTCCCGTTGTGCGGCTTAAGATCGATGCATTGGTGGGCACTATCTTCACACGCGATGTAACAAAGATTGCACTGGATGCATTTTGATTCGTCGATCCTCGCGATCGTTTTTGCCAGCAGATTGAGATTTCCAAAGTCGGTAATACAGTTGAGCGATTTTCCTCTGAAGTCCTCGATCCGCTGAAATCCTTTTTCTTCCATCCAGTTCGCCATGCCCTCGACAAGATCGTCGATGATGCGAAACCCGTAGTGCATGACCGCGGTACATACCTGGACGCTTGTCGAACCCAGCAAAATGAATTCGACAGCGTCCCGCCAGGTCGAAACTCCTCCGATTCCGGAGATTGGCAAGTTCACTTCCGGATCGATGGCGACTTGCGAGATCATATTGAGGGCGATGGGCTTCACGGCAGGACCTGCATAACCGCCGTGAGATCCCTTGCCCGCGACAGAAGGACGCAGCTCGAGCGAATCGAGATCGATCGCCATGATGCTGTTGATCGTGTTGATGAGAGAAACGCCGTGGGCTTTTCCCTTGCGGGCTGCCCGGGCAGGAAACCGGATATCGCTGATATTGGGAGTAAGTTTGACGAGAACCGGAATAGTGGACACCTCCGTTACCCATTCGGTGATCATCGCGCAATACTCGGGAACCTGTCCCACTGCGGCGCCCATGCCGCGCTCGCTCATGCCGTGGGGGCAGCCGTAATTCAGCTCAATCCCGTCGGCCCCCGTGTCGATGGTGCGCTTAACGATATCGTGCCACGTTTCGCGTTTTGATTCCACCATAAGCGAGACGACGACCGCACGGTCGGGCCAGTTCTTTTTCACTTCGGCGATCTCTCTCAGGTTTGTTTCGATCGGCCGGTCGCTGATGAGCTCGATGTTGTTGAGGCCGATTATTTTCTGGCCGTTGTAATCAATCGCGCCGTACCGGTTGTAGACGTTCATGACCGGCTCGCCGATCGTCTTCCATACGGCGCCGCCCCAACCCGCCTCAAACGCTTTGTTTACCTGGTATCCTGAATTTGAAGGAGGCGCCGACGCGAGCCAGAATGGGTTCGGGGACTTGATGCCGCCGCAATTGATTGAGAGATCTACCATAAAAAATTAATTTCCTTTTCGCTGCTGTGGGCCCCTGTCAGGGCGGGGAGCGAACGTCTCAGGCACCGGCTGGCCGCGATGGCACGTCCAGCAGCTCACGCTCGCGTGCTCGTCGGTAATCGATTTGATATTCCTGACCATCGCGGTTACATCGTCCCGGAATTTATCCATGGCACGGGCTGTCAGCTTAGGAGCTTTGTCGTCCTTTTCCCATTGGTCGATGACGTGGCAGTGACTGCAGTCGACGCCGAGGTTTCTGGTCCAGCCCCGCATCATCCCAAGCAGGCGTCCGGCCGGCATTTGCTTCCAGACCTGAATATTCTGAAACACGTTCACCGCCGGGGAATCAGCCTTCCCCTCGATTGCCTTGTTCATTTTGTCGAACATCTGTTGAATAAGCGCGCTATCAGGTTTCGGAAATTCCCGGCGCGGGGGTGGAGGGGGATAATTGCCGCGTTGCTGCTGCCCTTCCTGAGCATAGGATATTCCTATAATCAGAAGAGTGAGGACGAGTGCGGTCAAAAGCAACCGTTGAATCAACATGTCGATACCTCTACGATAGTTTGAAAGAATGGTTATTTACTAAACAAAAACTTGTCGATACCGTGCGCGGCCCGTTTGCCGTCGGCCGCCGCGTTCACGACCTCCTTACCGCCGTTGATGCAGTCACCCCCGGCAAAATACTTCGAATGCGAGGTTTGATGCGTATCGGGATTCACGACCACTTTGCCGTTCTCAATTTTCAGGTTCGGAATGCCGGCGAGCAGATCCTTATTCGCCATCTGCCCGATCGATTTAATGACCATGTCTACCGGAATCTGGAACTCCGAGCCCGGGATCGCCTGAAGCGACTTCTGTCCCGTGGTCATACGAACGCACTCCAACGCATCTACCGTTCCGTTTCCAATGAGGCGTTTTGGAGCGGTATTAAAATAAAAAGTTATTCCGTCGCTCTTGGCGAGCTCATATTCGAACTCATAGGCAGACATGTCTTCCTCGCCGCGGCGGTAGACGATCATAACATGTTCCGCGCCGAGCCGCTTCGCTTCCGTGGCGGCGTCAATGGCGGTGTTCCCCGCGCCGATCACGGCAACGCGCTTGCCGACGTCGACCGAGCTCCATTTTCGCGTCGTGACCTTTTCAATGAACTCGAGGGCGTCGTGGACCCCGTTGAGGTCCTCGCCCGGAATATTGAGGTCGGGCGAAATGCCGAGCCCCACACCGAGATAGATGGCGTCATGCTGCTTCTCAAGCTCTGAGATTGTGACGTTGGTGCCGATGCGCATTCCGGTTTTGATTTTGACACCGAAGCTTTCAATGAGTTTAACCTCGTTCAAGCTGTCCTGGAATTTCATCTTGTAGGGAGCGATACCCCAGGTATCCAGCCCTCCGGGGACAGACTTGCTCTCGTAGACGGTGACGTCGTAGCCCATGAGGGCGAGCTCCGCGGAACAGGCGAGTCCCGAAGGTCCGCCGCCGATGATACCGACCGACTTTCCGTTCTTCGGCTTCGGAGTAAACAACGGCTGCATCCCGTTGGAAAAATACGTGTCGATGGCGTACCGCTGTAACCGCCCGATCTCGATCGGTTTTTCTCCGCGTTCATTGTAGACGCAGGCTCCTTCGCACAGGACGTCCACCGGGCATGCTTTCGCGCACGTAAGCGCGATCCAGTTCGATTCGAAAATAGTTTTTGCGGAGCCCTTCATGTTGCCCGTCGCGATCTTCTTGATGAACGTCGAAATGTCGATATGCGTAGGGCACGCCTTCATGCACGGTGAGTCGTAACAATAGAGACAACGGTTGGACTCTGTGACCGCCTGATTCTTGTCAAACGCAGGATGAAGCTCCGAGAAATTATCCTCGTATTCGGTGGGAGTGAGTTTAGGGGCGATGTTCTTCATAATTTCACAGGTTAATTATTTGATTTTCTCCCACACGACATCCTGTCCGTTTCTCCGTTCGCGCATGACCATGGCGCCCTTGTCGTTCTTCACGAAAAGCTTGCGGCCCCTGGAATCGCCGGCACGAAAGAAAACGTTCTCCGTTTCCGGCTTCAACGCGGCTTTCACGCGGCCGATCCGTTGAAAATACAGCGTATCGTTGCGGAGCGAGATCGTGCAGGTGACGCTGTCGGACAGCCGGTATGTTCCGGTGTATTTCTGGAGCACGGATGTTGGAAGAGTGATCGAAGGAGGAGGCAGCGGTACTTCAAAAATCTGGCCCGAGACCATTTGCCACGAAGTATCGTTTCTGACGTACGTATTCATAACAGCATACTTCGTGTGGAGCTTGTTATCAAACACGTCTTCAAATTCATCCGCGACATATTTAATAACGGCAGTCTTGTCGTAAAATACCGTTTTCACATCTGTGACATTAATATGACCGCTGTATCCCTTCGGCAGCGGACGAATCTGAGAAACGAACGCCTGCTTTGTCACCGTTTCTCCGTCTTCGTTCACGATGAAACAATCGCGGTGCATGTATTTGTTGAAATTCTTAGAACTCCCGACTCCGAGATCGTTCATACAGGCCTGTTCGATGTTGACAAGCTGGCGAGTGTACTTCGCGCTGTCGGAGGGAGAGATCTGAGCATGCAGAAACGGAACAGTTGTCAATGCCGATACGGCAAGTAAGAATAATTTTGTCCGGGTAATCAATGGTTGTTCGATTAGTAGATATTCGTCTCTCGCTTCTTTCCTGTGTAGTCCAAATATACGACTTTCAGCTCGGTATAAAATTCGAAGGCTTCGCTTCCGCATTCCTTCGGGCCGATAGCGGTCGATTTAATTCCGCCAAAGGGGGCCTGTGCTTCTCCGCCGATTGTCGGGGTGTTGATATGGACCTTTCCAACTTCGGCAAGTTCCGCAAATTTCATGATCTTTGCCATGTCCTGCGAATACAATGACGCCGAGAGGCCGTATTTCACGTTGTTCGCAAGCTCGACCGCCTCGTCGAAATCTTTCGCCTCTATAATAGAGACGACCGGGCCGAAAATCTCCTCCTGGGCGATTCGCATCTTCATGTTGACGTTGCCGAAGAGCGTCGGCTCGACGAAATATCCCTGCTTATGCCGGTCGTCCTGCATGCGCCCGCCGCCCGCGACCAAAGTCGCGCCTTCGGATCTTCCGATATCGATGTATTTAAGAACAGTATTCATCTGGTTCTCTTCGACCGACGGGCCGATGTCGGTTTGCTCGTCCATTCCGTCGCCAATGCGGATTGCCCGCATGCGCGTCTGGAGTACCTCTGTGAATTTCTTTGCGACAGATGCTTCCACGATCACCCGGCTTGCGGCGGTGCATCGCTGCCCTGTCGAGCCAAACCCGCCCTGGATAACTCCTTCGGCCGCTATGGCAAGGTCCGCGTCTTCGAGGACGACGATGGGATTTTTGCCGCCCATTTCGCACTGGACTCTGATGCCGCGTTTGGCTGCCTGAGCATAAATTGCGTTTCCAACAAGATTCGATCCGGTGAACGAGATGGCGCTGACGTCCGGATTATTGACAAGCTCGTCCCCGACTGTCTTGCCGCCGCCGTGCACGAGATTGATAACGCCCGGAGGAAATCCCGCCGCTTCGAGAATCTCGACAATTTTCACCGCGGTGAGGGGAGTGTACGTCGAAGGTTTAAACACGACAGTGTTGCCTGCGACCAGGGCCGGGGCAAGCTTCCAGACCGGCACTGCCACCGGAAAGTTCCAGGGTGTGATCAACGCGCAAACGCCGACCGGCTGGCGGATCGTATAGATGAACGTGTTCTGCAACTCGGAAGGAATGGTCGAACCCTTCAGCCGGCGTCCTTCACCTGCCGCGTATTCCATAATATTAATAGAGCGCTGGATTTCACCGCGAGATTCGCGGAGAATCTTTCCTTCTTCTTTTGTAAGAGCTACCGCAACGTCTTCAATGCGTTCCTGAAGCAACAGCATCGCGTTGAACATGAGCTTCCCGCGCACCGGGGCTGGTGTCGCGCGCCATTTTGCGAATGCTTCCTTTGCTGCCGAGATCGCGGCTTTCGCTTCCTCACGGGTGGAAAGGGGAGTATTGCAAAGAATTTCTGTCGTCTTCGCGGGGTTGATGTTCGGGACGGTCCTGCCGCTTGCCGATGCGACCCATTTCCCGCCGATGAAGTTCTTAACGGTAGTGATCGGTGTTCCTGATTTGGAGGCTTTTTCTTCCCGAAGCGTGCCTGTTTCCATTAGCTCATCCAGTTGACGCGTGATTCGGGATTCCATTTAATAGTAGTCTTCTTCGGCTTGGTGAAAAACTCGATCGAGCTTTTGCCGGTGATGTCGCAGGCGCCGAACTTCGATTCATTCCATCCGCCAAACGAGAAAGGCTCGCGGGGAACAGGCACGCCGATATTCACGCCGATCATTCCGGCGTGTGCGCGTTCGATTACGTAGCGGGCCGCACCGCCGCTTTGAGTGAAGACCGAAGCAGCATTTCCGTAGGGAGAATTGTTTTCTATCTTCAGTGCCTCGTCGACATTTTGCGCCCTCATGATTGCAAGGACAGGCCCGAAAACCTCTTCCTGAGCAATTTTCATCTCCGGACGCACGAAATCAATTACGGTCGGTCCGACGAAAAATCCGCCTTCTTTTCCCGGAACCACTGCGCCACGCCCGTCGACGAGGACTTTCGCGCCGTCGTTCTCGGCTTCTGTGATGTAGCGTTCGATGCGCTCTTTCGCCTGCCGGGAAATCACCGCGCCCAGGTTCTTTCCGGGGATAATCTTCTTTGCCTCATCGCAGAGTTTCTTGATAATGTGGTCGACCTGGCCGACGGCGACCATCGCCGATGCCGCCATGCACCGCTGACCGGCGCAGCCGCTCATCGATGCTGCAATATTCGATGCCGCCATGTCTTCGTGCGCATCGGGGAGTACGATAAGGTGGTTCTTCGCACCGCCGAGGCACAATGCGCGTTTGCCGTGAGAGGTGGCGCGCTGGTAAACGATTTTGGCGACACGCGTGGAGCCGACAAATGTCAACGCGTCGACACCGGGATGATCGCAGAGCGCCTCGACGGCGGCCTGAGACCCATGAACGATATTGAATACGCCATCCGGCAAGCCGGCCTCTTTCAGCAATTCGGCGATCCGCATCGAGCTGAGCGGGACCTGCTCAGATGGTTTAAGAATCATGGTGTTTCCCAGGACGAGAGCGTTCGGAATCGTCCAGTTCGGGACCATGGTGGGAAAATTAAAGGGAGAGATCGAGACAACAACGCCGACCGGGTGCCGGTCGATCCGGCACTCTACGCCCCTGCTGACTTCCAGAATTTCGCCGGCGACAAGCTGCGGCATCGAGCAGGCAAACTCGGTGACTTCGATCGACTTCTCGACTTCCGCCATCGCCTCGCTTAAAATCTTTCCGTTCTCTTCCTGGACGAGCGCGGCGAGTTCCTGCGCATGTTGTTCCATCAATGTCTTGTAGCGGAAATTTACCTGCGATCGCTCTTTAATAGGCATCGCCGACCATGCCGGAAAAGCGGCACGCGCGGTTCGAACCGCTTCATCGACGTCTTGCGAGGTTGAAAGCGGAACGGTGGCTATTTCAGCGCCGATCGATGGATTTGTTACGGAGAGAGTTTCCCGCGCGATGGAAGCGCGGCTCTTTCCGTTTATGAAATTGGAAAGCAGAGTTGCTTTTTTTATTGGAGAAGTGCCGACATCCATTTCGAAAACCTCTAATTCTTGAAGGCAAAAAGGTGAGTAATAATCTCATAAATCCGGCTACAAAATGCAAATTGCAGGGGGAAGGATCCCGCCTGCAATTGCATAGCCTACGCTTAGATATGAGAAATCGTTACTTCATGAGGAGCATTTTCTCCGATTGCACGAAGTTTCCGACGCTCATGCGTACCATATAGATGCCGCTCGGGAGATTCGAGGCGTCCCATAGCGCAGAGTACTCACCCGGTTGTTTTACTTCATTCACCAGCGATGCTACCTCTTGTCCCAACACATTGTAAACCTTTAGTCTGACGAACCTGCTTTCAGCGATGCTGTACTTGATGCTCGTCGTTGGATTAAAGGGGTTGGGATAGTTCTTCAACAACGCATCCGACATCGGTTTGCTGTCCGGGGTCTTACCGTCATACTCCGGCGGAGGCGGTGGATACTCATCAACAATTCTCGGGATCCTTGTCCTTGGCGCGCCCGTCGCATTGCCGCAATCGATTATGATCTGCCCTGCCCCTGTGCATTTCACCCAATAGGCAAGTCCCGGCCGCAATGTATCGGAAGCGCTATAACCAGTGGTGTATGCGAAAAAGGGGGAACTAATTGTCGTCCCCACTGCTATCACCGCAGAGGTCGGGAATAAGCAGGAGGGACCGCCAACCATGTTCCAGCCGTTTTGAACGCTGAGGGTTTCGCTCGCAAGGTACGTCCCATTGATCGAGGTGGCATTGCTCCCGCTGAATTTTATCCAGTACCCGACACCGTTAAGGAGGTTCGTTTGCGGTTGATAACCGCCGGCACTTGAATAACTGAATGCGGCAGACACCGCCTGCGGAAACAGATTAGCCTTCTGGTTATCAATGACTTTCACCGGCAGTGAAAGCATATTCCAGGAATCGGCCCAGGTCACGAGCATATTCGTTTGCGTGACAATATTCACGACAACTCCCGAGTCGCCCGGATGCGCGAGTGTTTGTTCGACTTCCCATCCGAACGGCAACCCGCCCATCTGAAAGTGATACGTGCCGATCTTGTTGGAGACCGCCGCCGTGAAATTTCCCGTCACAGAATCGGTGTTCGTCTGGGAATATGCAGTATCGTTTGTTGCAAAGAGTTGTAGTGAGTAGTTTACAGGAGACCCATTCACTTTCACCTTGCCCTTGATTTGCGAATTGACAGAGTACACGATCAGCGTTCGGTAGAGGCTGTCCGTCGCGGAGATTGACGGAAGATTGAACTGTGTCGTAAGGATCGACTGGGTGACTCCCTGGCAATTGCAATCTGTTCCCAGCATCCAGGTGTCGCCGGTTAATTCTCCGGCCTGCAGCCCGATCTGGAAAAATCCCGATGCACCCGTCTGCCCGTTATGCTGCACCAAGCCATCGCTTCTCCGGAGCTGGACGCCAACCTGGGACAAGTCGTTTCCATTGTCGTCCTTGACGTGGCCTGCAACCTGGGCTGCCGCCTGGACGAATGTAAAATTGTTGCCGGAATGGTTTCCAGTGATGACGAGTTCGATCTGGTCAGGAGTAATGATGCTCGGAGGGAATGGATTGGAATTGATCCTGATTTGCCAAGGATTTCCCGCGGTGTCGGCATTCATCTCTATTGTATAGTTGCCGCTTGAATCTGTGACGCCGTCCCAAAAGTTAGGTTGACCTGCCTGGTCGTTTCTGTGAACCTCGACGAAGATATACCGGGCGCTTTTGCCGGCGGGAGGGGTAACGTGACCCGAGATGGAGTGTACGGGTGAAGCAAGCGGAGATACGGTTCCCGCGACGGCGAGTCCGGTGCCGTTATTTTTCGCTTTGAAAATATATTTTCCCGGCGCCAGGCCTACGGGTTGTGAGAAGGAGATGCTTCCGTTCACTAGTCCGTCCATATCCGGGGGGCCACCGTTGCCGTTTGAAACTCCGTCCGTTTGTCCAAATGCGAAGATCAGGACGTCCGTTGCGGGGTCGGCGACGCCGTTTTGATTGACATCGTACCAGAGCTCGCAATCAGCCGTGGCTCCCGTTGGAAGGTTATAGCTCCAGGAGACCGCGTCACCCGAAACGAACGAAAAGTTTGAGCTTACTCCGTTGACGACTAAATTTGTTACCTGTGCTTCTGCGAGGGAAACTGCGACCATCAAACCGAAAATCAATACGAGATATTTCATCTCAGCCCTTTCAATAGTGGTTATGATAAATTAAAGCCAGCTAATGTAAGGAATTTTTCTGATGATGTAAAGCAATTTATAACATGGCGGGACTAACTCCTATTTAAATAAGAGATTAGGACTATCGGGAATAGAAATACGAATGAATACCGCCCGGATTAGGAGCTCAGCGCGGCGTCAGCAATGCTCAGCGCTGAATCCAGCGCCTGGACACCCTGATCAATCTCCTGCTCCGTAATGATGAGTGGAGGTGCGACGACGAAATGGCTCACCCATGCCTGGATAAATACTCCGTTCTTCATCATTTCTCCGGCGACTTTATCGACAAGAAGGGGGATTCCGCTTACTTTATCCTTGTATGTGTTGAACGGCTCCTTCGTTGTCTGGTTTTTGACCAATTCGACAGCCCAGAATAGACCGATTCCCCGCACTTCGCCAATCGAAGGATGTTTCGCTTTGAGGGCATGAAGTTTCTTGCCGAGATATTCGCCAATCGTATTCGCGCGGTCTATTAAATTAAGGCGCTTGTACTCGTTGATCGCCGCAATCGCCGGCGCGAGCGTAAGGGGATGAGCCTCGTAGGTATGGCCGTGGGAAAAGTAGTGATCATTGAAGAAATCACCGATCGCCTTCGTCGTGGCGCAGAGTCCCAGCGGCATGTACGCCGTTGTAATGCCTTTTGCGGTCGTCAGAATATCGGGCAGTACATTCCAGTGATCCATCGCGAACCATTTTCCCGTGCGGCCCCATCCGGTCATGACTTCGTCCGCAATGAGGAGGACCCCATGCTTGTCGCAGATCTGGCGAAGGCGCGGCATGTATTCTTTCGGCGGAATGAGCACGCCGTTGGTGCCGACGACGGGTTCGAGAATAACGGCGGCAACATCGCTTTCGTTCTCGATCATGTGCTCGACATACTCGACGCAGGCGATGCCGCAATCGGGGTATGTATGCTTAATCGGGCAGCGATAACAGTGGACTTCCGGAGCGAAGATGACGCCGGGTATCTTTCCGGCAGGCTCCATTGCCCAGCGGCGCGGATCGCTTGTCGCCGCGATTGAGCCCATCGTGGATCCATGGTACGAATGATAGCGGGCGATGATTTTTGTTTTCCCCGTATACATCCGTGCGATTTTGAACGCAGCTTCGTTTGCCTCGGTGCCTGAAGTTGCGTAGAAGAATTTTTCCAGTCCCTTCGGCAAGACTTCGAGGAGCTGCTTGCTGAGCTCGGCCCGGACGTCAGTCGCAAAGCCGGGGCCGATGAAGGGGAGCTTCCGGGCCTGTTCCTCTATCGCCTTCGTGACGGCCTGGTTCTTGTAGCCGAGATGTACGCACATAAGCTGTGCGGAGAAATCGAGGTATCGTTTTCCCGAGGCATCGATGAAGTAGCATCCCTCGGCATCTACGACATGGAGCGGCTTCCAGTTTTTCTGGAAACGCCAGGTGCCGTAGGTGAGGCTTGCGGTGAGTTCGGAAGCGGACAGGTTTGAATTCTCCATAAGGGGGTCTTGGGTTCTGGTTCGTAGTTTTGGTTCTCTATCGAAAATTCGGGCGATAGATCGGGTGTTAGCGTTCAACCGCGCTGATTGCCCCGTACTCCTCAGGTCTGCGATCGCGGAAGAACTGCCACACGTCGCGCACTTCCTGGATCTCGTCCAAATTGAGTTCGGCAACGACAAGGAAGTCCTTGTCGCGCGGCGCTTCGGCAATGATCTTGCCGCGCGGCGTGCAGAAATAGCTCTGGCCGTAGAACTCGCCGATATTCCATGGCGCTTCGAATCCGACGCGGTTGATCGCGCCGACAAAATATCCGTTTGCGACGGCGTGCGCTGGCTGTTCGAGCTTCCAGAGATACTCAGAAAGCCCGGCGACTGTCGCCGATGGATTGAATACGATTTCTGCGCCGTTGAGTCCGAGGATGCGCGCGCCTTCGGGGAAGTGCCGGTCGTAGCAGATGTAGACGCCGACATCGGCATAGGCTGTCTTGAACACGGGGAACCCGAGATTGCCCGGTTTGAAATAGAATTTTTCCCAGAATCCGGGCTCGACCTGCGGGATATGATGCTTGCGGTATTTGCCGAGGTATTTCCCGTCAGCATCGATAACGACAGCAGTATTATAGTAGACGCCGGGCATTTCTTCCTCGTACATGGGAACGACGATAACCATACTATGCTTCTTCGCGACTTCCTGCATGAGTTTCACCGTCGGGCCGTCGGGGATCGGCTCTACGAGCGCGTACCATTTTTTCTTTTGCTCTGCGCAAAAATACGGCCCGTAAAACAACTCCTGCATACAGAGGACCTGCACCCCCCGCTTTGCAGCCTCTCCGATCATGGTGAGATGCTTGTCGATCATGGCCTTCTTGAGTGCATCGATCGGCTGTTCAGTGGAACCGGCCAATGTGGCCTGAATTAAACCCCCGCGGACTATGCGTGACATAACATGTTTCCTTTAGTTGACATAATAAGTTTAGGCAATTAATTAATGGATTTTTGCAGCCATAGTCAAATGCATTTTGAATGAAACCCGGAGGACGTTCCCGTTGTTATTTGAAATGAATAAGAAATTTTTGTCAGCTCATGTTCAACTCAACTATCGTACCGGGTGTACCGGGGACATCCGGCACACTCGCTTCGGGCGTCGGCCTACTATAATTACCTTACTAAAAGAATACTCACTTCACAGTATGGGTTTTTTCTTGTATCGAGCTGATTTAAGTTTTACCTTGATAAAGTGCTTTTCATCTAACTCAAACACTCACACATTCAACTACAAGGGGTCTTGTCATGAATCTTTACGTAGGAAACATTTCCCGCGACGTAACGGAAGAAGATTTACGCGATACGTTCCAGGCATACGGCACTGTCGATACGATCAGTATCATTAAAGATAAATTCAGCGGGCTGCCGAAAGGTTTTGCATTTATTGAAATGCCCGTGAAGCAGGAAGCAGAAGCGGCAATTGCCGGCCTCAAAGGGAAGGCGCTCAAAGGGCGCTCACTCGATGTCAACGAAGCACGTCCGCGTGAAGATCGCAGGCCTCGCAGAGAAAACACCGGTTGGAACAGAAGCCGAAGCAGCAATAGCAATAGCATCGGACATCGATATTAAACTACATCGGATCGCTTGATCCGATCTACGCCGAAACCCGTCTCTCCCCGAACGGTTTCGGTTCGTTCCCAGGTGCTTATCGTTTGCGTGTAATCCGCCAACCCGTTGCATTTGTGAACCATTTGCGTTATCTTGGCAAAGTAATTTTACGAATGCCAAATGGATAAATTTCTGGTTCAGGGCGGAACGAAGCTGAAAGGCAAGGTCACTATCGGCGGCGCGAAGAATGCCGCGATCGCGCTCATGCCTGCGACGCTCCTCGCGAGCGGCAAATACCGCTTCACGAACATCCCCGAGTTGCGCGACATCGCGACGATGAGCAAACTCCTGCAGATGATGGGGGTCGACACCCACAAGACCCCCCACGCTCTCACCCTCAACACGTTTCGTGTTAACAAATTCGAAGCACCGTACGAGCATGTCAAAAAAATGCGTGCGTCGATTTATGTTCTCGGCCCGCTCATTGCGAGGTACGGTTCGGCGAAGGTCTCGCTGCCGGGCGGCTGCGCCTGGGGCCCGAGGCCGGTGAACCTCCATATCGAAGGCATCAAAAAGCTGGGTGCGCAGATTTCCATTGACCGGGGATATATCATCGCGAAAGCAAAGCGGCTGAAAGCAAGCAAGATCTTGTTCAATGTCTCAAGTGTCGGCGCTACAGGGAATGTCATGATGGCGGCTGTCCTCGCGAAAGGTACGACCGTTATTGAAAATGCGGCCCGCGAGCCCGAAATCGTCGCTCTCACGAATTTCCTCGTAAAAATGGGCGCGCATATCGACGGCGCAGGAACCTCGCGGCTTGAAATTGAAGGAGTCGATGCTCTGCATCCGGTCGACGAAGAGATGATCCCGGACCGCATCGAAGCGGCGACCTTCCTCGTTGCCGCAGCCCTTACCGGAGGGACCATTACGATAGAGAAGTGTAATCCATCCGACCTCACTGCGGTAATTTCGAAATTGATCGAGGCCGGATCGGTGGTAGAGATCGGCGGCAACAGGATAAAAATCAAAGGCCCGAAGACGCTCAAGCCGGTTGACGTAACGACGTCGATTTTTCCGGGATTCCCTACCGATGTCCAGGCGCAATGGATGGTACTCATGTCGGTCGCCAAAGGGACTTCGGTCATCACCGATACCATTTACTTCGACCGGTTCAAACACGTTCCGGAGCTTCTCCGCCTCGGAGCCGACATCGAAATGAACAACAATGGCGCCGCGGTGAAGGGAGTCAAACATCTTACCGGCGCAAAAGTGATGTCGACCGACCTGCGCGCCTCTGCATCGCTTGTCCTTGCAGGGCTCGTCGCCCAGGGAACAACGGAAGTTCTTCGAGTCTATCACCTGGACCGTGGATACGAGGCGATCGAAAAGAAGCTTCAGTCGCTCGGCGCACGTATCAAGCGCATCTCGGGGCAAGAGTTTTAATTATTCAATGGATGTCTCCGATAATTCCGTACGCCAGGAGGCGCAAGCCCGGTCTTCTCTTTGGAAGTACTTCGCCGTTATCGTCGTTGCCGTCGCCATCGTCTACGGGCAGTCGCTTCGGTTTGATTTTGTCACGTATGACGACTACGAGCTTGTCTACCAGAACGGCGATTTTCTTTCCCACGTCTCAAACGTTTTCACGTCGTTCACGACGCACGCATTTACATCCCACAGAGCAGAGAGCGGATATTACCGTCCGGTCCTTCTTGTAAGCTATATCCTCGATTATCAGGTCTGGGGACTGAATCCGTCCGGATATCATCTTACGAACCTGCTTCTCCATTGCTGCGCCGCGGTTATTGTCTTTCTTATTCTCCGGAAGCTGCTCGCACAATCTCTGATGGCGCTGTTGGGAAGTCTTCTCTTCGCTCTTCATCCCGTACAAACGGAATCCGTCGGATGGATTGCCGGCCGGAACGACATCCTCCTGGGGCTCTTTGTCGGAATCTCGTTTCTGAGTTATCTCTATTATAGAGAGGATGGACCGGATCGGAAAAAGTTTTTGAGTATTTCGGTTATCTCCTTTGTTGTCGCACTTTTTACGAAAGAGCCTGCCGCCTTCTATCTTCTCCTTCTGCCGGCGTATGATCTCTTTGTAAAAAGGAAGAACCTCTATGGAAGAGAATCTGTGATTGAAATGATTCCGTTTCTCGGGGCGCTGTTTCTCTATTTCATTGTGCGGAAATTGGTCATAGGAGAGTTCATCGGCGCGGAACGGCTCTATGGAACAGCCACCATAATCGATCGGGTGCGCCAGCTTACCGCTCTGGTCGCCGAGCACTGCGCATTGATTCTTTATCCGTTCCGGTTAAGTGTTGTTCATCCGACAGATTCGCTTCCCTGGATCCAGGCTCCGTGGTCGATTGCGGCACTGGTTATTACGCTGTCCCTCATCGTGTTTGGTTGGTACATCTGGAAGAGGGGGAACGACGGTGTTCTGACGCTCGGGCTCCTCTGGTTCCTCATCGGCCTGATGCCTGTCACGGGGATTATTCCTGTCGCAGTCCCTATTCTTGAACATAGGTTGTATCTGCCGCTCATTGGTATTTCGATTCTTGCCGCCGGATGTTGTGTTCGTTTGTCCGGGGTCCAAATGCGAAAACCGGCGGTTGCGATCGCTGTCGGTGTCGTTCTTCTTGTCTGTGCCGTAACATCGTATCTCAGGCTCCCTGTCTGGAGAGACAGCACGACACTTTGGCGTGACGCGATAGAGAAGGCGCCCGGTGTGAGCCGAAGCTATTTCAATCTTGCCGGGTTCTATTTCGAGCGGCAGCAATACGACAGCACCGCCAGCCTTCTGAACACCTACATCAGGTTAAAACCCGACGATTTTCTTGGATACTCGAAACTCCGGCAGACATATTTCCTCGCCGGAAAATACGACGAGGCGGCGAGAATCAACCGCCAGATCATCCAGCGAAATCCATCGAATGCCGCCCGCTACCTCGAGGCGGGACTGATGTACGAACAGCTTCAGCGATTCGACAGCGCGGCCGCAGTGTACAACGAAGGGCTTCTTGTCGATTCCAACAATATCGACCTGCAGCTGCGTCTCGGCTCGGTCTACCAATCCCTGCGAAATAATACGCTGGCAGGACGTCACTTGCGGCGCGCGACCGAGATCGCGCCCCAGGACCCGCGCGTCCTCTTTGCCTACGGCGCCGTGCTTGCCTCGCAATACGATAATCTTCGCGCGATCGAATTCATCGAGCGGGGGTTGAAGCTTGCGTCTCCGCCCCGAAGCCTCCTTACGCTGCTGCAACAGCTCTACGTGAATTCCGGCCAGCCGGAGAAAGCCCGGCAGCTTGCCGAGCGGTATCATCTGTGACGGCGAGGTCAAAATGAAGAGGCGAGGCGTGCTTTCCGGAATCGTCGTGGTGATCGTTTCCGCCATTCTGCTGCAATTTCCGCTGTTTAATTATCTCGGGTATGAATTTTCGGTTGCGATAGCGTTCATTCTTGCTATCATAGTAGGGATTCGGACGATTTCCCTTTTCCGGTCGAAATTTCCAGGCGGGGAGAATCTCACGGTCGGGAATTTTTGGAAAACTGTTGCCGATCTTTTTAAAGAATCGGCGTGGCCTTTCTTCCTCCCCTTTGTGCTTGCTTCTCTCAATGTCCTGCTTGTCAAAAACTGCTCGTACGGAGAGGGTGTCGTATTCTATCTGCTGATTCCCGGTGTTACGACCGTGTGGTCGATCGCGCTCGCCTCTTTTTGCGCAGTCGCGGTGCGCCGCTCTGCCACGGTGTATGCGCTCTTGCTTCTCGGCACTCTTCTCTATCCGCTCTATCTCGGATACGCCACTCCCCAGATCTATTCTTATAGTTTTATCTACGGCTATTTCCCCGGATTTTCGTACGACGAGGTATTGCGTGTATCAACTCCGCTGATTCTTTTCCGCGGCCTTACGATGCTGGTTGCGGCGGCACTTTTGTTGCTCACGGGTTTCGTCATCCTGCGCCGATCAGACAGCGCATCGAAAAAGGCAAAAGCTTACGGCATCGCTGTCGCGCTCATTGGCCTTGTCATCGTGACGGCATGGATTTATCGCGTCCGGCTCTCGTGGGAGACATCGGCCGGGTTCACGCAAACGGCGTTAGGCCGCGAGATCTCTACCGAACATTTTAAGATTTACTATTCGCAGGAATCGTTCTCCGATGCGGAGATCGCGCGCGTAGCCTTGGAACATGAATTTCGTTTTCAGCAGGTCAGCGAGGCATTGCGCGTGAGTTTTCAGGGCAGGATCGATTCGTATATCTACCCTGATCTTGAAACAAAACGCCGGTTCATCGGGGCCGGGAATACCAATATCGCCAAACCCTGGCGCAGAGAAATCCACCTGAACAAAGAGTCGTGGGAGGACGTTCTCAAGCACGAGCTTGTTCACGTGCTTGCGGGGGAGTTCGGCATGCCGGTGATCCATGCGCACTATAATATAGGGCTTGTCGAAGGTCTGGCGATGGCGGTGGATCCTGAATTCGGGAACAGAACGCTTGAGCAGTACGCCGCCGCGATGATCCGGTTCGGCATCGTCCGCGATCCCGTGCGGCTTGTGAAACCGGTCGGTTTTGCGACCCAGGCATCAACCGTGAGCTACGTGATGATGGGGGCGTTTTGCAAGTTTCTCGTAGATCGCTTCGGAATCGTGCATTTCAAAGAGCTCTACGGCGGGGCATCGGTGGAGGATGTCTACGGGGTGTCGTTCGGACGGCTTGCGGATGACTGGCAGCATTCCCTCGATCGCATCGATGTTCCGGCCTCATGGCGGCCGCATATCGAATTTTATTTCCGGCGGCCTTCGATCTTCGCCAAGGAATGCGCGAGGACGATCGCCGACCTCAACGAACGCGGCGGGCGGCGCCTGCAGGCGAAGGAATACGCGTCGGCGGAGGCGTTGTTCGGTCACGCGCTCAGCACGAGCTGGAACAGCGAATCGTACGCTGGATTCGTGCGATCATTGTTCGGTGAAGCGCGGTATGATACGGTCGTCCGGATGATCAGCGAACAGATGAACGATTCGATCCGGCGCGGCGGTATCGTCAATCTCTATCTACTCTATGGAGACGCAACATGGATTCGCGGGGAGATCGAACGGGCGCAGCACATCTATGATGATATCTCCGCGCTCGATCTTTCGGTCCGGTATAACGAAGCAGCAGCCGTACGGCGGCTTGCCCTGAATGACGAGCAGTTGCGTTCGGCATTGCCGCAATACTTTGCCGGGAAAATGAGCGATACGATTGCGATAGGATTTGTCGACTCACTCGAACAGCGCACCCCCGCGGTCGTGCTCCGGTATGTTGAGGCCAGAATAGCTTTTCGGCTTGGCGCCTATGAAAGGGTCCTCCAGGCGCTTAATTCTGTCCCTACGTTTGGGGATAGTGTGCTCGATGCCGGGAAAGAGGAAATTCTTGGAGACGCGTATTTCATGCTCCGCTCATATCAGCGGGCGCGCGCTCATTACTGGCAATCGCAGAACTGTAATTCGACCGATGCATTCGCCGAACATATCGCCGATCAGCTTGAACGGTCTGAGTGGTATGAAAACCATGAAAAACCAGGAAGCAAGAAATAAGACATTACTCAACTGTTCATCTGATGCCTGACTTCAATCGCATACTGCTCACCCGCATGAAATTCATCGGCGACGTCGTCCTCACGACGCCAGTGATTCGCGCGGTGCGTGAACAATATCCCGATGCCTATATCGCTTATCTCACCGACAAAAAGACGGCTCCGCTCCTGGAACACAATCCGTATCTCAACGAGATTATTCCGTTCGATTTTTCCCGCCCCGATATTTTCGAACAGCCCAGGGTTGCATTCCTGCTTCGCCGGCGGAAATTCGACGTCGTAGTTGATTTATTTTCAAATCCCCGGACGGCGCTTCTCTCCTGGGCAAGCGGCGCCCCGATGCGCATCGGCAAAGACGTCAATGGCCGGGGCAAACTATATACGCATCGCATCGGCGACTACGGGGCGATGAAACCTGCAATCGAGTTTCATTATCAGTATGTCAAGCCTCTCGGCGTCGGGATGACGCACTTCAAGACAGAGATATTCCTGACCGATGACGAGAAACGTGAGGCACGCATATTTCTGAAGCATCAGGATGTCGACGTTTCGAAACCGGTGATTGCAATCCACGTCGGCGCGTCGTGGCCCAATAAGGTTTGGTTGAAAGAAAATTTTGCGGAACTAATCGATCTCCTGCGTGCGAAGCTGGGAGTCGAAATTATCCTGAGCGCCGGCCCAGGGGATGAGGAGATGGTCAGCTCCATCATCAATAACTCTTCAGGAAAGGTATTCCGGCTCCCGCTGTTGCCGTTACGACAGCTCGCGGCTATCTTTTCGCAGTGCAAAGTATTTCTATCGAACGATTGCGGCCCGATGCATATCGGCGTCGCTGTCGGGACCCCCACGATCGGCATCTTCGGCCCCGAGCCGCCCGAAGTCTGGTTCAACTATTCCGCGGCAGAAGGGCATAAAGCGCTCTTCAAGAAGATCGAATGCTCCCCCTGCCGCACAACAGCATGTTTCCGGGAGGCAGAACATTTCATGGATTGCATGAAGCTCATTACCGTTGCCGAGGTTTTTGGAGAAATCCAATCGCGATTGACGACTGACCATTGAACCCAAAACCCGGCAGCTATATCGCACCCCGGGACCCCAAAATTAGCGATTTTGCCATTATCATAGATTTCATTTCTCTACTATTAGATATATATTGTCCAATCAGCCTGACGAAATGAAACCGAAATTCGAAATACCACGATGTGAAACATGCGATGCCCGGTACCAATCCATATTCAAGGATCTGGACAATATGGACTTGGAAAAACTATCACTGCACAAGGGATGCAATTTCCACCGACAGGGGCAAGTCTTGTTTCAAGAAGGTGGATATCCAGCAGGAGTATATTGTATCAGCCGGGGAAGAGTGAAGCTGTATAAAATTGGGGCGGATGGAAAAGAGAAAATTATGCGGATGGCAAAGGCTGGAGATGTGGTAGGATATCGTTCGCTCATCAGTGGCACGCCCTATAACCTTTCTGCTCAAGTCCTGGAAGATGCGGCCATCTGCTTTATCCCGAAGAGCACGTTTCAGAATATGCTTACGGAGATTTCATCTTTTAACGTACGTGTGTTGGACTTGCTTTGTCACGATCTCGCAACAGCGGAACTGCAGGAGCTCTCTCTTGCTCAGCGATCAGTGAAGGAGCGACTGGTCGAAGTGCTGCTGATGTTGAAAGAATTTTACGGATTTGAAGATGATGGGACAACTCTCAAAGGAGCACTCTCTCGTGAAGACATTGCGAACATTGTCGGGACGTCCACGGAAACCGTTATCCGCCTTCTATCTGAATTAAATACCAGGGGGATAGTCAAACTTGTTAGGAAGAAAATCAAAATTATCGATACAAAAGCTCTCCTCAGAATCACGGACGTATACGATTAAATAAGAACACAAGAACCGTTTGTGGAGCGACCCCAATCGCGATCACAGATGATTTACCACCTTTACCCCGCAATTGGAAACCCGCGCAACAAATCCCTCGCCCCTGACGTGGCGCCTGAGTACGTTCGTACTCGCTTGGTTGGTTGATTCGCGCTGCTCCTCGATCCTTTATTCCTTCAGCTTAATTCAGCCGCCCACGACCATATTTCTAAATCCTCGCAATTTAGATATTCATAAAATATGATAAAAATCATGTTCTCACCTGAATTTGATCATTTACTGTAAGTCTTCCGAGTGTTATCTTGGGTTTAAAGAAAGTGCTCGACGAAATAACATGGAAACACGCCTTACTAAATCGAACGGGAAGCAGGCTTGCCAGGCGCAGCGTTGCACGCACCAGGATCATAACCATCTTCTTCATCTGCGGGCAGATCTCCGAATGGTCATCCACGTTATGGAGGAGGAAAAAGGTTCACAGGCACCCGGATGGCAAATAGCATCATTAAAGGAATCTCTTGGCGACGTCGAGGGGAGAATCAGTGAACTCCGCAACAGAGCGCTTCGTCGTAGAAAAGCAGCATTGCACGCAACCCAGCACAACATGGGCCCGAAATGCTAAAGACAACAAAGCTTCTTGTGCCGATAGATCTTTCAGAATATTCATTGGAAGCCGTTAAATATGCGCGTGAATTGGTATCGGGCAAGGAAACTCAAATATATTTGCTTCACGTCATATCTGTCGAGTCTCAGTGTGCACTTCCAGTCGTCGATCAAGGATCAGAGTCAGTACTACGAGAGATAGAAGAAGTGTCATTGGCTCAGTTAGAAACGTTGAATCGCAAAAAGATATGCAACGCAAGAAATATTGCCTACGTCATTCGTCGTGGCTTGATATTTCGGGAAATAGTAAAATTCGCAAAAGATGAAAAGATCGATCTGATTGTCATGGCTACGCATGGAAGAACGGGCATTCGACGTGCCCTCATAGGCAGTGTAGCTGAGAAAGTCATAACGCATTCAGCCGTACCCGTCCTTGCTGTCAAGCCGCAATTACTACGGGAAGCGCTATTGAATGAGAATGAAATAGAAGTGCAACTCCATTCTTCTCAGGGAGAAAACAATAACAACAAGGCAGCCAAAGAAAATAACTCCCAAAATCATTCCTTAGAATTAGTATGAAAGCCATCAACAAAATATTAATCCCGACAGACTTTTCAGAATTATCCCTCGTTGCGGTGGAGTATGTGAGAACACATGCAATATCAACCGATGCCAAGATCATTCTTTTTCACGCGATACCGGATATGTTCATGTTTCCTCCGTATTCAAACGTGGATTTTAACTCTGATACCATGTTGAGCGAAAGCGAGGAAAAAGCGAAACGAGAACTTCACCATATTGCCAGTGATCGATTTAGAAATAATCATAATATCCTGGCGATTGTCCGAAGAGGAGAGCCTTGGCAAGAAATTATTAAGATTGCACAGGATGAGGCGGTCGATCTCATTATTATGGGAACGCACGGCCGGACAGGTTTCGCCCATGTCCTCATGGGCAGCGTTGCGGAAAGAGTGGTTCGACACGCGAACGTTCCAGTGCTGATCCTAAAACCCAAAGAGATGCAAAATTCAAGCATTGATTTCCATGCGCTCGCTCAGACTCCTCATGGCGGCCTCTAGATTCATCGTCTCGAAGGGAAAGATGCATGGGATACGAAAAATGTTGGAATGCCGTTGAGAAGGTAGTTTGCGCCAGGTGCGCGCGGGGTAATAGTTCCGGTGACTGCATGAGGCAGGAATGTTGAAACGCGATCTTCCCGAGTTTCTCCGGCAATCCAGGAAACTTCGGGGGTACGTGAGGCAAATGATTTGCCCAAGCGACGGTGTTCTCACAATTGCTCAAAGGATAATTGGTGCTTCCTGGTTTGTGGTGGATTAGAGAAGCATCCCTGCGGCTGCCGCCGTCCCTTGCTCTTGTTCAGGAGCCTTATAAGGATTGCGGCAGCCCGCTGTTGTTATCGTAGCAACACATAATATTTGTAACGGGAGAAATGAATGATGGTTCAAACTGTCGATGATCACGTATGGGGAATTATTCTTGCAGGCGGAAATGGTCAGCGAGTACAGGATTTCACAAGGCGACTCTGCGGAGAAGCGAGACCGAAACAATACTGCGCATTCACCGGCAAACGATCCCTGCTACGGCACACTATCGACCGGGTGAAACATATTATTCCCGCGGGAAAAATTGTGACTGTGGTGAATGATGACCACCTGATATATGCAAACCATCAACTCCATGATCATTCAACCGAGAACATCATCATCCAGCCGCAGAATAAAGATACGGGCCCCGGTATTCTTCTTCCCTTGCTCAAATTATATGGGAGCGACCGGGATGCAGTTGTCGGTAT
>Ga0310810_10001840_pt1 | contig 22473 bp, 20 predicted proteins | sample NCmetagenome_FD_207641 | JGI IMG/M metagenome (GOLD analysis project Ga0310810, IMG submission 207641) | Soil microbial communities from experimental microcosm in Duke University, North Carolina, United States - NC | ecosystem: Engineered > Artificial ecosystem > Soil microcosm > Unclassified ... | reverse complement strand
GTCGATCGGATGCAGGGCTTCTACGAGCGCACCCAGGACTTCACCGCCGACTTCAAGCAGGAGTACCACTACAAGACCTTCAACCGGACCGTCGTCTCCTCCGGGACGGTGGCGTTCCAGAAGCCGGCGAAGATGCGCTGGGAATACCTGACCCCGTCGAAGCGCAGCTTCGTGCTCTCCGGTGAGCGCATCTACTCGCTCGACCCCGAGGCGCAGACGCTCACCAAGGCGGCCCTTCCCACGAGTCAGCTCTCTGCGTCGGTGACCTTTCTCTGGGGAAAGGGGAAGCTCTCCGACGAGTTCGACATCTCGCGGACGGAGTGCAAGGAATGCCTGGGCACGTTGCTCACGCTGCTCCCGAAGAAGCCGGACGCACGCTTCCGCGAGGTCCAGCTGGACATCGATCCGAAGTCCGCGCAGGTGCGGCGCAGCATCGTCATCGATCCGGACGGGAGCCGGAATGCCATCACCTTCTCGAATCTGAAGACCAACGTGAGCCTGCCGAAGGAGACCTTCCAGCTCACGCCGCCGCCGGGCACGCAGATCATCGACACCACCACCGCCGGGCGGTAGCGCCGGGACGCGCCGCGCTCGCGACGGTCCTCGTGCTCGTCGCCTGCGCGCACGGCGGCGGGGCGCAGAGCTCCGGTCCGACGGTGAAGCTCGCGCTCCGCTCCGGCCCGGGCCTCTCGGTCGAGGGTGCCCTCGGAGGAGCCCCCGCGGACGTCCGTCTCGCCATCGAGGAGCCGCGGTCGCTCGTCTCCGCGAAGTGTCCCGGCGCCGGCGCGACGACCGGGGTCCAGGTGCGGCTGCCGCTGCTCCAGGGAGGGTGGCAGACCCTGCCCGAGGTTCCCCTCGCGGGCGTCACCGTCGGCGGCACCACGCTCCCCGCGTTCCGGGCGGCGGTGGTGGACGAGCCGTCGTGCGTGCTGTGGCTGGGGCTGGACGTGCTCGGACAGTCGGTGGTGGACGTGGACCTCGAGCGCGGGACGGTGAACGTCTCCCGGACCGCGCCCGAGCTGCCGAAGGCCCTGGAGCAGGCCGAGGTGGACGTGACGCACGCGCCGGACACCGACCGGCTGCTCGCCGCGGCGCAGCTCTCCGGCACCCAGGCGACGGTGCTGCAGACGCTCATCCTCGCGACCGGTCGCTCCACCGAGCTGGCCCGCTTCCAGGCTCGCCTGATGGGAGCGGAGAGCGTGGTGCGCGCCGTGCAGCTCGCACCGGGCTGGGAGGCGTGCGACGTGGCGGTGCGCGCCCGGGACGACTGGACCCGCGCACCGGCCATCGGCGTGCTGGGCCCCGAGGCGTGGGGGGCCCGGCGGGTGGTCGTCGACCTCGGAAGGGCGCGGATGATCCTCGCCCGCGAGAAGGGGGCACCGCCGCCGCCCTGCCGCCAGGTCGAGGACGTCGGGCCCGCGCCGCCACCCTCGAAGGAACGCGAGCCGCGCTGAGCGTCCGCCCTGGACACCATCCGGTGGCGAAGGGCGCCGCCAGCGGCACGGCGCGGCCGCTTCCCCGCAATGGCCCCCGCCGGTGCGCGGGGGGCGGTGTGCTCCGCGGGAAATGCGCCTCGCCCCGGGTCGATGGCGATGTCCTGTGAGCGTCCTGTCCGTCGCGGTCCTGCTCTGCGCACGCGCCGCTGCAGCGGAGGACAAGGAGCCCGCGCTGGCCCATTCCGTCCCGGACGCGGTGGCGGAGCCCCGGCTCTTCGCCGAGGGAATCGTCTCCACGCCTGCGGACGAGTTCGGCGCCACCTTCTCTGCCGACGGCCGGACGGTGCTCTTCTCGAGGAGCGTCCCCCGCAGCAACCTGTATCTCATCTGCGAGGCCACCTTCCGCGACGGGCGCTGGACCGAGCCGCGCATCGCCTCCTTCTCCGGGCGCTACTGGGACTTCGACCCGGTGTTCACGCCGGACGGCTCGAAGGTCCTCTTCGCCTCGGACCGACCGGTTCCGGGGAAGGAGAAGGCGGACAAGGACTTCGACCTCTGGGTGGTGGAGCGGACGGCCACCGGCGCCTGGGGCGAGCCGCGCCCGCTCGGGCCGAACGTCAACAGCGACGAGGACGAGACGTTCGCCTCCATGGCCTCGGACGGAACGCTGTACTTCGTCTCCGCCCGCGAGGGAGGACGGGCGCACCTCGCGCTCTTCCGCTCCCGCCTGGTGGACGGTGAATACGGCCCGCCGGAGAAGCTGACCGGCCCGGTGAACGATCCGCTCAACTGGTCCCTGGAGGTCCTGGTCGCACCGGACCAGAGCTTTCTCCTCCTCGTCCCCTACGGGAGGCCCGACGGGGCCGGCAGCTTCGACATCTACGTCAGCCGGCGAGACGGCGAGAGCTGGACCGCGCCGGTGAGCCTCGGCCCGAAGGTGAACACCCGGGCGCGCGACTACAGCCCGCGGTTCTCGCCCGACGGGAGGTTCCTCTTCTGGAGCAGCGAGCGGGGCTTCGCGACCGACCCGCCCTCCCGCGCTCGGACCGATGCCGAGCTGCGCCGGGGCCTGGCGTCGACCCTCAACGGCTGGGGGAACATCTACCAGATCGACCTTCGGGCCCTCGGGCTGGGACTCGCGCCATGAGAGCCCTCCTCGTCGGGGTCCTCGCCGTCGTCATGCCGGCGGTCGCCGTCGCCCGTGAGCCGGCGGCGGAGCTCTTCGCCGAGGGGAGGTTCTCTACCCCCGACGACGAGGCGGCGTTCACGCTCTCACCGGACGGCCAGACGGCCGTGGTGGAGCTGCGGACCCCGGCGACGCTGGGCGGGCTCTCCACGAGCGTCCTCTGCGTCAGCCGGCGAGAGAACGGGAAGTGGACCCGCCCTCGGATCGCTCCGTTCTCGGGGCGGTGGCGCGACCGTGCACCGAGCTTCGCCCCGGAGGGACGGCTGCTCTTCGCCTCCGACCGGCCCGCCGAGTCGAAGCCCGGGAGCGACTTCGATCTGTGGTGGGTCACTCCGGGGTCCGGCGGCTGGAGCGAGGCGCGGCGCTTGCCGGAGCCGATCAACAGCCCGGCGCACGAGATCGGAGCCTCGGTGGCCCGGAGTGGAACGGTCTACTTCGCCTCCACCCGGCCCGGTGGTCGGGGTGAGTTCGATCTCTGGCGAGCCCGGCCCCAGGGCGATGGATGGGCCGAGCCGGAGAACCTCGGCGCCGCGGTGAACAGCGAGGGGACCGAGCTGTCTCCGGCCATCAGCCCCGACGAGCGGACGCTGGCGTTCGTCGGGCTCGGTCGAGACGACGAGCGGGTGGGCATCCATCGCCAGTACGCGCACGGGGACCTGTTCGTGAGCCGCTTCGAGGGCGCCTGGTCACCCGCGCGGAACGCCGGACCGGCAGTGAACAGCGCCGCCGCGGAGTCCAGCCCCTTCTTCACCGCCGACGGAGCGTGGCTCTTCTTCGTGAGCGAGCGCGGCTTCGGCACCCTGCGTCCGGCGCGCGCCCTGACGATGGCCCGGCTCCAGGCGGGGCTCCGGAGCACGCTGAACGGGATGGGGAACGTCTACCGGGTCCGGGCGGTGGCCCTGGAGGGCGCTCTCGCGGCACCGGCGTCGAAGGACCGGACGCGGGACTGATGAGCTCGCGGCTCAGGCCGAGGCGACGGCCCGGCGCTCCTGGCGGTCCACCACCCGTCCGACGAGGTCGTAGTCGTGGGCCTCGGTCACCTCGACGGTGACGAACTCCCCGGGGTAGCCGAAGCCGTCGTTGATGTAGACGACCCCATCGATGTCCGGCGCCTGGCCCTCGTGGCGCCCGACGAGCAGGTGCTCCGACTCGGGGCTCGGCCCCTCGACCAGGACCTCCAGCCGCTTGCCGATCAGCGCGCGGTTCTGCTCGCGGTTGATCCGCTTCTGGACCGCCATCACTTCCCGCCACCGCCGCTCGATGACCTTCTGCGGCACCTTGTCCGCGAAGTCGTACGCCGCGGTGCCCTCCTCGTCCGAGTACTGGAAGCAGCCCATCCGCTCGAAGCGCTGGGTGCGGACGAACTCCTTGAGCAACGCGAAGTCCTCCTCGGTCTCCCCCGGAAGCCCGGCGATGAGCGAGGTGCGGAAGGTGAGCCCCGGGATGCGGGCGCGCAGCTTCGCCAGCAGCGAGATCAGGAACGCGCTGTCCCGCCCGCGCCGCATCGAGCGCAGCAGCCGATCCGAGGCGTGCTGCAGCGGCATGTCGAGGTACTTCGCGATCTTCGGCTCGCGTGCCATGACGTCGATCAGCGCGTCGGGGAACACCCGCGGGTAGGCGTAGTGGAGGCGGATCCACCGCACGTCGACGGCGCACAGAGCCTCGAGGAGCTGGTGCAGCTGCGGCCGCCCGGGCAGGTCGTGCCCGTAGGCGGTCAGGTCCTGGGCCACCAGGTTCAGCTCTCGCACCCCGCTGGCGGCCAGGGTGCGCGCCTCGGCCACCAGGTCGTCGATGGGTCGGGAGCGCTGCGCCCCGCGCAGTGTGGGGATGATGCAGAACGCGCAGGCGTTGTCGCAGCCCTCGGAGATCTTGAGGTACGCGGTCCACTTCGGGCTGGAGTTGACCTTCGGCGTGCGAGCGTCGTGGACGTAGTCCGGATCGGGGATGACCTGGCGGGGCGCGGCTTCGGCCGCGAGGAGATCGCCGATCTGCACGTAGGCGCCGGTGCCGAGGAAGTGGTCGACCTCCGGCATCTCCTTCGCCAGCTCGGGCCCGTAGCGCTGGGAGAGGCAGCCGGTGACCACCAGCGTGCTGCAGCGGCCGCTCTTCTTGAGCTCTGCCAGCTCGAGGATGGTGTCGACGGATTCCTGCTTCGCCGGCCCGATGAACGCGCAGGTGTTCACCACGATGACCGAGGCGTCCTCCGGCCGCTCCACCAGCGTGTAGCCCCGGGCTCCCAGGGTCCCGAGCATCACCTCGGAGTCCACCCGGTTCTTCGGGCAACCCAGGGTGGCCATGTACAGCGCCTTGTTCTCGTGCGTGCTCACAGAAGTCCGTACTCGATGCGTTCGAAATGGTCCCGGTCCCAGGCGAAGCGGACCGTGGCGCCGCTGGAATAACCGACCGACAGCTCGCCGTCCTCATCGAGTGACACCGAGAGGGCCCTCCCCAGGGCGCAGCTCATCGCCGGCCAGTCCAGGACCCGTTCTCCCACCCGACCCTTCACCCAGAACACTGCCAGTCTCATCTCCCGCTCCGGCGCACAGCTCTCGTCCTGGCCGAAGGGCTCCTGTCCGGTGAGGACCGCGAGCAGGGCCTTCCCATCCGGGAGCTGCATCCGCGACGGCACGTACACCCGGACGGCGGCGGGGTCGACCGGGGTGTCCGAGACCATGAGGCGCAGGGACTGCTCGTTGAGCGGGCGGTCGCCGAGCACCCACTTCGGATCCACCTGGCCGTTGTAGCCGACCCAGCCGCCGGGGCGGCCTTCCACCGTCTGCACCTCGGCGGGGGGGCGGGGCCGGATGCTTCGCCGGAAGGTGTCGGACAGCGCAAGCAGCTCGGGTGGGGGCGCGCCCGTGACGCAGGTCGAGATCTCCTTCGCCGCCGCGCCGGCGTCGTCCGCGTCCTCGTAGGAGAGGCACAGCTCCAGCACCAGGGCGTCGCGCGCCGGGAAACGGGGCAGCGCCCGGACCGGAAGCGCCACCTCCAGCGACATGCCCTTCTTCGTCCGGTGGACGGCGGCGTCCACCAGGGACAGCGTCGCCGGGCTCACCCCGTCCTCGGGGCGGGGGTCCACCTTGCCGCCGGGGCCGAAGCGAAAGACCGACCCCCCGGCGGTGACGCCTGCCTCGGGGAAGTGGAGGGCGAGCGACACCCGGTCCCGGTCGGTGATGGCCTCGTCCTCCACCTCCAGCGCCACGTAGAGGGTGTCCCGGAAGGCCCCCACCCGCGCCCGGAGCAGCGCGCTCGCGCCCTCCAGCGGTTTCGCCGTCAGCGGAACTCCGCCGCGAAAGTCCCCCAGCACCCCGTCCACCTTCGGGCTCCGGGCGAGCTCGGGAACGGCGCGTGCCGGAGGGGGCTCGTCGGGGCCCGCGAGCAGGAACACGCTGAGGAAAAACGGCAGCATCGAGGAGCCCGGGGCCGGGGGGCGGAGGGCGGGGGCGTCATAGCAGAGCGGGCCCGGGCCGTGGTCTCTCGCCTGCCGGGCAACCCCGCAGCCCCCCCGTTTTCACACCCGCACGATGAGCGGGAGGATGAACGGGCGCCGGGACACCCGGTCCCGGAACAGCTGGCGGGTGACCCGGACCAGCGCCTCGCGGAGAAAGGCGTCGTCTCCGCGCACCGCCGGGCTGAGCTCCTCGAGCATGGGAATCAGGTCCAGGGCGGCCGACTCGAGCACCTGCTCCTCGTCGCGCGTCAGACCGCGGCCGACCAGCTGGGGCGCCCCGAGGTACGCACCCGTGTCCCGGGACACGGTCGCCACCACGGCCACCACGCCGGTGCGGGCGAGACGGTTCCGCGCCGACAGGGCCTCGGGCGCGATGTCACCGCCGCCAGCCCGGCTCTCGAACACCCGCCCCACCTGCGCCTTTCCCCAGAACGCTCCCTGACCGGCGGCGAATCCGAGCACGTCCCCGTCGCGGGCGAGGAGGCACTGCTCGGCGGTGAGGCCGGCGCTCCGGGCGAGCTCGACGTGCGCGGTGAGCTGGCGCAGCTCGCCGTGGATGGGCACGAAGTGTCGGGGACGGACCGCCTCGAGCATCCTCCGCTGCTGTCCGCGCGCCGCATGGCCGGAGACGTGGAGCCCCGGCTCGATGCCGGCGTGCACCACCCGCGCGCCGGCGGCGAGGAGCGCGTTGATCAGCACGCTCACCGCCCGCTCGTTTCCGGGGATGGGCCGCGAGCTGAGGAGCACCGTGTCGCCTCGCTCGATGCGCAGCCCCTCCGCCTCGGGCTCGACCAGCTGCGAGAGCGCCGCCCGCGGCTCGCCCTGCGCGCCGGTGGCGAGGATGCACACGTGATGGGGCAGCAGGCCCTCCGCCTCCTCCGTTGAGCAGAGCAGGCCCTCGGGAACCTCGAGCCGGCCGGAGCGCCGCGCGGCCTCGACGTTCCGCTCCAGGCTCCTCCCGGCGAGGACGAGGCGCCGCCCGGTGCGGTGACAGACGTGGATGACGTGCTGGACGCGGTGGAGGTGCGAGGCGAAGAGACCCACCAGCACCCGGCCTCCGGCCTGGGGAATGAGGCGCTCCAGCGTCTCGGCCACGACGCGCTCGGGCGGGGTCTCCCCCTCGACCTCGGCGTTGGTCGAGTCGCTCAGCAGGCAGATCGCCTCGCCGTCGGCGAGCGCCTCCAGTCGTGGAAGGTCGGTGGGGCGAGCGTCGAGCGGCGTCTGGTCGAGCTTGAAGTCGCCGGTGTGAACGACGGTTCCCTCCGGTGTGCGGAGGAGGAACCCCACTGCGTCGGGGATGGAGTGCGCGACGCGGAACGCCTCGACCTCGAAGGCGGGACTGGGATGGAACGGTTCGCCGGGGAGGATCTCCCGGAGGTCGGCGCGGACGTCCATCTGGTCGAGGCGCTCGGCGACCAGCGCGAGGGTGAGACGGGTGCCGTAGACGGGGACGCTGCGCTCGCGGAGAAGGAAGGGGAGGGCGCCGACGTGGTCCTCGTGGGCGTGGGTGAGGAGCACCGCGCCGAGCTGGGCGGCCGCGTCCCGCAGGTACCCGAAGTCGGGGATGATCAGCTCGATGCCGGGGAGCTCGGGCGGAGGGAACAGCAGGCCTGCATCGACCAGCAGGAGCTGGTCCTGACACTCGAAGACCATCGAGTTGAGGCCGATCTCACCCAGTCCGCCGAGCGGGATGATCCGGAGCACGCCGCTACCATAGTGTCTCGTGATGCTGGAACCGCCGGGTCATGTTCACCCGAGTTGACCAGTCGCCGGGCGCTCAGCAATCTGCCCCCGCCCCATGGCCCAGCCCCGTCCCGGTGCGTACGCACTGCGCTTCGAGATCGCCGGGGTTCCGGTGGCGATCCAGCCATCGTTCTGGCTGGGAACCATCCTCTTCGGGAGCGGGCTGAGAGGGCAGGCGCTGGTCCTCTGGGTGGCGGTGGTCCTGGTGTCGGTGCTCGTGCACGAGTTCGGGCACGCGCTGGCCTACAGGGCGTTCGGAACCGAGGCGGCGGTGGAGCTGCACGCGTGGGGTGGCCTGACGTTCGGTGAGCGCGTGCTCCCGCGATGGAAGCGGATCGTCGTCTCGCTGTCCGGGCCGGGAGCGGGGTTCCTGTTCGGCGGGGGGGTGTGGCTGGCACACAGGTTCGTCCCCCTGGGCGAGAGCTGGGTGGTCGGCTTCCTCGTCGTTCAGCTCCTGTGGGTGAACTTCGGCTGGGGGTTCATCAACCTCGCACCGGTGCTCCCGCTCGACGGCGGGCACGTCATGGAGGAGCTCCTCGGTCCGCGCCGCGCCGCCTGGGCGCCTCGGATCTCGATGGTGGCGGCGATCGCCGTGGCCGTCTGGGGCGGGGTGAAGGGCAGCCCGTACATCGTCATCCTCTTCGGGTGGCTGGCGATCATGAGCCTGCAGCGAATCTCCAGGCTGCCGAAGCGCGCGCCCACGGCCTCCGCCGCGGTCACCGGTGCGTGGGTGAAGGAGGGCTGGGCAGCGCTGCAGAAAGGCTGGGACGTGGAGGCGGCGCGGCTCGGCACCCGGGCGCTGGACGCGGGCAGGACCGCCGCGGCGCGAGGCGAGGCGCTCGACCTCCTGGCCTGGACTGCGCTCGCGCAGGGTTCGCCAGCGCGGGCGCTGAGCTACCTCCGTCAGGTGCCGGAGGCTCGCCGGCGGGCCTTGACCTGGGCCCTTGCGCTCGACGCGGACGGGAAGCCTGCGGAGGCGTTGCCCCAGGCCGAGGCGGCGCTCGGTCGCGAGCCGACGGATACCTCGGCCGCGGTGCTGGTGCGCACGCTCCTCGCGCTCGGCCGGAACGAGGACGCCGGTCGGGTCGTCTCGGAACGGACCTGGGCGGACACCGCCGCGGAGGCGAGGGCTCGGGGGATGGTGGCGCTGGCGGCGAAGGACCATCCGTCCGCGATCCACGCCTTCGAGGCGGCGTTCCGACATGCCGGGGCGGCGCGGGACGCGCGCGAGGCTGCACGAGCGATGGTGCGGGACGGGCAGTCGGAGCGGGCCGCAGCATGGATCGCCGAGCTCGCCAGTCGTGGGATCACCGTGGACGAGGACCCGGAGCTCCAGCCGGTGCTGACCCGGGCCATGGCGGGTCCATGAAGCGAGGTCAGTAGGCGAACGACTCGTTCACCGCGACCGCGCCGAAGCCCTCGTGGGTGGCGCCGCCCGGGACGTAGAGCCGGTTGCCGATGACCGCCGCGCCGATGCCGTGGCGTCCGGTCTGCATCGGGGAATCCGTTCGCCAGGCGTCGGCGGCCGGGTCGTAGCTCTCGGTCTGGTGGAAGATGCCGGCAGGGTCGCCCCCGTTTCCCTCTCCGCCGAGGACGACCAGGCGACCCGAGAGCTCGGCGGCGGCGACCCCGCCCCGCGCAGTGAGGATGTCCGCGCGCCGGCTCCAGGTCCCGCTGCTGGCGTCGAGGACCTCGAGGGCGGCCTTCAGCACGCCACCGGCCCGACCGGTGACGGCGTACACCCGCCCGCCAACGGTGGCCGCTCCGAGGTGGTCCCGTGCGACGGCGAGCGGCTCCAGGGGTGACCAGGCGTTCGCCGCCGGATCGAAGACCGAGGCGTCGGTCACCGAGTCGCCCCGGAGCCCGCCGGCGACGACGATGCGCCCGTCGAGCACCGCCACGCCCGAGGCGCCGCGCTCGGTCCCGCCGGGCATCGAGGCGCGCGGCGACCACTCGTCGAGCGAGGGGTCGTACTCCAGCGTCGTGCCGGACGCGGTGAACGACGCGCCGCTGAGCCCGCCCACGACGTAGAGCTTGCTGCCCACCGCGGCGACGTTCACGTGGTGGAGCGGCGCAGGGAGCGAGGCCCTCTGGGTCCAGCGATCCGTGGCCGGGTCGTATGCCTCGACGGTGGCCACCGCCTGACCGGAGGCATCGAACCCGCCGACGACGTACACCTTTCCGTCGAGCGCGGCGACGCCCATCTCCTGGCGCGCGCCCAGCGAGAGCGCCGCGTGGGTGGACCAGGCGCCCGGTCCTCCGGGATCGCCCTCGGACCCGCCGCATCCGACAGCGACGACGAGCGCGAGGAGCGGGAGCCCGGCGGATGCTCTCGAGCTCTGTGCGAGCCGCTGCATGGTGCTCGTGGAAGCTAGTGCCGTCCGGAAGCGCGCGAGCCGGACCGGGCGCGCCGACCGTGGAGCCCCGGACAGTTCGGCTCCGAAAGGCGTTCTCAGGGACGCACGGCGGCCGGGGGCGCCGCGGCCCGGCCACCGGACGACGTGTTCCACCGGGCGAGCTCGCGGGCGACGGACACACCGGACAGCGCGGCCAGCGCGCTGCCGGCGAGGAGCACCCGCGGCATGTCGATGAACCGCGTCAGCCAGGCGACGACGAACGGCGCGGCGAAACCGAGGTACGCCCAGGCGTAGAACCAGCCCACCAGGGTGCCTCGTGTCCCCGCGTCGGCGAGCCTGCCGGCCGCCGACAGGCCTCCGACGAGGCACAGGCCGTAGGCGCTCCCGAGCAGGCCCATCGAGAGGAGCACGCCCACCAGCGTCGGACCGCGCGAGGTCCATGCGGCGACCGCCAGCCCGACGGTGGCGAAGGCCAGCCCGGCCACCGCGGCGCGCCCGGCCCGTGCGGACTCCAGCCGTCGTCCCAGGGACTGGATCGCCGCGCCGGTGCCGAGCGTGACGCCGGTCATCAGCCCCACCAGCGCCACCGGGTGGGGCAGGGGCGGGAAGCGGGTCGGTAGCACCACGAAGGCCACCGCGACGGTGCCGAAGACGAACGGTGCCACCGGCGCGACGCCGCGATGGAACCGGCGCCGCACGTCGGGCGACGGGGGGAGTCGCCGCGCGTGCGTCCCGGGACGCAGCGTCTCCCGCGCCGCTCGGACGCCGGGGAGCGCCGCGGCCATCAGGACGAGGTGCGGGAGGTAGGGCACCACGGCCGGCCAGGGGAGCGCGTCCGCGACCAGACCCGCGGCGAGAGGACCGAGGCAGAAGCCGGCGGTCACCGCCAGCGCGGCCCGTCGGGTATTGAGCGCCGCGGAGAGCTCGACCAGCCACGCCGAGCCCGCCCCGAACACCACTCCGGAGACCACGCCGGCCACCAGCCGCCCGAGCGCCAGCGCCGGGCTCCACAGCGCTCCGGCGATCAGCACGCAGGTCGCGACGAGCGAGAGGAAGAAGAAGGGGACCACCACCGGGCGGCGACCGCGCGCGTCCGAGGCCGCGCCGCCCAGGAGCAGCCCCGGCACGAGCCCCACCGCGTAGCAGCCCCACAGCGCCCCCAGCACCGCCGGGCCGAAGCCGAACTGCTGCCGGTAGACGAGCAGCAGCGGGGTGAACTGGTTCGCGCCCCAGGCCACCGCGAACAGGGCCAGGGTGAGCCGCCGCTCGTCGCGTGAATCGTTCATCTCGGCAGCTCTCATCCCGATGCGCCCTCTCTGCACGGGAGGTGACCACTGTCGCTTCGGTCCCCGCCGAAGCTGTGCCGTCTCTCCCAGCCTGTCTGATGGCCTCGATTTCCCGGGCGCATGGCCAGCCCGGGGACGAGCCCATCAACCGCCCGGTGCTCCCTGGGGCTCGTCCAGCGCCTGGCGGCTCACCGCGACCACCGCCTGGCACCGGGCGCAGACCTGCCCCTGCTCGTCGAGGATGTGCGCGCTGGCGAAGAGCGTCCGCTGCCCGGCGCGGTCGATCCACGCCTCGCAGCGCGCGGAGCGCCCGAAGACGGCTCGCTCGAAGCTCATCGACAGCTGCACCGTGGCGCTGCGCCTCCGCGGATCCACCAGCACCACCGTGCTGCCCACCGCGAGGTCGAAGAGCCCGGCGAGCACCATTCCGTTCACCGCGGAGGTGCCGAGCCCACCGAGGTGCTCGGGGCGCACCTCCGGAAGCTCCACCACCACCCGGTCCGGCTGGAAGGTCACCCGCATCCCCTGGTGCCGCAGCACCTCGCTCCGGTTCCAGAGCTCGGCGAGAGCGGTCAGCTCGGCGGCGGTCGGAGGGGGCGGGGACACGGCGCGGACGGACTGTACCGGAACGGACGAGGCCGGGCGCCGCGGCCCGCGAGCGGTGTTCGGCACCGGCCGGGGCTCAGGGGGCCCGCCGCCGTCCCACGGCCTCGAGCTCCGCCAGCGTCGATCGGGCCTGGGCGTCGCCCGGACGGAAGCGGAGCAGCTCACGGCACTGCGCCTCCGCCAGGTCGAGCCGACCGAGGCGGGCGTAGGCCTCGGCCAGCCGGAGCCGCCCCTCGCGCGACCGGGGCAGCCATCGCAGGAATCGCAGGTACTCGGGAACGGCCCGGCCGCGATCGGGCTCGCCCCGGCGTGCGAGGAACACGTCCCGGTTGTCGAGCAGGATGGCGTGGTTCCAGTGGAGCCAGGGGTCGTCGGGGGCGAGGGCCAGCGCGGCCTGGTAGCGCGCCTCGGTCTCCTCGAACGGCTCGTTCGCGCCCTCGTCGCGAGCGCGGCTGACCTGCTCGACTTGCAGCGCGTGGTCCAGCTGCCCGGTGAAGGGTGGGTGATCGAGGCGGCGGAGCACCTCCTTCGCGGTCAGGTACTGGTTGTAGCCGGTGAGCGCGAGGCGCCGGGCGAGCCGCCCGGGGTCGGGAGGGCTGGCGTCCCCGGCTCCGAGCGACGCCGGGAGCGCGCGAACCACGGCCGGGAGGAGCGCGCGGGCCAGGACCTCGTTCCCCCGGGGCGTGAGGTGTGCGTGCTCCCAGAACAGCTCCGGCCCGGGCAGGCCATGCGGGCTCGACGCGGCGAGCGCTGCCGCGCCGTCCACCAGCTCCACGCCGGGCCCGGCGGTCCGTGCCACGTCCGTGGTGAGCTGGACCAGGCGGCCGTCGGCACGGAAGCGAAGCGTGTCCAGGTCCCGCGCGCGCGAGAGCCGCTCTCGGGCCGTGGCCTCGTCGCCGGTCGCGAGCGCCGCGCGACCGATGCGGTACTGGAGCTCGGCGTGTCCGGGGTCGATCGCCTCCGCCTCGCGGTACGCGGCGAGCGCGTCGACGGGCCCCTGCGCACGCTCCGCGGCGTCACCGCGGGCCAGGGCCCCCTGGAACCGGGCCAGCGCTGCGGCGTCGAGCCCACGGCGGTGGGCGGAGGCGAAGGGGGCGAACTCACGGAGCCGCGTCCCCACCGTGCTGACCACCACCCGCGCGCCTGCCTCCCGGAACGCTGCCAGCACGTCGGCGAGGTTCCTGGCGAAGCCGCGGTACACGAGGTCCATCGCCGGGTCGTCGGCGCGGACCTGGTGGTCGAGGAAGAGCTCCATTCCCTGCCACTCGATCGGAAGGTCCTTCCCGCGTCGTCCGAGCCTTCCGAGCAGCTGGCCGACGCGGGTCGTCCCGATGGCGAGCGACAGACGCACCAGACCCAGGCCTGGCGGTCGTCCGGTGAGCACCGTCCCCGGTCCGAACGGTCCGACGACCTCGTTGTTCCCGGCGTAGACGACGACGACGTCCGGCGCGTGGCGGGCGAGGTCGCGGGCCATCGGCACGAGCGCGTGGGAGTTGATGGCCACCAGCCCGGCGTTCACCACCTCGACGCGGGCGCCGGGCACCGCCTCCTCGAGCAGGGCCTGGAGGAAGCGCGCCAGGCCGAAGCTGGGCTCGGGGTCTCCCTGTGCTGCGGACTCGCCGAGCACCACCACCCGCACCGTGCGCGGACCCTTCTCCACCGGGATGGCGAAGGGCACGGCCTGCCGGGCGAGTCCCGGCGGGAAGAAGCGCAGCGGGAAGTCCGGATTCGGGCATGCCGCCGCCTTGCCCTCCACCTGGCAGGAAACGGTGAAGGCGGTGGAGTGACCCACGCCGAACAGCCGGAGCAGCAGCTCCAGCCCGCCGAGCACCACCAGTGGCGCGAGCACCACCGTCACCACCCGGAACAGACGCTGCCGGGCTGGGGAGAGGGTCGCCACGCGCGGCTCAGAAGAGCGTGTAGATGAACGGCGCGATGGCGCTCCCCTGGGTGAGCACGATGATCACTCCGAGCAGGAGCAGGACGACCACCAGCGGGAGCAGCCACCACTTCTTCTGCTCGCCGAGGAACTGGAAGTACTGCGCGAGGATGCGGAGCTTGGACACGCGGCGAAGGAGACTAGTACATCCGCTCGTAGCGACTCTGGCCTCCCCGGTCGCGCGGCACCCAGTAGCTCGAGGCGCCCCGGTCGGGCCGCAGCGCGAGGAAGCGCTTCCCGGTCAGCCGCGCGGCGAGCGCGAGCGGCGTCAGCACCAGCACGAAGACGAGGGTGAGAACCACCCGGGACATCACCCAGCCGATGGCCAGGGCGAGCGTCATCCAGCCGAGGTACGCGGTGCGCAGCCGCGCCGGGACGAGCGCTGCGGCGAGGAACAACAGCGCGCCGGCCGCCGCGAGCCCGAGGCGCACACCCGGAGCCCGGTGCCGGAACAGCAGCCAGCCCGCCACCGCGAGCAGCACCGCGCCCACCGCGAACGCCGCGCGGCGCAGCGCCCGGGGCGAGGTGTCCAGGCGCGCGAGCCCGGCGCGCACGTCCTCAGTCCAGGACATGGCGGCGCCTCCAGTCCTCGGTCTCCTCGAAGGGAGGCTGCGCCTCCTTGCGGAGCAGGAAGTCGCCCAGCACCAGGACGTCCATCCCGGTGCGCATGAAGCAGGTGTACGCGTCCCCGGGTGACTCGACGATGGGCTCGCCGCGGACGTTGAAGGAGGTGTTGACCAGCACCGGGCACCCGGTCCGGGCCTCGAAGGCGGAGAGGAGCGCGTGGAAGCGCGGGTTGTCGTCGCGGTGCACGGTCTGGAGCCGGGCCGAGTAGTCCACGTGGGTGATCGCCGGGACCTCCGAGCGGAGCACGTTCAGCTTGTCGATGCCCCACAGGCGCTCCTCGGCGTCACTCATCCGCCGCTGGCGCTGCCTCCGCACCTCGGCGACGAGGAGCATGTAGGGGCTCTCCACGTCGATCTCGAACCACTCCGACGCCTTCTCCGCGAGCACCGCCGGAGCGAAGGGCCGGAAGCCCTCCCGGAACTTGATCGCCAGGTTCATCCGGCGCTGCATGTCCGGAGCGCGGGGATCTCCGAGGATGGACCGGTTCCCCAGCGCGCGGGGGCCGAACTCCATCCGGCCCTGGAACCACCCCACCACCTTGCCCTCCGCGAGCAGGCCGGCCACCGCGTCCAGCAGCGCCGCGTCGCCGAGCCGGTCGGCGCGGGCTCCGCGCCGCTCGAGGAACGCGCCGATCGCCATCTCGTCGTGGGCCGGGCCGAGAAAGGCGCCCCGGAGCGAATCGCGCCCGGTCTTCGGTCGCGCGGGGGCGCCGAGGTGATGGTGGTGCGCGACGAAGGCGGCTCCCACCGCTCCGCCGGCGTCCCCGGCGGCGGGCTGGATCCACAGCCGGTCGAAGACTCCTGCGCGGAGCAGCTTGCCGTTGGCGACGCAGTTCAGCGCCACGCCGCCCGCGAGGCACAGGTCGCGCTCCCCGGTCCGCTGCCGCACGTGGCGCGCCATGCGCAGCACCACCTCCTCGGTGACGTCCTGGATGGACCGGGCCAGGTCCATCTCGCGCTGGGTGAGCGGCGTCTCCGGCTCGCGTGGCGGACCACCGAACAGACGGTCGAACGCGGATGAGGTCATGCGCAGGCCGCCCACGTAGTCGAAGTATTCGAGGTTCATCCGGAAGGAGCCGTCCTCCTTCAGGTCGAGCAGGTGCTCGCGGATCGCTCCGGCGAAGCGCGGCTCGCCGTAGGGCGCAAGTCCCATCAGCTTGTACTCGCCGGAGTTCACCTTGAAGCCCGCGTGGTAGGTGAAGGCCGAGTAGAGCAGCCCCAGGGAGTGAGGGAAGCGGAGCTCGGCCATGAGCTCCACCCGGTTGCCCTCGCCGACGCCCCAGGAGGAGGTGGCCCACTCGCCGACGCCGTCCATGGTGAGGAACGCCGCTCGCGAGAAGGGCGAGGGGAAGAACGCCGAGGCGGCGTGGGACTCGTGGTGCTCGGGGAAGACGATGGGCCCGTCGTAGCCGAGCGCGTCGGAGATGAGGTCCGGCACCCAGAGCTTCTCGCCCAGCCAGGCCGGGATGGCCTGGACGAAGGCGGGGAGGCCCCGGGGAGCGATGGCCAGGTGGGTCTCGAGGATGCGATCGAACTTGAGGAAGGGCTTGTCGTAGAAGGCGACGCAGTCGAGCGCCTCCACGCCGATGCCGGCTTGCTTCATGCAGGCCTGGACCGCGTGGGTGGGGAAGCGGTGATCGTGCTTCACCCGGCTGAAGCGCTCCTCCTGGGCCGCCGCGACGATCTCCCCGTCGCGGAGCAGGCACGCCGCCGAGTCGTGGTAGTAGGCCGAGATTCCGAGGATGGTCGGCACGGGCGAGCGCACTGTAGCCCCGGGCCCTCGCCGCGGCCCCTCCGGGGCGTCCGAAGGTCCCGGGGGAGGGGCGTCCCCGGGGACACCGCCGGGGACGCGAAGATGATGGACTTCCGCCGGCGACAGGCGAAAGGTCCCGACCCGGACGGCTCGCAGGCGGTCGAGGCAGCGGGTTTCGGGGCGTGGGGACGCCCGCGAGCGGATCCCGGAGCAGCACATGCCGACCCTGAACGCCAGACGGACGCCGCCGTCCGCGCGGACCGCCAGGCTGCCGAGGACCTCGGCGGTGCTGGGCGGATCGCAGGAGATGACCCGGGCGGAGCGTGCCGCCGCGGGGAAGAAGCTCCGCGAGCGCTGCCCACGAACCTCGCAGGCGACGTGGAAGCGACCGGCGAACCGACCCGACGCGGTGGAGCTGGTGCTCGCCGCGGAGCGCGGGCGTCATCCTGAGCTGCTCCCGCTGCGACACGGACGGATGGTGCGCTCGGCGTTCACCTTCTACCGTGGTGCGGCGCTCACGATGGCCGCGGATCTCGCCTCGACGCCGACGACCGGTATTCGGGTGCAGTGCTGCGGCGACGCTCACCTCTGCAACTTCGGAGGCTTCGCCACGCCCGAGCGCCGGGTGATCTTCTCGATCAACGATCTGGACGAGACCCTCCCTGCTCCCTGGGAGTGGGACGTGAAGCGGCTGGCGACGAGCTTCGCGATCGCCTCGCGGGACAACGGGCTCCGGGATGACGTGGCCCGGGACATGGCGCTGGCCTGCGTTCGCGCCTACCGCGAATCGATGGCGGAGTTCGCCGAGATGCGGACACTCGAGCTCTGGTACCACTCGCTCGGCGCCGAGGAGCTGATCGCAGGCATCGAGGACCCCGACGTCCGCGATCGCGCGCTGAAGCGGCTCCAGAAGGAACGGGGCAAGAGCGTCGCCGAGGACATCTTCCCCAAGCTGGTCGAGCAGAAGGGGAACGTGCCGCTGATCAAGGACCAGCTTCCCACCATCTTCCACGCCGAGGGGCACCCACCGGGCGAGGTCCAGAAGGCGGTGCGTGACGCGTTCGACGCCTACCGAGCCACGCTCCATGCCTCGTACCAGGCGCTCCTGCAGCGCTACCAGCTCCGCGACGCGGCGGTGAAGGTGGTTGGCATCGGGAGCGTGGGCACCTCCTGCTGGGTCCTGCTCTTCACCGCCGGCGAGGGAGACCCGCTGTTCCTCCAGGTGAAGGAGGCCCGGGCGTCGGTGCTCGAGGCGTACGCGGGTCGCAGCGCGTTCCGGAACCAGGGAGAGCGGGTCATCAACGGGTACCGGCTGATGCAGCCGGCGAGCGACATCTTCCTCGGGTGGACCTCTGGTCCCCGGCGCGACTTCTTCATCCGCCAGCTCCGGGACATGAAGATCAGCATCCGTGTCGAGACGTTCGGCCGCATGGAGATGGACGTCTACGCCGGATGGTGCGGGCGGGCGCTGGCGCTCTCGCACGCCCGTGCCGGCCAGCCGTCGATCCTCGGCGGGTACATGGGAAAGAGCGACACCTTCGACCAGGCGATTGCCTCCTTCGCGATGGCCTACGCGGAGCAGAACGAGCGCGACCACGCGGCGCTCGCCCGCGCGGTGAAGCAAGGAAAGGTGAAGGCCGTGCTCGAGGAGCCTCGCGCTCGCTGAGCAGCGCGCGCGAGGTGGAATTCTGCAGTGAGACGTCGGGGGCGACGGTGCTCGCGCCGCGCACCCGGACCTCGGTGTGGGTCGCGCTCCCCGTCTTTTCGCGAGTCGAGCGACTGCTACCGTCGGGACCTCTTCAGGAGGTCATCGACGATGAAGCTTCGTCCTCTGATCGGCGCTGCACTGCTCGTGGCCGGCTCCGCGGGAGCCACCGACGTCGGCGTCTCCATCTCGGTCGGCGACTCGGGGTTCTACGGCCGCATCGACGTCGGCACCATGCCGAAGCCTCCCCCGGTGGTCTACGCGCAACCGGTCGTCGTCGAGTCTGCGGCGGTCGTGGTGGAGCGTCCCCCGGTCTACCTCCGCGTCCCGCCCGGGCATGCGAAGCACTGGCGCAAGCACTGCCGCGAGTACAACGCGTGCGGTGAGCGCGTCTACTTCGTCCAGGAGCGCTGGTACAACGAGCACTACGCCGCAGCCCGGGACGCGCACGTCGAGCCGGCCGGGCACCACGAGCAGGATCAGGATCACGACCGCGGGAAGGGTCACGGGAACGGACACGGCAAGGGCCAGGGGAACCGGGAGGGCTGACCCACCGCACCGCCGGGCTCGCGAGCTCTAGGGCGGGGTCGCCGTCACCCGTACGGCGAGCCAGCTCGCCGCGGTCTCCACCGCCTCCCGCTCTCGCCGCCCGAAGGAGTGGGTCGCCCCCGGCAGGATGGTGAGCTCGAGCCGCGGGTTCCGCCTGGCGAGTCGCTCCAGCGTCCGCACCGGGCCCAGCGGGTCGGCCGCGCCCTGGACCACCAGCGTGGGGCAGGACAGGGCCCCGAGCACCCGCTCGTCCTCGAGCCGACGCCTGCCGGCCGCCGAACGGACCGGGAAGCCGAGGAGCACCAGCGCCCGTGGTCTCGTCTCCAGCGCCAGACGGGCCAGGACCCGGCCCCCGAACGATCGGCCGGCGTAGGCGAGGACGTCCGGATCCGCGTCCAGGTGCGCCCGCGCCTCCGCGACCTCCCGGGCGAGCCCCTCCGAGGGGCGCCCCGGGGTCAGCTCGGCGCGGATCGCGCCCAGCCCGCGGGCGAGGAGCGCACGCTCGAGCGCGACGAGCACCGGCTGGTCCGCGCCTCCGCCGAACCCGGGGAGCATCAGGACCCTGGGCGGCACCGGACGTCTAGATCCGGAAGAGCGGCTCGAGGTCAGGGACGCCGGCGTCGCCACGCACGTGGGTGAACTCGTTGGTGCGCGACGAGTACCGGTAGTCCTCTCCCCACGTCGTCACGTTTTTCACGCAGGCCCGGACCGCCTCGGCAAGCCCCTCCACCTCGGCGCGAGTGGTGGTGGGGTGGAGCGACATCCGCACCCAGCCCGGCTTCTCCGAGAGGTCCCCCTGATCGATCTTGTCCGTGATGTGCGAGGAGCGGTTCGGGTCGACGTGGAGGAGGTAGTGCCCGTAGGTGCCGGCGCAGGAACAGCCTCCGCGCACCTGGATCCCGAACCGGTCGTTCAGGAGCCGCACCAGAAGGTTGTAGTGAACGTCCTCGACGTAGAAGGAGACGATCGCCAGCCGGCTGTCCAGGTGGTCGGCGAGGATGTGGAGGCGGGGGACGGTGCGAAGCTCGGCCAGCAGCACCGCCAGCAGCTCGTGCTCCCGCTCCTGGATCCGCGAGGTGCCCATCGCGTCCTTGAGCTGCACCGCGAGCGCGGCCTTGATGGTCTGGAGGAACCCCGGCGTTCCGCCGTCCTCCCGGGCCTCGATGCCGTCGACGAAGCTGTGCCGCTTCCAGGGGTTGGTCCAGTTCACCGTCCCACCGCCGGGCTGGTCCGGAACGCGGTTGTGGTACAGCCCCGAGTCGAAGATCAGCACCCCCGGCGAGCCCGGACCGCCCAGGAACTTGTGCGGCGAGAAGTAGATCGCGTCCAGCTTCTCCTGCGGATCCGCCGGGTGCATGTCGATGTCCACGTACGGTGCGGAGGCCGCGTAGTCCACGAAGCAGTACCCGCCGTGCCGGTGCATGATCCGCGCGAGCGCATGCACCGGCGGCCGTACGCCGGTGACGTTCGAACACGCGGTGAAGGCGCCGATCTTCAGCGGCCGGTCGTGGTACCGCGCGAGGAGCTCCTCCAGCGCGGCGACGTCCACCTGCCCGCGCTCGTCGGGCGGGACGACCTCCACCGTGGCGACCGTCTCCAGCCACGAGGTCTGGTTGGAGTGATGCTCCATGTGAGTCAGGAGCACGAGGGGCCGGAGCTCATCCGGGAGCTGGCAGAACGGGGCGAGCTGCTCCGGCAACCTCAGCCCGAGCATCCGCTGCAGCTTGTTCACCACCGCGGTCATCCCCGAGCCCTGGGTGATGATCACGTCGTCCGGGGCGGCATGGACGTGCGCCTTGAGCAGACCCTGCGCCCGCTGGTAGGCGCGGGTCATCGCCATGCCGGTGGTGCTCGATTCGGAGTGGGTGTTCCCCACCAGCGGACCGAACTCGTCGGCCATGCGGCGCTCGATGGGACCGTAGAGCCGGCCGCTGGCCGTCCAGTCCGCGTACACCAGTGGACGGGACCCGTAAGGCCCCTCCAGCCGGTGGTTCACCCCGACGATGTTCTCGCGGAACTTTGCGAAGAACTCCTCGAGCATCGAGTCGCGCTCCTTGACCGGGCGCCTGCCGCCCGGATTCCGGAGACCAGCATACCGCAGGGGGCCTTTCCACGCCGCCCCTGCGGGCGTCCTAGGGCCAGAGCGGGTGATCGTTCTGCCCGGAGAGCTCGGCCTCGCGCACCGCGCGCTCGGCATCCTTCGCCCGCAGCTGCTGCACCTCGGCCTCGATCGACTCCACGGTCCGGTTGAGCGCGCGCAGCTGCTCGTCCTGCGTCTGCGCCCCGGCGGGCGCGTGGGTGACGATCTCCTTCGTCGGCAGCTGCGCGGCAGGGAGGGGTGAATCGGCCAGCGCACCCGAGGCGGTGAGGAGCAGTGCAGCCGGAACCAGACGTCTCAACGAGGGAAGCATGTCTTTCGTCTCCTGTGCGGGGGCGTCATCGCCCGCCGGAGAAGAGACTCGGGAGGGTCCCCGTTTTGTTCCGACCCGCCGACCTCGCGTCAGCCGACCGCGTAGCTGGCGTGTGCGAGGAGGAGTGGATGTGCGGGGCGCGGAACGGGCGGGCCGAGGCGCATGCGCGGGAGCGAACGGCCGGCGTCGAACCCTCGAAGCGAGAGGAGCTGCGCTCCGAGCGCATCGACCACCCCGACCCGGAGCGTCCGCGTGACCCCGCGGAGCGCGACGTCGAGGAGGCGCCCACCGACGCGCTCGTCCGCCGCGCACCACGGGCCGATCAGGTCGTCCTGCACCACGACGAACCCCGTGACGCGGCCCCGCTCGTCGCGCGCCACCCACGCCGACTCCGAGAACTCCGAGGCGTAGGTCGCGAGGAGCCGCGATCGATCCGCCCCGAACGCGGGTGCGTCGAACCGCGCGACCTCCGGGGTGTCCCCGGTGCTCCAGGGCCGCACCGTCGACGCCTCACGAGTCAGTGGCAAGGGACGCGGCGCTCCGGTCAGCTCGTGCGAGTCCCCGTCCGGTACGAACCCGAGACGCCGGTAGAGTGGAATCCCCGCCGGGGTTGCGATGAGGCAGATGGTCGAGCAGCCCCGCCCGCTCGCCCAGTCGATGGCGGCGCGGGCGACGATGCGTCCCAGACCCTGCCCCTGCCGCCCGGGCTCCACCACCATCAGACCGAGCCAGGCGAGGCGGCCGAAGGCGACCGCTCCCCCGAGCGCCACGAGCGTCCCCTCGTCCTCGACCGCGAACCACCCCTCGGGCTCGAGCGTGAGGTAGCGCCTCAGCCGGGCCTCGCGCGGCTCGCCACCGAACGCCGCCGCGGTGAGTCGTGCTCCGGCGACCACGTCATCGAAGGTGAGACGTCGGAGATCCATCCATGGAGACCATAAGGCGCCCGCTGCCGCCTGCGCTGTCGGATCGACGATGAATGTCCCGACTGTGCTGGTGCCGCCCGCTGCTCCGCGACAGTCTTTCCGCATGCCCCTCGCCCGAATCGACCTGCCGCGCGGAAAGAGCCCGGACTACCGCCGTACCATCGGAGAGGTGGTCTACGAGGCGATGATCAAGACGATCAACGTCCCCGCCAACGACCGCTTCCAGATCATCACCGAGCACGCGCCGGAGGATCTCGTCGTCGACCGGACGTACCTCGGCATCGAGCGGACCGCCGACTGCGTGATGATCCAGGTGTTCCTCAACGAGGGCCGCACGACCGAGCTGAAGAAGGCCTTCTACCGGGCGATCGCGGATGGGCTGCACGAGCGCCTCGGCCTGAGGAAGCAGGACGTCTTCATCACCCTGGTCGAGGTGAAGAAGGAGAACTGGTCGTTCGGAAACGGCGAGGCGCAGTACGCCTGAGGCCGCCGGCGGCTCAGA
>Ga0310810_10001839_pt1 | contig 22476 bp, 20 predicted proteins | sample NCmetagenome_FD_207641 | JGI IMG/M metagenome (GOLD analysis project Ga0310810, IMG submission 207641) | Soil microbial communities from experimental microcosm in Duke University, North Carolina, United States - NC | ecosystem: Engineered > Artificial ecosystem > Soil microcosm > Unclassified ... | reverse complement strand
TGTGTCCTGGTGCCAGCGCGACGGTTTTCTCGAACGCGTCTACGGCCTCGGCGGTCCGGTGGGTCTCGCGAAGGCAGAGACCGAGCAGATACGAAGCGTCGGGGAGACGGTCGTTCAGACGCATCGTCGAGGCCAGCGTGATGAGCGCAGCGTCGATGTCGCCGCTTCGATAGCGGGCGAGCGCGAGCTTGTAGCTGACGCCTGCCGCGTGATCGTCGAGCCGGAGGTAACGCGCATACGTCTCTGCCGCCCGTTCGAACCGGTTCATCCGGTACAGGACATCACCAAGCGATTCGAGCGGCCGGGTGGCGGTCGCATCGAGGGCGGCGGCGGTCCGGAAGTCGCGCGCGGCTTCGGCGAGCTCGCCGCGGCGCTGGTAGGTTTCGCCACGCCGGAGATGGGGCAGCATCGCGTCGGGCCGCAACGCGACGGCGCCGCTGTACGCCTCGATCGCGCCGAACGTCTGGTCTTCCCGGAGCGCGGTATCCCCACGCGCCAGCAGCGCCCGGTAATCGCGATCGCGGGCAGCGGTCTGGTAGGCGAGGGCGATGGCCACCGCCGACAGCGCGAGCGCCGCCGAGATAAGCAACGCCTTTTTCACGGAACACCATGTTACCAGCGCGGAGGAACTTTCGCCCCCGGCCGGGGTCTAAATGAAATAGGTGTCGCCTGGTGGCGGCTGCTATAGTGAAAGGAGTCACCCCACCCCCGTGGCATACACGGCTTCGTCAGCAGGGGATCTTTCAGTGAAGCAGGCGCGCGTCGCCAGTTGGCTCGACGTCGGCGGCCGCGAAGCGGCGCTCGTCCAGCGGTGTGCGGTCAACGACGAATCGGCCTGCGCCGAGCTCGTCGCCGAGCATCAGCGGATGGTCGTGCAGCTCGCCACCAACCTGTTGGGCGATCGCGAAGAAGCCCTCGATCTGTCCCAGGAAGTGTTCCTCCGCGTCTTTTCCACGATTCACCGGTTCCGGGGTCACTCCAGCCTCCGCACCTGGATTTACCGGATTGCCGTCAATCAGGCCCGGAACCGTCACCGGTTCTGGCGCCGGCGCCATCGGGCGGATCAGGTGTCGCTCGATCAGCACATGGCTGTCTATGGTGATTGTTTGTCCTGCCGCGAGGCGAGCCCCGACAGCGTGCTCGCGCAGAAGGAACTCGCGGCCCAGCTGGCGCGCGCGCTCGACCGCTTGCCCTTCGATCAGCGGACGGCGATCGTGCTGCGGGAGATCGACGGATTGAGTTACGACGAAATCGCGTACTCGCTGGGCGTGGCGGTCGGCACGGTCAAATCGCGGCTGACCCGGGCGCGAAAGGCATTGCGCCAGGAGCTTGGCGAAGCGAGGACGGCATGAAGATGTTCTCTTGCGCGGCCACACGCCGCCGGCTGGACGCGTTCCGCGATCGCGAGCTGCCCGTCGCAGACGAGATTGCCGTCAGCGCCCACCTGGAACGGTGCGCCGAGTGCGCCACGATCGCCGACCAGATTCGATCGGTGGGTGAAGTGTTGCGGGCGACCGCGCCGGGTCGCGTGCCGTTGTCGAGCGAAGGCGCGGCGGGATTCACCGCCGCCGTCGTGAGCCGGCTGACGGCGGAGCACGACACCTCGATCGCCGCTGAAGTGCGCCGGATGTTCGACGACCTGCGCCTTCTGTACGTCGGGGCCGGCGCCACGATTGCGGCGACGGTATGCGTGATGCTGATGCTGGGCATGATGCGGTTCGCGACCGACTCGCGTCCGGATTCGCTCGCCGCCATCCTGAATGTCATGGCCACGCCGTTCGGGTGCGACGCCAGCACGAGCGAGATTCCAGACGCAATGGTCTGCCGCGCCCGATGGGTGGAAAGCTTCCAGCGCGCCAATGAGACGGCAGAGCAGGAGACGGTGTTCACGCTGGATGCCGTCGTGATCCAGCAGGGCCAGTTGGCGAATTTCGCCGTCATGCGCGCCAGCCGGCGCGAAACCGTCTCCGACCAGGCCGAGGCGATTGGGGAATTGCTCGATACGGTTTCCCGCGCGCGATCGAACCCCGAGCCGACGGAGCTCTCCGGAGAATTGGTCCGCATCGTCGCAGAGGAAACCGTTCGCGCGACGAAGCCCGCGATCGATCTGCCGCTGCCGTCAGCAAAACCGATCACGTCGAGGACGTCCCGCGCGCGCCGCGTCACCGCATAAGAAACAATCACCGCAGAGATCGCAAAGCACGCAGAGATCTTATTTTCTCTGCGGGTTCAGCGGGTTCTGCGTTGATCGGTGTCGGGGCTACAGCGTTTTTCGATTCTACGTAGCGCAGGACTTTAGTCCTGCCAAGCGATCGTGCGTTGCAGGTCTAAAGACCTCCGCTATACGGATCGGAAACTGCTCTCCAGTTGTAGAGCTCTTTGCGGGTTACCGGCGGGCCGCGGGCGCGTCGACGTGGCCGGTCTCGACGTTGTTCATCGAATCGACGGCCCTCAAGGTCAGCCCGCGTTCCGTCAGCGTGCCGTCCACGACCAGCTCGTAATGCTCCTGGCGGGAATCCGCGATCCCATCGACCGGGAAGACGGCGCGCCACCGTTGGCCATCCTCCGAAAACTCGACGCGCTGGACCGGCGACTGATCGTCCTTGACGTCGAAGGTCACAATCGTGCGGCCGCGGTCGACGCGCACGCCCGCGATCGTGATCACCGGCGGCGTGTTGTCAACGTCGAACGCCGCGCTTTCCAATTCGCCCGTCAATGAGATCGCCGCCGGATTCGACGGTCCGTCTGAGGCCACGACTTTGACGAAGTACGTTCCGTTCGGCACGGTGTTCGTGTCCCAGACGAGAATATTCTCGGACACGGCGCGCCGGAGAACCTTCCACGTGGTTTCACCCTCGCGCCGGTACAAGATGTCGTACACGAGCTCGTCGTCGTTCTCGTCGTCGGCCCGCCATTGCAGCGTTTCGAGTCCCTTCTGATACGCGCGACGTCCCAGCCCGCTCGAGCTCCCTTGCAGCGCGGCTGCCTGGGCGAGTTTGCGTTCCGGTGTGGTCTGATCCTCGAAGCCGGCGAGATCCGGCTCGCCCGTGGTGTACGGCTTCTGAAAAACAATTCCGGGCGGGTAGACGGTCACCGAGCGCACCTGCGGCCGCAGGTTGCGTTGAAGATACGCGGCGGTCACCGACGTCAGCACCGGGCCGTCGCCCTTGCCGGTCAGCACCGCGCGCCACTGGAGGTACCGTGTCTTCGGGCTGACGATGGGGGAGCCGCTCGCGTTCGTGTACGCGGGAGACCACGCGCTCCACGTCTCGTCGGGGGTCTCCGTGTTGCCCGATCGGGTAAAGAGCTCGATGCGGTCGTTCCCGGATGCGGTGCCGCGCCAGCTGATCGTGCCCCACGTGGCGATCATCTGCGCGTCGCGGGACTCCGACTCGTACGTTCCGCGCGTCGCCCGCTCCGGCGTCAGCCGGAACACTTTCCCGGGATTGGCCGTGGCGTAATACAGCCGCCCGCGCGCGTCCTTGTGAAATGCGGTGACCTGCTGTGCGCTGGCGCGCGCGAGCAGCGTCGGCCGAAGCGGATTGCCTTCGAGCCGGTACATCTTGCCCTTGTTGCCGGTGCCGATCACGAGGGCGTCGTTCTGGTCGAATGTCAGGTCGTACGGCGAATCTTCACGCGATTCCCAAAGCTGGTCCCAGACCCCGTCGGGGTTGATTCGGTAGACGGCGCCTTTGATGCCGCGTTGATCCTCCCGCGGCGCCGGCGTCGACGGGGTCGAGCTGTCGACCACGATCGCGGTGATCTCCGTTGACACCGATACCGACGCCACAGGTGCGCGGTCCGCCGATGTCGAGGGCTGGTCGCCGCTGCTGCCGTCCTGCGTGGGCGTGGACCCGCCGCCCGGGGGGCGGCCGCTCAATGCGCCGACGTAAAGCGCGCCCTTGTCGTCGAACCGCAGGACATGAATCTCCTGGAACGGCGAGTCGAGCAGCACGAACGGCTTCGCGTCAGGGTCGAGCCTCAGCACCCGGCCGGGCGACCCGGTGCCTACCAGCAGATTCCCGGCTTTGTCGAAGGTGAGTGCCGTGGCGTGCGTCGAGCTCGTTTTGTAAAACGGTGCCCCTTTTCCGTCAGGCGCGATCTTGTAGATCGTGCCCTTCTCACCCGTACCCGCAAAAAGATTGCCCTTCGCATCGACCGCGAGCGACCAGATGTACTTGTCCTCGGGATCGAAGAACGCCGTCGCCGTGCCGTCGCGATTGACCTTGTAGATCTTGCCGTCGGGTGAAGTGGCGACGTACACGCCGCCGTTCGGCGCCGGCGCCAGCGCGTGGACTTCGAGCTCCGCGCTGTCGAAAAACAGCGATCCGTGTCCCTCGGCGTCGATCCGGAAGACCTTCCCCTCGTTGCCGGTGCCGACAAACAGCGCCCCGTCAGGCGCGGCGAGCATCGACCACAGAAACGGGGCAGCCGTTTCGTACACGAGCTCGGTCGCCGGACCGAGGACAAGGCGGCCGTTGACGTCGATCGAGAGGTTTTCTACGTCGCCGCGGAGGAACGCGGCCTGCGTGCCCGCCTGGAAGAATTTCGGTGTGGACGCGTAAAGCGTCAGGGAGAGCGCCGCGACGGCCGTCAGCGCCAAAGGGATCGGGTAATCGAGCAATCGGGTAATCGGGTGATCGGAAGACGATCGTAGGACTGCCATTACCCGATGACCAGATTACCCGATTACCCAATTCATGATCGATTAGTTGGGCGAGACGGTGAGTGAGAGCGTGCGCGTGCCGCTGACGGCGTGCTCGGTCGCAATCTCCCATTCGCCGATCGTCGCACTGCGGACCGGATTGAACGTGCCGCCGTTTCGATCGGCTTCGAGCACGGCGAGCACTGACGGTGGAAGCGATGAGAGCACCTCGCCGTTCACCACGGCCCCGGCGTCGGTTCCGAGCAGCTTGACGTAGATGGTGTTGTTGCGGCGCGCCTTGTTCAACGACTTGATCACCGAGTCGACGCTCCGCAGTTGCTGCGGCGTGCGCGCCTCGCGCGACTCCAGTTGATTCAGACGCGATCCGTCGGTGACCATCACCGACAGGGTGCCGCTCGCGTTCGCCGGAATCTGAACCGGCAGCGTCCGGACTTCGTCCTCGCCCCGATACGTCCGCAGCAGGATTTTGAGCGGCACCGTCCGCCCGGCGCGCGGGCGCGGATCGTCGATCCACACGCGCTGGAGCGTCGCGGTCTTCGGTTCCTCGGTCGAGCCGATCGTCAGCTCGAGGCTGTTGACCTCGACCTTCTCGAAATCGTTGCCGAGCAGGTAGGTGAGCGGCGCCACGATATAGGCTGACGCGTCCATCGCCGACTGACCCGTGGAGAAGAGATCGTCGAATGCAATCGCTTCGTGCCCCTTCACCAGCGCCTGCCCGCGGACGCTGAAGGTCGTCGCACCGTACTGGCGCTCGTACGAGCTCAGCGTATTCAGCAGCGCCGCGTAGGTCATCAACGGCGTGAACATCTGATCGTTGACGACGTCGAAGTGGAACGTGCGGTTGGAGCCGCGAGCCTGGGTCAGATTGATCGTGACCGGAATCATACGCGGGCCGGCGCCCACTTTCCCCGCGATGGCCGTCGCGCGATCCTGGAGAAACGTCCCGATCACCTCGCCGGTGGTTGACAGCTTGAACGAGGAGAACAAGCTTGGCAGGACCGTGTAGACGTACGCGCGCGTCATCGGAAACTCGGTCGGCCCGAGGTTGTACAACGGATGGCCGAACGCATAGACGCGATCGTCGTCGATGTGGGTGACCGTGCCGGTGCCGCCCATCTGCAGATCGCCGTTGACGAGCATCACGCCGATCGCGTCGCCCGGTTTCAGCGGACCGTCGAACGGCATCTCGCCGGGCCGCAGGCCGACGGCGCTGCCGCCGGTCGGCACGAATCCCTGGCTGCTGAATGCACTGCCGAAGAGCTCTCCGACCTGCGGTTCGAAGCCGGACATCACGAGCGGCGTGGCGATAGGACGGAGCAGCGCGCCGAGCTCGCCGCCGGCGAGTCCCGCCACCGCGCTCACGCCCTGAAGCTCCGCATCGCGCGGGCCGTCGGTAAATGGTCGATTCCAGTTGAGCGCCTTGCGGAGCGCCGCTGTCAGATTTTCGCGCGTCAACGGCAGATCGAGCTGAATCTTCGCGCCGGGCGGACGGACGCCGCCGGCGAGGGTAGTGGAGTCGGTCATCTCCGCGATTGGCGTGATGCCGGCAATCGGCTCTTTGGAGAAAGCGCCCAACGCATACGAGACGGCGCCAATGAGGCGGCCGTCGATGTACACCGGGCTGCCGCTCATCCCGGCGATGACGCCCGTGTTCGCGAGCGGTCCACCTTCGAGCCGCGCAAGAATGAGGTTGCGCCGCGTGCCGATGACGTTCTCGAGGACGCCGAGAATGTTGACCTTGAATTCCTCGACGCGAGTGCCCTCGAACACGGTCCGGCCGACAGCCACCATTCCTGGTCGGATCTCGTCCACGTTCATCGTCGACTGCGGTGCTGCCGCCACAAGGACGGCAAGCCCGGTCACGGTCAGCAAAAGGGTGAGTGTCGCCCGGCGGATCTGCATGGGGTTTACCTTCCATTATTCGGGAGAAGTGCTTGCTGGTCAAGGAGAAATGGCCGTTCGTGTTTGACAACGATGCATGGCGTTTGGTATCGTTCGTGCCTCAGTGCTTGGTCGAACGCCTGTCCCGTCGTTTACCCCGATAAGCCTTGGCCGCTTTCTGAGCCTGGTGGCCGCGCCGTCGTCTGCCTGGCGGTGGTATTGGGGTTCTTCTGAAGGGGCAAACGCCTTGGCCTGATCTGCCATCGCACGCACGAGCTTTCCAAGCCTCTTCAGCCTGACCGGATGAAGAGGCTTTTTTTATGTTCGCATCCGGACGTAGTGCCGGCTCCGGACCGACAAGATGCCTGAACCGCTGCTTTGTGTAACCGTGACCGCGCCGACGACGGCCGAGCTCCGTCGGCAGCGCGACGAGGTGGCCGACGCCGATTTAATCGAGCTGCGCCTCGACTCGGTGAGCGATCCCGACGTCGCCGGAGCGCTGGCCGGCCGTCGCCGTCCCGTGATCGTCACGTGTCGTCCGGAATGGGAGGGCGGCCGGTTCAAAGGCGCGGAAGAAGATCGGCGGCGTATCCTCGCCGATGCCCTCGCGCTCGGCGCGGAGTACGTCGACATCGAATCGCGCGCCCGCTTCGACGATCTCGTATCGCACTCCGGAGGCCGCCGCGTGGTGTTGTCATACCACGATTTCGAAGGCATCCCGGCCGACGTTGCCGGGCTCGTGCAATCGATGCGATCTACGGGCGCCGAGGTGGTGAAAGTCGCCGTCACGACAGAACGGCTCAGTGACTGCGTGCCGCTGCTCGATCTTGGCGCCCGGATGGGGCGCCAGGCCGGTCTGGTCGTGATCGGTATGGGCCCGTTCGGCTTCGCGACCCGCGTGCTTGCCGGCCGTTTCGGGTCGATGTGGACGTATGCCGGATCGGAACGGGCGGTCGGCCAGACCTCGGCGGCCACGCTGCTCGACCAATATCGCTTCCGTTCGCTCACCACCGCCACCGACGTGTACGGCGTCGTGGGGTTGCCGGTTTCACACTCAGTCTCGCCCGCGATGCACAACGCGGCGTTCGCCGCCACAGGCATCGATGCCGTGTACCTGCCGTTGCCCGCCGTCAACGCCGGCGACTTCGTCACGTTCGGCCGCGCGCTCGGCGTGAAAGGCGTCAGCGTGACCATTCCCCACAAAGTCACCCTGTTCGACCACGTGGATGAGCTCGATGCGGTCGCGAGGCGCATCGGCGCGATCAATACGATTCGCGTCATCGACGGTCGATGGATCGGTGGCAACACCGACGTCGAGGGATTTCTGCAGCCGCTCGTCGAACGGTTCGACCTGAAAGGACTGAAGGCATCCATTCTGGGAAGTGGCGGCGCGGCACGGGCGGTGGCAGTGGCCTTGTCTGCGAGCGGGTGCCGCGTCCGCGTGCACGCGCGGAACCGTGAACACGCCCAGGAGGTGAGCACGATTACCTCCGCGGAGCTCGGACCCTATCCGCCGGAACGCGGGAGCTGGGACCTTCTCGTCAACTGCACACCCGTCGGCATGTATCCGCTGACCGATGAAACGCCCATCGAGGCCTCCGATCTGACGGGCCGTTACGTCTACGATCTTGTGTACAACCCGGCGGGCACGCGGTTGTTGCGGGACGCCTCGCGAGCCGGATGCCTGACCATCGGCGGCCTCGAGATGCTCGTCGCCCAGGCGCAGGAGCAGTTCCAGTGGTGGACCGGCGTACGCCCGCCGGCGGGAGTCATGCGGCAGGCTGCGGAAAAACGGCTTGCGGAGTTCACGCGCGATGAAAATTACGTCACTTGAAGAGTTCAAGGAACTGGCGCGCCGCGGCACGTTCGTGCCGGTGGTCAAGGAGATGGTGGCCGACCTGCTGACGCCCGTATCTGCGTTCCTCAAAATCGCGGAGGACGCCGACTACGCCTTCCTGCTCGAGAGCGTGGAAGGCGGGGAACACGTCGGGCGGTACTCCTTTCTCGGCAAGGATCCATTTCTCATCCTCCGTGCGCGGGGATCGCGGACGACGATCGAACGAGGCGGTATCACGACCGAAAGCGATCGGCCGCTGGTCGAAACGCTGCGGCAGCTCATGGCCGACTTCAGATCGCCATTCGTGCCGGAGCTGCCGCGTTTCACGGGCGGGGCCGTGGGCTATCTCGGCTACGGCGCGGCGTCCTGGTTCGAACCAGTCCTGGGCGATCTCGGCTCGGCTGCCGACGGCGCCGACGATGCCGGCTTCATGTTGTTCGACACGGTGCTCGCTTTCGATCACGTCCAGCACAGAATCCTGCTCATCGCCAACGCCAGGATCTCCGCGGACGACGACCTCGAATCGCTGTATCAGTTCGCATGCGCCAAGATTCAGTTTCTCGAGCGCGAGCTCGAGCGCAGCCTGTCACACGCGAAGGTCGCGGGCTCGGCGGGCGTCGACTTGCGCTCGAATCACACGCGTGAGCAGTTCGAAGAACAGGTTCGGAAGGCCAAGTCCTATATTGCGGCTGGCGATATCTACCAGGTGGTGCTGTCACAACGATTCGAAGCCGACGTGACGGTCGATCCGTTCACCGTGTACCGAGCGCTGCGGCACGTCAATCCGTCGCCGTACATGTATTTCATTCGCATGGGCGGCGTCTCCATCGTCGGATCTTCACCGGAGATGCTGGTGCGCGTCGAAGGATCGCGGGTCGAGACGCATCCGATCGCGGGGACCCGCCGCCGCGGGCGAAACGCCGAAGAAGATCTGCGGTTGGGCGAAGAGTTGAAGCGGAACGAAAAGGAGCGCGCCGAACACGTCATGCTGGTCGACCTCGGCCGCAATGACGTCGGTCGTGTCTGCGAGTACGGGTCGGTGCGCGTGCCGCAGTTCATGGGGCTCGAGCGTTTCTCACACGTGATGCATCTGACCTCGATCGTCGAGGGGAAGCTCGCAGCGGAATGTGACCGGCTGGACGCGCTGGTGTCGTGCTTCCCGGCGGGAACGGTGTCCGGCGCGCCGAAAGTCCGGGCGATGCAAATCATCCGCGAGCTGGAGCCTTCCGGCCGCGGACTCTACGCGGGGGCGGTCGGGTATCTCGATTTTGCGGGGAACCTCGATTTCTGCATCGCGATCCGGACGGTGATCATGTCGGGGGGATCGGCGTACGTGCAGGCTGGCGCAGGGATCGTCATGGACTCGAATCCGACGGCGGAGTACGAAGAAACGCGGGACAAGGCGCGGGCGCTCGTCCGCGCCCTCGAGCTCGCGCAGCAGGGCCTATGATCGTCGTCATCGATAACTACGATTCGTTTACGTACAATCTCGTGCAGTACCTCGGCGAACTCGGCGCCGACGTACGCGTAATGCGTAACGACGCCGTGACGGTCGACGATGTGCGTGCCGCCAAGCCCGATCGAATCGTCATTTCGCCCGGCCCCGGCAGGCCCGAACAGGCCGGCGTGACGATGCCGGTGATCGAGCAACTCGGCGAGAGCACTCCCATTCTTGGCGTGTGCCTCGGCCACCAGGCGATCGGGGCCGTGTTCGGCGGATCCGTGGTCCGCGCGGCTGTTCCGATGCACGGCAAGACGTCGACGATCGAGCACGATGGCCGCGGGGTGTTCACCGGGATTGACGGGCCGTTTCTCGCGTCGCGCTATCACTCGCTGATCGTGGCCGACGATCGGCTGCCGGCCGACTTGATCGTGTCGGCACGCAGTCGAGACGACAACATCATCATGGGGCTGCGGCATCGCGCCTGGCCCGTGCATGGCGTGCAGTTTCACCCGGAGTCGATTCTGACCGCTGAAGGGAAACATATCCTTCGGAACTTCGTCGAGGATCGGATGCGATGACCAACGGATTACAGAATTGCAGAAAGGAAGGACGAAAGGTCGAAGGGTTTCCCTTCCTCGACTTCGTCCTTCATCCCTTTACTTTCTGCAATCCTGCAATCCTGCAATCCTGCAATTCAGGAGTTCCCCCTCGTGTTCCCAGAGCTGATCGAAAAACTGACACGTCGCGAAGATCTCACGGTCGACGAAGCCTCCGCGGCGATGGCCGAAGTGATGGAAGGCCGGGCGACGCCGGCGCAGATCGCCGGCCTTCTGGTCGGCCTCGCGATGAAGGGCGAACGGCCCGCCGAAATCGTCGGCCTGGCGCGAACGATGCGGGCGCACGCGGTGCAAGTGTCGAAGCGGCCCGGTCAGGCGGGAACGAACGACGGGGTATTTGATACGTGCGGCACGGGCGGCGACCGATCGGGAACGTTCAACATCTCGTCGTGCGCCGCGATTGTCGTCGCCGCGTGCGGGCTTCGCGTCGCCAAACACGGCAACCGCTCCGTGTCGAGCCGGTCGGGGAGCGCGGATGTCTTCGAGGCGCTCGGCGTCAGGGTGACGGCGACACCAGCCGTGGTGGAACGGTGCCTCGCGGAGGCGGGAATCGGATTCTTTTTTGCGCCGACGTTTCATCCATCGATGCGCCACGCCGCGCAGGCGCGCCGCGAGTTGGGCGTGCGGACGGCGTTCAATCTTCTCGGTCCGCTCACGAATCCGGCCGGCGCCACGCATCAGCTCGTCGGCGTCCCGCGTCCCGAGTTCACGGAGCTGCTGGCGCGGGCGCTGATGTGGCTCGGATCCGAGCGCGCGTGGGTCGTTCACGGCGCCGACGGCATCGACGAGATTTCGACGACGGGTTATACGAAGGTTTCGGAATGCCGGAATGGATCGGTCAACACATTTTATCTGCATCCCGCTGACGTCGGCGTGCCGAAGGCGTCGTCGGACGCGCTCAAGGGCGGAGATGCGCAGGGGAACGCGGTCATCATCCGCGGCGTGCTGGCTGGAGAGCGCGGACCCGCGCGCGACGTCGTGCTGTTGAACGCGGGGGCGGCGTTGTTCATCGCGGGGGTCGCTTCCTCGGTCGAGGACGGCATCGCGCGGGCGGCGCAGGCGGTCGATCGTGGTGAGGCCAGACGGACGCTCGAGCGGATGGTCGCGGTCTCCACGGCCGAGGAGCTCGCGGCGGAGGCGTGATGAACCATACGCTGTCGCCAGGGCCGCGAGGGTTTCCAGGCTCCGCCAACGCCGATCTTCTTGCCACAATCGTCGCTGCCACGCGCCGCATCGTCGAGGTGCGTGCCGAGCGGGAGCCGTTGTCCTCGCTGGCGGCAAAGGCCGAAAGGCGAGAGGCGCCCGCGGGACGCTTCCGCGCAGCCCTTGGACGGGCCGGGCCACGCATCATCGCCGAATGCAAACGCCGCTCGCCGTCCCGCGGAGTGCTGAGACCCAGCTACGACCCCGTCGCGATCGCGAAGGGATACGAGAAAGCGGGTGCCGCGGCAATCTCGGTGCTCACCGAGCCGACGTTTTTCGACGGCGCACTGGAGCATCTGCAGGCTGTTCGTGATGCGGTGAGTATTCCCGTGCTCCGTAAAGACTTCGTGGTATCCGAATACCAATTGTTCGAGGCGCGGGCAGCAGGTGCCGATGCCGTCCTTTTGATCGTTGCCGCCCTCGATCCTCAGTCGCTGACGTCGCTTCACGCGAGGGCATCCGCGCTGGGCCTCGACGTGCTCGTCGAAGTGCACAGCGCCGATGAGCTCGCGGTGGCGATCGATGCCGGCGCGCGAATTGTCGGCGTCAACAACCGGAACCTTCGCACGCTCACGGTCGACGTCGCAGCGTCGGAGGCTCTGGCGGCGCAGATGCCGCGCGGGATCCTCTCAGTCAGCGAAAGCGGACTCAGGACCGCCGCAGACCTGCTTCGGCTTCAAGAGCTGGGGTACCACGCGTTCTTAATCGGTGAGCGGTTCATGATCGAAGAGGATCCGGGAGCTGCACTGAAGGCGCTGCTTCAGATGTCTTTCACCACAAAGGACACAAAGGTCAAGACATGATGACGGGAGGCGACACGACATTCAACGCGGACCTCGCAGAGATCCCAGAGCCGCTTGTCCGTGAGGGTTCAGCGGTTTTTGTGTTGATTGTTGTTCCTGGATGCGCTTCATGTTGGTGAAGATTTGCGGCATCACGTCGATGCAGGACGCGGAAGCGGCCGTCGAGGCCGGCGCCGCCGCGCTCGGGTTCGTGTTCTGGCCGAAAAGCCCGCGCTTCATCGATCCGCACCGGGCGCGCGCCATCGTGTCCAGTCTTCCGCCGTTTGTCGTCCCGGTCGGCGTCTTCGTCAATCAACCGTCTGCCCATGTCAAGGGCATCGCCGCGCTTGTTCGCCTGGGTGCCGTGCAGCTCCACGGCGATGAAGACGTGCTGTACGTCGCCGGAATGGACTGTCCGGTGATCAAGGCCGTCTCGATCGAACGGCGAGAGGATGAAGCCGATCGGATCGACATCTGGCCGCGGCGGACGATGTTGTTGCTCGACGTGCACGATCCGGTAAACCGCGGCGGGACCGGCCGCACGATCGACTGGTCTGCGGCTGTGCCAATCGCGGCGAAACGCCGCACGCTGCTCGCGGGCGGGTTGACGCCCGACAACGTGGCCGAGGCAGTGGCGCTGGTGGAGCCGTTCGGCATCGACGTGTCGTCGGGTGTAGAGCGGTCCCCGGGCGTCAAGGATCACGCGCGGATCCGCGCCCTGTTCGAGGCGTTAGGCGATGCTCCCGTGCGCGACAGGCTGCGCTCGAACGCGAGGTTTACGTGAGAAGAGACCCTGATCACCGAGGCTACTTTGGCGAGTTCGGCGGGCGGTTCGTTCCGGAAACGCTCGTCGAGCCTGTCGAGGAGCTCGAGCGCGCGTATTTCGCCGCCCGCGACGATCCGGCATTCATGGCGGAGCTCGCGCGGCTGCTGAAGGACTACGTGGGACGGCCCACGCCGATCTCGGAGGCCCGGCGGCTGTCGGCGGCGTGCGGCGGCGCGCAGATTTTTCTGAAGCGCGAGGACCTGACCCACACGGGCGCGCACAAGATCAACAACGCGCTCGGACAGGCGCTGCTTGCGGTCCGAATGGGAAAGCGGCGCATCGTGGCCGAGACGGGCGCCGGACAGCACGGCGTCGCGACGGCGACCGCGTGTGCCCTGCTCGGGCTCGACTGCCACATCTACATGGGTACCGAGGACATGAGTCGCCAGGCCTTGAACGTCTTCCGGATGCGTCTGCTCGGCGCGGAGGTCCTCGGAGTGGACGCCGGCAGCCGCACGCTCAAGGATGCGATTAACGAGGCGATGCGCGACTGGGTGACGAACGTGAGCGATACGTACTACCTGCTCGGCTCGGTGCTCGGGCCGCATCCTTATCCGCTCATGGTCCGCGAGTTCCAGTCGGTGATTGGCCTTGAAGCCCGCGCGCAGATCCTCGAGCTGGCGGGTACGCTTCCGACAGCGATCGTCGCCTGCGTCGGCGGCGGAAGCAACGCGATGGGCATGTTCGACGCGTTCATCGGCGACAAGGACGTGCGGCTCATCGGTGTCGAGGCCGGAGGCGAAGAAATCCGACGCGGACGGCACGCCGCGCGATTTGCCGGCGGAAGCGCGGGCGTGCTCCAGGGTACTCGCACGTTTATCCTCCAGGATGAAGATGGCAACATCGAGCTGACGCATTCGATCTCGGCAGGGCTCGACTACGCCGCCATCGGACCGGAGCACGCATGGCTGCGCGGCATCGGCCGCGCCGAGTACGCACATGTCTCGGATGGAGAGGCGCTCGATGCGTTCCAGACGTTAGCAGAGCTCGAAGGCATTCTGCCCGCGCTCGAGTCGGCCCATGCGATCGCCTACGCGCAACAACTTGCGCCCGGGCTCGGATCATCTGCCGTGGTCCTCGTCAATCTGTCAGGTAGAGGCGACAAGGACGTGCAAACGGTTGAAAAGGCGCTTGCATCACGAGCGTCGCCGCGAAAACACGAAAACACGAAAGTCACGAGATGAGGATCTTCGCCTGATGCCGTCCCGCATCGCGGAAGCCTTCGCGCGAATCCGCGCGGAAAAGAGGGCGGGCCTCGTCACGTATACGACCGCCGGCGATCCCGACCTCACCCGTTCCGGCGAGATTCTTCAGGCGCTCGATCGCGGCGGGGCTGATGTAATCGAGGTCGGCGTGCCGTTTTCCGACCCCCTTGCGGACGGGCCGGTTATTCAGCGCGCCACTGAACGCGCCCTTGCGGCAGGCGGCAGCCTGCGGTCGACCCTTGACCTCATCGAGAAGGTTCGGCCCCGACTGGCCGCGCCGGTCGTGGTTTTCAGCTACGCCAACCCCTTGCTGCGCATGGGGGTGGAGCAGTTTGCGCGTATCGCGTCAGCTGCCGGCGTCGACGGGGTGCTGACGCTGGATCTGCCGATAGAAGAAGCGGGGGAGTTCCACGAAACACTCGCGGCCGCGGGGCTTGATACGATCTTTCTGTTGAGCCCGACGACGACGGACGAAAGGATTAAGAAGGCGGCCGAGCTGGGAAGCGGGTTTCTTTACGGGATTTCGCGGCTCGGCGTGACGGGGGCACGCGACCGGGTCGCCACCGGCGCCGACACCCTGGTCAAGCGGATCCGCACGCACACGCCGATGCCGATCGCCCTCGGTTTCGGGATTTCGCGGCCGGAACACGTGGCCGAGGTCACGGCCTACGCGGATGCGGCCGTGGTCGGCAGCGCGCTCGTCGCGTTGATAGCCGAGCACAGCACGTCGCCGGACCTGCTGGATCGTGTCGAAACTTATGTCCGCTGGCTGAAAGGTGCAGCAGTCGATGCGCACGCTTGACGATTTTCGCAAGGACATCGACCGGGTGGACGAAGTCATCGTCCGCCTGCTGAACGAACGCGCGCGGGTCGCGTGCGAAATCGGACGGCTGAAGAAGGCGGAAGGGGTTCCCGTCTATCAACCGGACCGCGAGAAGGAAGTGATAGAGCACGTGCGCAGCATCGCCGTCGAGGGACCACTCGGTCCGGAAGCGATCGTCCGCCTCTTCGAGCGGATCATCGACGAGGCGAGACGGCTCGAACGCCGCGTCGTGCATGGAGAAGAAACGCCTGAACACTCGAGATGAAAGTTGAGGCAACAGAAGCCATGGTCGTAGTGATGGAAGAACGCGCCACCGAGGAGCAGGTCGAAAAGGTGGTCGCGCGCCTGGTTGAGATGGGCATGGACGTGCATCGGTCCACCGGCGTGACCCGCACCGTGCTGGGCGCGGTTGGGCAGGGACACCCCGATAAGGGGCTGATTGAGATGCTCGACGGCGTGCACGAAGTGCTGCGGATCTCAGAGCCGTACAAACTGGCGAGCCGGACCTTCAAATCGGAACCGACCGTCGTGACCGTCGGCGACGTGCGGATCGGCGGCGACGAGGTCATCGTGATGGCTGGTCCATGTTCGGCGGAGACGGAGAAGCAGGTCCGTGCGGCGGCCGCGGCGGTGCGCCGGGCCGGCGCCAAGATCTTCCGCGGGGGCGCCTTCAAGCCGCGGAGCTCGCCGTACAGCTTTCAAGGCCTCGGCGAGGAAGGGCTGCAGCTGCTGCGCGACGCGTCAACCGCCGAGAACATGGCGCTCGTGTCCGAGGTCATGGACATCAGCCAGATCCCGCTGATCGACAAGTACTGCGACATCTTCCAGGTCGGCGCGCGCAACATGCAGAACTTCACGCTGCTGCGGGAGCTGGGGCACGCGCGCAAGCCGGTCCTGCTCAAGCGCGGCATCTCGGCGACGATCGAGGAGTGGCTCTTGTCGGCCGAGTACGTGCTGAGCGGCGGCAACACTGACGTGATCCTGTGCGAACGCGGCATCCGGACGTTCGAGACCGCCACGCGCAACACGTTCGACATCTCGGCGATTCCGGTGGTCAAGAAGCTCAGTCACCTGCCGATCATTGCCGATCCCAGCCACGGCGCCGGACGACGCGACATGGTGGCGCCGATGGCGAGGGCGGCCGTCGCCGCCGGCGCCGACGGCTTGATCATCGAAGTGCACTGCGATCCGGATCACGCGCTCAGCGACGGCGCGCAGTCGATGTTCCCGGCGCAATTCGATCGACTGATGGCGGAACTGCGCATCATCGCTCCGGCGATTGGCCGAAGCATCTGCCTGGAACCGGTGGCACGGCGCGGATGGGGTTCTTAGTAGATGGCCAAATCGCCAGACCGCAAACCCTAGATGGAACTACCCGTTATTCAACCCGCGCGTCGGCCGGCAGGGCAGCCGCCGATCTTCGAGAAAATCGGGATCGTCGGTCTCGGTCTCATCGGCGGCTCGATTGCGCTCGCGGCCCGCGAGCTCTGGCCGGCCTCGCTCGTCATTGCGGTCGATAACAAGGACGTCCTCGAAACCGCCATGCGGCTGCATGCGATCGACGTCGCGGCCGACGATCTCATCGTGCTGGCGGAAGCGGATCTCGTCGTGCTCGCCGCGCCCGCGCGGCAGAACATCGCGCTGCTCGAGGCGCTCGACGAAAACGTCCGGCGGCCCGCCGTCATCACCGACACCAGCAGCACGAAACGGGAGATCGTGGGGGCGGCGCGACGCCTGCCGCCGCGGTTCACGTTTATCGGCGGCCATCCGCTCGGCGGTGCGGCGAAGGGTGGACTCGAACACGCGCGGACCGACCTGTTCCGCGGCCGTCCGTGGCTGCTGACGCCGACTGGCGACGCCGCGGGCCCGGCGCTGGAGAGGCTGATGGAGTTTGTCCGCGCTCTGGGCGCGGAGCCCCGTATCGTTGGCGTCGAGGCGCACGATCGGCTGCTCGCATTCCTCAGCCATCTTCCCCAGTTGACGGCGAGCGCACTGATGCAGGTGGTGGGGGATGCGGTCGGACCGGACGGGCTCGCGCTCGCCGGCCGCGGACTGGCGGACACCACGCGCCTCGCGTCGAGCCCCGCAGACATCTGGAAGGATATCGCGGCCACCAACGCCGACGAGATCGGTCCGGCCCTCGACGCGCTGATCGCCATCCTCAAGGATCTGCGAAGTGATCTCCCCGAGGGCGACGTCCTCGGCGAGGTGTTTTCCAACGCCCACCGGTGGCGCGAAACGTTGAAGAGCTAGATGCAGTACGTGGGGCGGGTCGTCTTGGACCCGCCGGAGAAACGGGGTGACCGCGTCACGCTTTCAGATCCGGCACGAGGCGCTCGACGTCATCATCGCCCACGCTCGCGCTGCGGCGCCGGCCGAGTGTTGCGGGCTCCTCGTCGGCAGCGGCCATACGATCAACGAGGCGGTGCGGGCGCAGAACATCGCGGATGCTCCGACGCGCTTTCTGATCGATCCGAAGGATCACATCGACGCCAGGCGTGCCGCGCGCGACCGCGGCCTCGAAGTGATCGGGTTCTATCACTCGCACGCACGATCGCCAGCGTGGCCGTCGCCGACCGACGTCGCAGAGGCTGGTGCCGCGTACCCCGGGGCGGTGCATTTGATCGTGAGTGTTGACGGTGGCGATCCGGACGCGCGGCTCTTCCGGATCGAGCGCAGCTCGGTTGCGGAATTGCCGCTGGCCGTGACGCCGTAGTCAGCGTTCGTCTTCGACGCCGCGTCCAGGTTGAATCTGGATGGTTACATTGGCCGAAGCGAGGAGCTTGTCGTTCCGCTTCAGGCGGACCCACACTTTATGCGCGCCGGCGCGGAACACGTGCTGGATCGTATACCGGCGCTTGATTTCGCTCTTGCCCGCCACATACGGCTCGCAGTCGAACGTCGATTCCGATTCCGTCCCGTCCGCCCAATCCCACAGAACGGTCGGGCAGTAGTATTCCTGAAAGTCGTTGGCGCCGCCGGTCAGCTCGGCCGTCAGCACGATGCGGGCGGGCGCGATTCCCACGTTCGGCTGTGCTTTGAGCGAGAACTTCGGACGCGTATTTTCGTCTTTTGCGCCTTTGGTATCACGCTGGGCGTGCACCGCAGACGTGGTCGAGGCGACGGCGAGACACGTGACGCCGACTGAAATCGTCCGACGCAGCATGGTGATCATCGAAAGATCCTTCGGGCGGTGCGCATGCAGGCCCCCTCAGGCATTGTATCGGCCGCGTTGGGCGTCAGCAAGCGCTTCAGCGATAATAAGCCCGATGCCTTCGACAACTGCGGCCGCGCCCATCGCCTGCGTATCCACGCCGCTATCCGCCGTCGACACCGACTTGCTCGTTGTGCCGTGGTTCGAGGGCGAGGCGCCGTCGGCCATCGACGGGTTGGACGCCGCAAGCGGCGGCGACATCGGTCGCGGGCTGGAATCGAAGGAATTCAGCGGGAAGCCATTCGAGCTCTTTGCCGCGTCCCTCGTCGACCGGACCTGGCGCGCCCGCCGGGTGGTTCTCATCGGCGCCGGCCGGTCGCCGGACTACGGGGGGGAGATCGCACGGCAACTGGCCGCCGCGGCCGGCATCTCGGTTCGAAATCGTCGTGTGGAACGGGTGGGGTTCGTTTTGCGAGCTCGTGGAGACGTCGCCGAACTGGCGCAGGCGGTCGCCGAAGGATTGACGCTGTCGGAATTCAACGCGGGGACTTACAAGACGAGCGACCCGGCGCCGCCCGGCGCACCGGTGTGGACCGTCGCGATGCCTGATCAGGCGTCCGACGTGTTGACGCGCGCGCGCGCCGCCCTCGACCGCGGGCGGCTGCTCGGTGAGTGCAGCAATCTTGCTCGCGATCTCGCCAACGAGCCCGGCAACGCCCTGACGCCGCGCGAATTTGCCCGGCGCGCTTCGACGATTGCCTCCGAGGGCGGCGTGAAGGTCGAGATCCTCGACGAGGATCGGATCGCGCAGCTCGGGATGGGTCTGCTGCTGGGCGTCGCGCGGGGCAGCAGCGAGCCGCCGCGCCTGATGGTGTTTCGTTACGATCCTCCCGGGCCTCCCGGCGCGCCCGCGGGGCCGGTCCTCGGCCTCGTCGGAAAAGGGATCACGTTCGATACCGGCGGCATCTCGATCAAGCCCGCCGACGGCATGGAGCGGATGAAAGACGACATGGCGGGGGGCGCCGCCGTCGCGTGCGCGATGCGTGCGATCGCGTTGCTGCAGGCGCCGATGCGCGTCGTTGGCGTCGTGCCCGCAACGGAAAACATGCCCGGCGGCCGCGCGATCAAGCCGGGCGACATCTTGAAAAGCGCCGCGGGAAAGACCGTCGAAGTGATCAACACGGACGCGGAGGGCCGCCTGATTCTCGGCGACGGGCTGTGGTACGCGCAGCAACTGGGCGCCACGCATCTCGTCGACGTGGCGACGCTCACCGGGGCCGTCGTCGTCGCGCTCGGGAAAAGCACGAGCGGGCTGTTCGGCACGCCGCCGGAATGGGTTGAACACATCCGCCGCATCGCCAACCGCGCGGGCGATCGTGTCTGGCCGATGCCGCTGTTCGACGACTACAAGGATCAGCTCAAGAGCGAGATCGCCGACTTGACCAACACCGGCGGGCGGCCGGCCGGCTCGATTACCGCCGCGCTCTTTCTCAAGGAATTCACCGGCGGCCGTCCCTGGGCGCATCTCGACGTGGCCGGCACGGCGTGGGCGGAAGAAGCGAAACCCTACCTGCCGAAAGGGCCGAGCGGCGTTGCGGTCCGGACGCTCGCGGAACTGGCCTTCACCAGCAGCGAATGGAATTTCCGTACGTAACGTCCGTCACGCTCTTCCTTCTCCAGGGTAAGCCCGGCGGTCCGATCATCGTCGACATCACCGAGCCGCCAAAAAGCGAGCTGTCCACCCTCAGTCAGGTACTGCTCGGATCCCTCGGCCTCAGTGGGGCCCTGGCACTGATGGCGATCCTGCTCGGAATCGGCATCGGCGGACTCGTGTTCTGGATAAAGAGAAGATCAATTGAGTGATTGGGTGATTGGGTGATTGGGTGATCGGGTGATTGAAATGACCAATTACCCAATCACTCAATCACCCAATTACCCAATTCACTGCCTCTCATTGGTGGGCGATGGTCGCGACGCTGTTGAGCGACTTCTGATATTTGCCGATCGCGGCCGCGAGCGCTTCGGCGATTCGCTCCCGATAGGCATTGCCGCGCAGAAGCTTCGCTTCCGGGCCGTTTGTCACGAAGGAGACTTCCGCGAGCACGCTCGGCATCGCCGCGCCGATGAGGACGACGAACGGCGCCTGCTTGACTCCCAGATCTTTCACGGTCTTGTTTGACTTCCGCAGCCGTTCGACGACAGCGCCCTGCACCTGGGTCGCGAAGTCGCGTGATTCATCCAGCTTGTTATTGAGGGCGATCGCTCGAAGAAAGTCAGGCAGCGCCCCCATCGCCTGCCCGGAGGCCGCGTTTTCGCGCGCGGCAACGGATGCGGCGGTCATGTTGCTGGCAAAGTTCAGGAAAAACGTCTCGACGCCGCGCGCGGCTGCATTCGGGCTGGCGTTGGCGTGAATCGAGAGAAAAAGATCCGCGCCTTCGCGGTTCGCGATCGCCGTCCGCTCCTGCAGCGGCACGAACTCGTCGGTGCGGCGCGTGAGTATCACGTCGGTGCCGGGCACCTTCTGAAGCAGCTTCTCCAGGCGAAGCGCGATGTCGAGCACGAGCTCGGCCTCCGTAATCGACTTGCCCTGGGCTCCCGGATCGTGCCCTCCGTGGCCCGGGTCAATGACGATGCGGGAGACATTCAGTCCAAGCTGACGCGCCAGAGAATACCCGCCGCCGACATTCCTCGGTGGAATGCTGGTAGACGCCGGCGCCGGGAGGGCATTTCTCGCCGGGACCGGCGGCGGTGCAGCTGGCGCCGACGCGGCGGGCTGAAGCCCGGTCCCTGCCGGCGATGGCGTCGTCGCAGCCAGCGCCTCCGGAGATGACGGCGCCGGAGAGAGCGTCGGCGAAGAGGTAGTAGTCGCCGGTAATAGCAGGCGCGGGGCTTTCGTCCCGCCCGAGGTCAAAGACGCGGTGTCGGGTAATGGCGCTTGAGGTTCCCGGATGCAATCGATGACCAGCCGGTACGGACCATACAGTGGGTACACGCTATAGGTCGACACGCCGGCGACATCGAGGACGACGCGCGTCATGGCATTCGGGTGGCGGCCGATTCGAATCTGGCGAACGATGTCGTTGTCGCTTTCGAAACGGAGTGTCTTGTCGCGAACCGCCTGCCCGGCTCGCGTCGACGGCAGATCGACGAAGACACGCACCGGATCGGCGATGCGCTCGTCGTGAAATGTCACTTCGCGATCCAGCTCGATCGTGATGCGGACGGCGTCGGGAAGCACCTCGCGGCGGATTTCTTTGATCGTCGCGAGCTTTGCGTTCGCACCGGGCTGAAGGGCGGTCCCTCCATTCTGGACGGGCGGGCCCTTAGGCGCGCCCGACGCGGATGTCTGTGGCTGACGTTTCGGCCCGCTCACCAATGTCGCATCCACCCGCGCGAGCTGCTCGGGAGCTTCCTTCGCGCGTCTGCTGGCCGGATACTCGGTCGTGAGCAGCCGCAGCAGCCGGATTCCTGTGTTCTTGTCGCGTTCCTGGCCGAACCGGAGAAACGCATCGATCGAAAGACGGCCCGCCTGCCACAGGGCGTCATCGCTGTATCCGCTCGTCGGATGAACCCGGACGATTTCCCAGTACTCCGCCACCACCGCCCGAATGTCGGCGGCGACGCTCGGAGGCGCATCCGGCGCAGCGAGCGCGGCCCGCACCGTCTGCTCGTGCGCCATCGCCGCCGCGTACATCACCTGGGGGCTCGTGGCCGCGCTGGCAACGGCACAGGACACCACCGACGCAAAGATCAATCCCGTGAGAATTGTTCTTTGTGTCGTTCGTCTCCCTTGTGGTGAAAAACGCATGAGGCGTTATCTCAGCTGCTGATCGACTGCATCGAAATAATGTTTGTCGACCAGGACCTCGCGCGGAGTACCCGCCGAGGCCGGCGACACAAGACCTTCCATCTCCATCATGTCCACGAGGCGCGCGGCCCGGCTGAATCCGATGCGCAGCCTCCGCTGCAGGTAAGAAATAGAAGGCTGACCGCTCTGCACGATGATGCGCGCGGCCTCGTCGTACAGGTCGTCCTTCT
>Ga0310810_10001838_pt1 | contig 22483 bp, 21 predicted proteins | sample NCmetagenome_FD_207641 | JGI IMG/M metagenome (GOLD analysis project Ga0310810, IMG submission 207641) | Soil microbial communities from experimental microcosm in Duke University, North Carolina, United States - NC | ecosystem: Engineered > Artificial ecosystem > Soil microcosm > Unclassified ... | reverse complement strand
CTGCAATCCGCACCCAGGACTCTTCCGACCAGGACCAGGCTGGGCGCCGTCGCCGCCTTCACGAAGGAATTCCTCTCGGGCGAGCTCGGCTTGAAAAACGGCCCTTCGGTCTGGCGCGGCGTGACGCGGCAGGCCTGGGCGAAAGCCTGCGCGGGGACGGCCAGCCCGGCGAGCAGCAAGGATCGACGGCTGAGCATGGTTCGGGCTCCGTCCCCGAATTTACGCGTCTTCGCCGGCCTCCGCCGCCATGCGCGCGCGCCAGTCCTTGCGCCGGGAGAAGTAGCCGATCCCCGACAGCGCGAGCAGGCCGGCGCTGGCGGCGAGCAGCACCGCGGCGACCGGCCGCTGCACGAAGATCGACCAGTGTCCGTCGGACATGATGAGCGCCTGGCGCAGCGACATCTCGAGAATCGGCGCGATGACCAGGCCGAGCACGAGCGGCGCGGGGTCGAAGGAGAATTTCTTCAGCGCGTAGCCGACCGCGCCCATGATCAGCATGATCCACACGTCGACGATCGAGTTGTTCACCTCGTACACGCCGATCACGCAGAACATGATGATCAGCGGGTAGAGGTAGGCGTAGGGGATGCGCAGCAGGTTCACGAAGATGCCCACCAGCGGCAGGTTCAGCGCGAGCAGCATCAGGTTGCCGACGTACATCGAGGCGACGAAGCCCCAGAAGATGTTCGGATGGTCGTTGACCAGCGTCGGGCCCGGCGGCACGCCGTGGATGAGCAGCGCCGCCATGAGCACCGCGGTCACCGGGCCGGTCGGGATGCCGAGCGCGAGCATCGGCACGAAGGCGCCGGTCGAGGCGGCGTTGTTCGCCGACTCGGGCCCGGCGACGCCGGCGACCGCGCCGTGGCCGAACTCCTCCGGCTTCTTCGACACCTTGCGCTCGAGCGCGTAGGACATGAAGCTCGAGATGATGTGCGCCGAGCCGGGAATGATGCCGATCAGGAAGCCGAGCACCGAGCCGCGCGCGATCGGCCAGCCGGCGTCGCGCCATTCGGCACGGTTGGGCCACAGCTCGCGGAATTTGGGCCTGATTATCTGCGAGCCGACCTGGTGGCTCGGCGTGGCGAGGATCTCGCCCAGCCCGAACAGGCCCACCGCCACCGGCACGATGCCGATGCCGTCGCCGAGCTCGTTGATGTCGAACGAGTAGCGGAAGTGCCCGGTCATGACGTCGATGCCGATCGTGCCGAGGAACAGGCCGAACGCCGCCATGAGCAGCGTGCGCACGAGCGAGCTGGTCGACATGTAGCCGAGGAAGATGAGGCCGAGCACGAGCAGCGCCGTGTACTCGGGCGGGCCGAAGCCGAGCGCGAACGCGGCGAGCGGCGGCGCCACCGCGGTGAGCACCAGCACGCCGAAGGTGCCGGCGATGAACGAGCCGACCGCGGCGATGCACAGCGCCGCGCCCGCCCTGCCCTTCTTCGCCATCGCGTTGCCGTCGATGCAGGTCATGACCGACGCCGCCTCGCCCGGAATCCTCAGCAGGATCGAGGTCGTCGAGCCGCCGTACTGCGAGCCGTAGTAGATGCCGGCGAGCATGATGATCGCCTTGGTGGCGTCCAGCCCGTAGGTGATCGGCAGCAGGATGCTGATGCCGGCGAGCGGGCCGATGCCGGGCAGCACGCCGACCAGCGTGCCGACCAGGCAGCCGATGAACGCGTACCAGAGCATCGACGGCTGCAAAGCCACCGAGAAGCCGAGCAGCAGGCTCTGCAACGTCTCCATTCAGAACCAGAGCAGCCCGGGCTCGAGCGGGGAGCGCAGCAGCTTGTCGAACAGCCAGTAGGCGAAGAGCGTCAGGGCGGCGCTGTAGACCGCGGCGGCGATGACGTTGCGCCTTTCCACGATCACCAGGAGGCAGAACACCAGCAGCACCATGGTGATCAGGAAGCCGAGCGGCCGGTAGGCGGCGACCGCCGCGCCGGTGATGATCAGCACGAGCGCCGCATGGTTGCGATCGCCCCAGTCGACCTCGGCGAGCGGCGCGCTCTCCCTCGCGCCGGCGATCATCAGCACGGCGAAAAGGATCATCAGCGCCGCCATCACCTTCGGCATCATCCCCGCGCCGGGCGCCGACAGAGAGCCGAACGGCAGGTCGCCGCTCGAGGCGATGATCACGGCGCCGAGCGCGATGAAGGCCGCGCCGGCGACGTGATCCTTCTTCAGCGTCAGCCTTGCACCCGGCCGATGGACTGGACGGCGGCCTCGACGCGCTTCGCGTCCTGGTCCCAGAAACGGGCGAACTGCTGCGAGTCGAGGTACGCCACCTCGTCGCCGATGTTGTGGATGGCGTTCCGGAACTGCTCGCTTTCGGCCACCTTGCGGCTCTCGGCGCCGAGGCGCTGCACGATCGGCGCCGGCGTGCCTTTCGGCGCGAACAGGCCCACCCACAGCGAGAACACCACGTCGTAGCCGAGCTCCTTCAGCGTCGGCACGTCGGGCGCCGAAGCGGCGCGCTTCTCGCCGAACTGCGCGAGCGCGCGCAGCTTGCCGGCCTTCATCTGCGCGCTCGCCGCGGCGATCGACGAGACGAGCACCTGCGAGTTGTTGCCGAGGATGGCGTTCAGCGCCGGTCCGCCGCCGTTGGTGGGCAGGTGGCGCATCTGGACGCCGGCGGCCTTCATGAAGAGCGCCGTCGGCAGGTGCAGGGCGCCGTAGAGGCCCGAGGAGCTGAAGACGATCTGGTTGGGCCGCTTCTTCGCATCGTCGACCAGCTCCTTGAGATTCTTGTACGGCTGCTTGTCGTTCACGACCAGCACCATCGGGCCTTCGGTGAGCTTGGCGATCGGAATGAAGTCGGCGCGCGTGAACTTGGGCTGCCGGCCGAACAGCTTGTCCACCTCGGCAAAGCCGGAGATCGACACGATATGCAGCAGCAGCGTGTAGCCGTCGGGCCTGGCGTTGGCGGCGAACTGCCCGCCGACCGCGCCGGCCGCGCCGGCCTTGGTCTCGATCACCACCGGCTGCTTGAGCAGCGGCTCGAGCCCCGCGGCGAACGGGCGGCCGACCACGTCGGCCGCGCCGCCCGGCGGGAACGGGTTGATCAGCGCGACCGGGCGCGAAGGATAGGCTTCCTGCGAAAGCGCGGGCTTGACGGCGAGCGCGGCGGCGGCCGCGGCCGTGCCGGCGACGAAACGGCGTCGATCCATGATGTCCTCCTCCTTAGAATTTGCGCTTAGGTTAACCGACATGACCGAAATCCGCGACTGCATCGCCCCCGACCGCAATCCCCGCCGGCCGCGCCTCCGCCTGCCGAAGGGCGCCGTCGACACGCACGTGCACGTCTTCGAGCCGGGATACGCGCTCTCGCCGGCGCGCGGTTACACGCCGCCCTATTCCACGCTCGCCGACCTGCGCCACCTGCACGCCACGCTCGGGGTCGAGCGCGTGGTGTTCACGCAGCCGTCGATCTACGGCATCGACAACTCGGCGATCCTCGACGGCATGGCGGCGCTCAACCGCCAGACGCCCGACCGCGCCCGCGCAGTCGTTGCCCTGGATATGAATTTCACGGAGAAGGACCTAGAGAAGATGGATCGCGCCGGCGTCCGCGGCGTGCGGCTCAACACTGACAACAAGGGCGGCATGCCGATCGCCTTCGACGACATCCCGGAGCTCTCGGCGCGCATCCGGCCGTTCGGCTGGCACCTCGAGTTCCTCTTCCCCGGCAAGGACATCCTCGAGCTGATGCCGCTCTTCCGCGCGCTCGCGGTGCCGATGTCGATCGCGCACTTCGCCTACCAGCCGGCGACCGCCGGCGTGCAGGCGAAGGGCTTCCAGGCGCTGCTCGAGCTGGTGCGCGCCGGCAATGCATGGATCAAGATCTCCGGCGCGAACCGCGTGAGCCGCGGTGACCTGCCGCCCTACGACGACGTCGCGCCGATGGCGCGCGCGCTGGTCGAGGCCGGCCCGGGCCGCATCATGTGGGGCACCGACTGGCCGCATCCCAACAAGTACGCCGTCAACCCGAACGACGGCGACCTGGTCGATGCCTTCTGCGAATGGGTGGGCGACGAGGCCACGCGGCAGGAGATCATGGTCGACACCCCCGCGAAGTTCTACCGCTTCTGATTCGGGGCCAGGACCACAATTCGGGGTCAGAGTAACAATTGTCCCCAATGAATCGCGACGCCCTATTGATCTTCGAAGAGCGGTTGAAGGTGCCTCCTCTTCGGATGAGGGCTCCGTCCCCGAATTGAATTGTTACTCTGACCCCGAATTGGGAGGGATCAAATGATGGGAACGATCACGCGCCGTCAGCTTCTGAAAGGCACGACAGTACTGGCAGCGGCCGCCCTCGCACCAAGAACGCTCTTTGCACAAACCGCAAGAATATCTTTGCCGCCTCGCGGCGAGTTCGTGATCCGCGGCGCCACGGTGCTCACCATGGACCCGGCCATCCCGGACCTCGCCGCCGGCGACGTGCACGTACGCGACGGCGCGATCGTCGCCGTCGCGCAGAAGGTCGCCGCGCCCGGCGCACAGGTGATCGAGGGCGCCGGCATGATCTGCATCCCGGGCTTCGTCGACACGCACTTCCACATGTGGACGTCGCTCTTCCGCCCGTTCGTGCGCGCCGACATTCCCGCGCAGGGCTATTTCCCGGTGACGGCGCGCCTGGGCCGGCTCATGTCGCCGCAGGACAGCTATCGCTCGGTGCGCCTGGGCATTGCCGATGCCATCGCGGGCGGCTACACGACGGTGCACAACTGGGCGCACAACACCCGCAGCCCCGAGCATGCCGATGCCGAGCTCTCGGCGATGCGCGAGATGGGCATCCGCGGCCGCTTCGCCTACGGCACGCCGGTCGGACTGGCCGACGATGCGCCGATGGACCTCGCCGGCGTCGCGCGGGTGAAGAAGGAATGGATGCCCGACCCGGAGAACCTCCTCACGCTCGGCATCTGCTCGCGCAACCTCGGCGCGATGACCATCGGCGGCGGGGCGGCGAGCGCATCGCGCGGCATCCTGACCGTCGAGCAGCTGAAGCGCGACTGGGACGGCGCGCGGCGCCTCGGGCTGCCGATCACCATGCATACCTCGGGCGCGAGCCCGATCACGGCGCTCGAGGGCGCCGGGCTGCTCGGGCCGGACGTGCAGCTGGTCCATCCGCTGATGACCACGGCGGAGGAGCGCAAGGTGCTGAAGGCGCGCGGCGTCAGCTACTCGACGGCGCCGCAGCTCGAGTCGCGCCGCGCCGCGCAGCTGGGCGAGATCCAGCTCGGCGAGCTGCTCGAGGCGGGGGTCAAGGTGAGCCTGTCCACCGATCACATCGCCTCGACGAGCTGCGACCCGTTCAGCGCGATGCGCATGCTGTTCGCGGTGCATTCGCACCGCATCGGCGCCCGGCAGCCGCTCACGCTCAAGCGGCTGCTCCAGCTCGCGACCCTCGACGGCGCCGTGGATCTCGGCGTGGCGCAGCGCACCGGCTCGGTCACCCCGGGAAAGCGCGCCGACCTCGTCCTCGTGCGCGCCACCGACACGAACATCGCTCCGGTGGGCGATCCGTACGAAGCGATCGTCTCGTTCGCCCAGCCCGGCAACATCGACACGGTCATGGTCGACGGCCGGATTCTGCGCCGTGGCGGGAGCTTCACCGCGTACGATCAGCCGCGGATCGCCGCCGAGGCCCGCGAAGCCGCGCTCGCGTTGCGGGACAAGGCGAAGTGGCCGGCGTGAAGCCGGCTTCGCGCGCTACCGCGTTCCTGCTGCTCGCCGCCGCGAACCTGCTCTGGTCCGGAAACTGGGTCGCCGGCCGGGCGCTGCGCGGCGCCTACGACCCGTTCACGCTCAACTTCGGCCGCTGGGCGGTGGCCACGCTGGCGCTCGCGCCGTTCGCGCTGCCGCAGCTGCGCGGCCAGTGGCCGGTCATCCGGCGCAGCTTCGGCCTGCTCCTGCTCCTCGCCTTCGCAGGCGTGGCGCTCTTCCAGGGCCTGGTCTACCTCGGGCTGCGTACCACGACGGCGGTCAACGGCCTGCTCATCAACTCCTCGATGCCGCTCTTCATGATCCTGTGCTCGCTCGCCCTCGAGCACGAGCGCCCGACGGCGCGGCAGATCGCGGGAATGCTGGTGTCGCTTGCCGGCATCGCCGCGATCGTCTCGCACGGCGAGCCGGCGAGCCTGCTGCACCTCGAGGTGCGCCCCGGGGACGGCTGGATCCTGCTCGCCATGCCGATCTGGGGCGTGTACTCGGTCCTGCTGCGCCGCCGCCCGGCCGCGCTCGGCGGCGTCCCGTTCCTCTTCGTGCTGTGCGTGCTCGGCGTGCTGCTGCTCGTGCCGGCGCTCGCGCTCGAGGCGCTGCGCTCCCCGCCGCGGCCGCCGACGCCCGCGCAGGCGGCCGCCATCGTCTACATGGGGGTCGGCGCCTCGGTGATCGCCTTCCTCTGCTGGAACCAGGGCGTCTCGGTCGTCGGGGCGAACGCCGCCGGCTTCACGATCCATCTGCTGCCGGCCTTCGGCACGCTCCTCGCGATCGCCTTGCTCGGCGAGTCGTTCGGCGTGTACCACGCCGTGGGCATCGCCACGATCCTCGCCGGCGTCCTGCTGGCGACGCGTCAGCGCCTGCGCACCAGCCCGAGGTAGGAGCCGAGGGCGGTCGCCGCGCAGCCGGCGATGATGCTCGCCATGGGCAGCGCGCCGCTGCCGCCGATCCAGCCGACCGCGGCGCTGGTGAGCACGCCGAACGCGGACTGCGCCGCGCCGAGCAGCGATGAGGCGCCGCCCGCGCGCTCGCCGAAAGGCGCCATGGCGATCGAGCTGGCATTGGAGGCGATGAAGCCGACGCTCGCGATGACGCAAAACATGGGGATGAGCACGCCGGCGAAGCCGAACAGCCCCGTCAGGGAAAAGAGGAAGAGCAGGAAAGCCGAGACGGCGAGCAGCCCCACGCCGAGGCCGAGCGTGCGCCGGGTGCCATAGCGCGCCACGACCCGGCGGTTCAGCTGCGAGACGGCGATGAAGCCGCCGGCGTTGGCGCCGAAGTACCAGCCGAAGCGCTCGGCCGGCACGCCGAAGGTCTCGATGAACACGAACGGCGCGGCCGCGAGATAGGCGAAGAAGCAGCCGAACGCGCCGATGAAGACGATCACCGGCCCGAGGAAGCGCACGTCGCCGAAGAGCGGCAGCGTGCTCCTCACCGCGCGGCCGAGGCTGCGGCTGCGCCGGTGCACCGGGTGCGATTCCTCGAGCTGCAAGGCGACGAGCGCGAGGCACAGGGCGGCGAACGCGCCGAGGAAGGCGAAGATCCAGTGCCACGAGCCGTTGACCAGCAGCCAGCCGCCGGCGAGCGGCGCGAGGATCGGCGCCGCGCCCATGACCAGCATCATGAGCGACAGCACGCGCGCCGACTGGATCTCGTCGAACCGGTCGCGGATCACGGCGCGGATGACGACGATCCCCGAGGCGCCGCCGAGCGCCTGCGCGAAGCGCAGGGCGACCAGCTGGCCGATCGAGCCGGCGAGCAGGCAGCCCGCGGAGGCGACGATGAACAGCGCCAGCCCGGCGAGCAGCGGCGGCTTGCGGCCGTAGCGGTCGGTGAGCGGGCCGAACGCGAGCTGCCCGAGGGCGAGACCGAGCAGGTACGCCGAGAGCGTGTGCTGGACCCGCGCGGGACTCGTGGCGAACTCCGCCTGCAGCGTCGGCAGCGACGGAAGGTACATGTCGATGGCGAGCGGGCCGATCGCCATGACCAGGCCCAGGACCAGCGTCAGGCGCGCTACGCCCTGATTCATGAGTTATTTTCGCCTGTCGCGCGATGTAGCGCTTCGCCCGGCCGGCTTGTCGCGGCGCTCATTACTGGCACGGCGCGTGCTCCGGCCCCCTTGATGGGGTCACTGAGCCACGAGCGCCGCAAGGTGCGCGCCAAGCTGAAAGTCATCCATCGGCATCGAAGCGAAGGACGCGAGGAACGAGCCCGCGAGTCGGAATTGGTCTTCACCCGCGGCGGCGCCGTAGCGATACTGGAATGGATCGACATGGGCGGCATTCGCACGCCCGTCTTCACCTGCGCGCTCGACACCGCCAAGCTGCATCGCCAGTCCGAGCGTACTTATTCGTACGACGACGTGACGCAGGATCCGCGCGACAACGACCTGTAGGCGCTCAGCCGGCGTCGGCAGGGGTCAGCTTGAGCAGCTTCGCCGCGTTTTCCTTGAGGATCAGCGGCCGCACCTCGGGTTTGATCGCGAGCTTCTCGAAGTCGGCCAGCCAGCGCTCCGGGCTCATCACCGGATAGTCCGAGCCGAACAGGATCTTGTCCTTGAGCAGCGTATTCGCGTACTGGACGAGGATCGGCGGGAAGTACTTCGGCGACCAGCCCGAGAGGTCGATGTAGACCTGCGGCTTGTGCGTCGCCACCGACAGCGCCTCCTCCTGCCACGGGAAAGACGGGTGCGCGAGGATGATCGGCATGTCCGGGAAGTCGGCCGCCACGTCGTCGAGCAGCATCGGGTGCGAATACTTGAGCCGGATGCCGCCGCCGCCGCGCGTGCCCGCGCCCACGCCCGTCTGCCCGGTATGGAAGAGCGCCGGCAGCTTCGCCTCCGCGATGGCCTCGTAGAGCGGATAGGCCATGCGGTCGTTCGGGAAGAACTCCTGCACGGAGGGGTGGAACTTGAAGCCCTTCACACCATAGTCCTCGATGAGCTTCCTCGCGAGGCGAACGCCGTCGGCCCCGCGATGCGGATTGATGCTGGCGAAGGGAATGGCCACGTCGGCGTGCTGGTGCGCGAGCTCGGCGATCTCCTCGTTGCTGATGCGGCGGCTCGCGCCCTTCTCGCCGTCGACGGTGAAGACGACGAACGCCATCTTGAGCTTGCGATACATCTCGGCCATCTCCGGCACCGTCTGGTGCTGCGGCTGGTAGCGGAAGTAGCGCCCCATCGCCTCCTGCGAGTCGCTCGGCGCGTCGTCCACGCGCAAGGCGGACTTCCAGGCATGGGTGTGCACGTCGATCGCGACGAGGTTCTCCAGGTTCATGGCGCGGAAGGTACACCGTTCGGCGCTAGACTGACGCCATGCGCCTCGCCGTTTCGCTCGTGCTGCTTCTCGTCGCCGCCTGCGGCACCCCGCCGCTGTCGAGCGACGCCATCGGGCGCATCGTCGCCGATCCGCAGCGCAATCCCGCCGATCGCGCGAACGACGTGCGGCGCAAGCCCGCCGAGATGCTCGCCTTCATCGGCGTGCGCCCCGGCATGCAGGCGCTCGACGTGAGCGCGGGCGGCGGCTACACCAGCGAGCTGCTCGCGCGTGCCGTGGGCGCGAGCGGCAAGGTCTACGCCCAGGCCGCGAGGCCCTCGCCGCGCCTGCTGCAAAGGAAGAACGTGGTGCCCAACCTGGTCGTCGTCGCCCGTCCGCTCGACGACCCTGCGCCAGCCGAAGCCCGGGGGCTCGACCTCGTCACGCTGATGTTCAACTACCACGACCTCGCCCATCTCGGCGTCGACCGCGCCCGGCTCAACCGGGCGGTATTCGCGGCGCTCAAGCCCGGCGGCATGTACGTGCTCGCCGACCACGCCGGCCGGCCGGGCACCGGCGTCTCCGAGTCCGGAACGCTCCACCGCATCGAGGAATCGTTCCTGCGCAAGGAGGTCGAAGCCGCCGGCTTCCGGCTGGCCGCGGAGGGCAAGTTCCTGCGCAATCCGGACGATCCGCGCGACAAGGAAACGCCGGACCCGGCGCAGCCGAAAGACGAGTTCGTCCTGAAGTTCGTCAGGCCGTAGCGGCTTTTTCCAGCACGCCGGCGAAGACCGGGCGGTCGATGTTGCCGCCCGAGAGCACCGCCGCCACCTGGCGGCCTTTCAGGCGGCCGCGCTCCTTGAGGATCGCGGCGAACGCGGCCGCGCCGGCGCCTTCGGCGCAGTTGTGCGTGCACTGGAAGATCGCGGCGATCGCCTCGCCGACCTCCTCGTCGCTCACCTCGACGATGCGGTCGACCTCGCGCCAGATGATCTCGAGCGCATCCGGATCGGGCGTGCGCACCGCCATGCCGTCCGAGAGCTGGGTCCTGACCTCGGCCTCGATCATTTGCTTCCTCGCGAACGAAAGCGCGTAGGCGGGCGCGCCGGTCGACACGACGCCGACGATCTCGGCCCGCGAGCCGAGCGCATTGCGCACCGCCGCCGCGCCGCAGATGCCCGAGCCCTGTCCAATAGGGACGTACACCGATTGCACGTCCGGGGCGGCGCGGAAGAGCTCCAGGCTGCCGGTCGCCACGCCGGCGACGAGCAGGCGATCGAACGACGGCACCATGTGCAGCCCTTCCTGCTTCGCCAGGCGCTCGGCGTGCTCCTTCGCCGCCTGGAAATCGTGGCCGTGCTCGATCAGCCGCGCGCCGAAGGCGCGCATCGCCGCGTTCTTCTCGACGCTGTTGCCGTGCGGCACGACGATCGTCGCGGCAATGCCGTAGTTGCGCGCGCACAGGGCGACCGACTGGCCGTGGTTGCCGCGCGTTGCGCTGACCACACCGGGGACTTTTCCGAGGTGCGAAAAATAGACCAGTCCGCCGCGGATCTTGAACGCGCCGATCGGCGTGTGGTTCTCGTGCTTGAGCCACACGTCGACGCCCGCGCGCTCGCCGAGCAGCGGCCAGCGGTACTGGGGCGTCGGCGGCATGAAGCGGTAGACGACCTGCGCGGCCGCCTCGATTTCCTCGAGCGACGGCAGCTTCATCGGCGCCCGATCCATGTCAGGCGACCAGAACCCGCGGCGAGCCGGCGTAGAGCTCCTCCACCAGGGCGGCGCGGCGTTCCAGCACGGCGCGCTGGTTGATCGAGCCCTTGTCGGTCATCTCGCCCGCGTCGAGCGAGGGCGGCTCGTCGAGGAGGATGGCGCGGCGGATGCAGTTCGAGCTGCCGGTGCTCCTGGCCGCGAAAGCTTCCAGCTTCGCGCGGAAGACCTGCCGGTCTATCGGCTGGGCCGGGAACACCAGCGCCGCCGGCTCGTTCCTGCGGTCGCCGGCGATGACCACGTCGCGCACGAGCGGCGCGAAGTGCTGGATGAACGCGGCGCGCAGCGCGCCGACGTGCACCCACGTGCCGGTGGCGAGCTTGAAGTCTTCCGAGATGCGTCCCCGGAACAGCAAGCCGGCGCCGGGGTTTTTCTCATCGGCGAAAACGAAGGCGTCTCCCAGCCGGTAGTAGCCCTCGTCGTCGAAGGCGTGGCGCGTGAGCTCCGGCTGGCGCCAGTAGCCGGGGGTGATGTGCGGTCCCTTCAACCGCGCCTCGTATTTCCCTTCGATGGGCACGAGCTTCATCTCGGTCCCGGGCGTCGGCACGCCCATGTTGGAGGCGTCGGCGGTGTCCCAGGTGCGGCCGAGCGTGTGCGGCGAAGTCTCCGTCGAGCCCAGCCCGGTCAGGAACAGCACCTGCTCGCCGCACGCCTCGACGCTCAGCCGCTTGTACTCGTCGAACACGTGCTGCGCCACGCCGGCGCCCGCGAACCACAGCGCCTTTACCCGGCTGAAGAAATTGCGGCGCAGCTGCGCGTCGCTCTTGAGGTACGGCAGGAGCATTTCATAGCCCTTGGGCACGTTGAAGTACCAGTTCGGCGCGATCTCCTTCAGGTTGCGCACCGTGGTTTCGATGGCGCCGGGCAGGGGCTTGCCTTCGTCTATGTACAGCGTGCCGCCGTTGTGCAGCACCAGCCCGAAGTCCTTGTTGCCGCCGGCGGTATGGTGCCAGGGTGCCCAGTCCACCATGACCGGCGGCTCGTCGCGCAACCACGCGAGGACCTGCAGCACCATGGCCTGGTTCGCGCACCACATGCGCTGCGTGTTGATCACCGCTTTCGGCGTGCCGGTCGAGCCCGAGGTGAAGAGGAACTTGACGATGCTGTCGGGGCCGACCCGGGCGTGAGCTCGCTCCACCTCTTTCTCGTTCGAATGCTCCTCGAGCAGCGCGAAAGCGGAACCGAACACGACTTCGGTATCGCCCGGCACGGCGGCGGCGACGGCACGGCCGAAGAGCTTCTCGTCGGCGGCGTAGACGAGCCCGGGCGTGACGAGCCGCACGACCTGGCCGAGCTGCGCGAAGTCGGCCGAGACGAGCGAATAGGCCGGCGACACCGGCGCGATCGGCACGCCGGCGTACATCGCGCCGAGCAGCAGCAGGCCGTGCTCGAGATCGTTGCCCGAGAGCACCGCGAGCGGCCGCTCGGGCGAGAGCCCTCGGGCGAGCAGCGCCGCGGCGATGCGCTTGGCGCGCTCGCGCGCCTCGGCGTACGTAAGTTTCAGCCAGGCGCCCTCTCTTCTCTGAGCCAGGAAGACCCTGGCCGGGGCCTGCGCCGCCCAATGCTCCAGCCGGTCGGTCATCCGCCGTGCATACGGGCCCAGCGGCTGCGCGAGGCGCAGCAGGATCGCGCCGTCGGGCCGGCGCTCGGCGGCGACCTGGGTCGGGCCGAAGGACACCGCGCGGACCCGGGCGTTCATCGCGACAGCTTCTCGAGCAGGCGCAGCAATTCCTTGCGTTCCTTGAGCGTGATCTTGCGCACCACGCGGTAATCGTAGTCCAGGACGCGCGCCTTGACGCGCTCGAGGAACTGCTGGCCGCGCCGCGTCAGGTACAGCCCCCAGGCGCGCGCGTCGCCGTTGCGCCGCCGCCGCTCGACCCAGCCGCGGCCCTCGAGGTAGTCGGTCATCAGCTTGGCGCCCGAGCGCGCGATGCCGAGCACCTGGCCGAGCACGCTCTGCGACAGGCCGGGATTCGCGCCGATGATCACCAGCGCGGTGAAACGCGGCGGCGTAAGGTCGCTGCCGCGGGCGGCGTCGCGGAAGGCGAGGAACAGCGCCACCTGCGCGCGGCGCAGCGAGTAGCCGAGCAGCTCGTCCAGCACGTCGTAGTCGAGCCCGGCGACGCGGTGGATCGGGGCGAGCAGGCGCGGGCGGTGCGGGCTCATTGACCCGTCCATTGTAATGATCTATAACAATCCGCCTCATCCCGGAGGAGGCTCCATGGACCGTCGCCAGTTCACCCAGTCGCTCGCCGCCGCGGCCGCCGCCGCCGCGTTTCCCGGCATCGTCCGCGCGCAGGCGCAGAAGCTGAAGATCGGCGTGATCCTGCCGCGCTCGGGCTACCTCGGCTTCATCGGCCAGTCCTGCCAGAAGGGCGCCGACCTCGCGCCGGGGGTGATCAAGGACATGCTCGGCGTCGACATCGAGCTGATGAACGCGGACTTCGAGTCCAACGTCGACACGGCGCGCACCCGCGCCGAGCGGCTGATCCAGGAAGGCGCCAACGTGCTGGTCGGGCCGTTCGACTCGGGCGCGGCCTCGGCGATTGCGCAGGTCGCCGAGCAGCGCGGCGTGCCGTTCGTGATCAACATCGCGGCGGCGCCGCAGATCACCGAGCAGGGCTACAAGTTCGTGTTCCGCAACTTCCAGACCGCCGGCGACATCGTGCGCAACGGGCTGGACCTGATCGGCGACCTTTTCCAGGCGACGCACACGGTGCCGCGCACCGCGGTGTACATGCACGTCAACGACACCTTCGGCCAGGCGATGACCAAGGGCATCCAGGCGATGCTGCCGCACCGCACGCAGCTGCCCTTCAAGATCGTCGACACCATCGGCTACGACCCGGCGGCCAAGGACCTGACCGTCGAGGTGTCGAAGGCGAAGGCGGCGAACGCCGACTTCCTGCTGCTCGTCTGCCGGCTGAACGACGCGATCCTGCTGCGCCGCGAGATGGTGAAGCAGCGCTGGAATCCGATGGGCATCATCAGCCCCGGCTCGCCCGGCATGTATGAAGAGCAGTACTTCAAGACGCTCGGCAAGCTCTCGGAGTACTCGATCTCCAACGTGCCCTGGTACAACCCCAAGGCGAAGCTCACGCAGGTGGTGGAGAAGGCCTTCAAGAAGCAGAACCCGAAGGACAACCTGGTGTTCCACGGCCTGAACGCCGGCTTCACCTTCGAGGCGATCCTGATCGCCGCCGACGCGTTCAAGCGCGCGCGCAGCACCGACCCGAAGACGCTCGCCGACGCGATCCGCCAGACCAACATCACCGAGAAGATGATGCTCGGCGGGCCGATCAAGTTCAACGCCAAGGGCCAGGTCGAGGGCATCGGCTCGGCGTGCGTGCAGAACCTGCACCTGCTGCCGACCGTCGTCCTGCCGCAGAACGCCGCCACCGCGAAACCGGTCTTCCCCGCGCCGTACTACAAGAAGGGCTGAGGAAAAGGGGTCAGAGCAATTTTCCTGTAACAAACCGCGCGCGACTAACGGACGATATATTTCCGGAAAATTGCTCTGACCCCTTTTCCGGATGTCTCCTGAGCTAGTCGCCAACGTCGTCATCGCCGGCGTCCTGACAGGCCTCGTCTACGGCCTGATGGCGCTCGGCCTGTCGGTGATCTTCGGCGTGGTGCGCGTGGTCAACTTCGCGCACGGCGAGATGATGACCGTCGCGATGTACGCGGCGAGCGTGCTGTTCGCGGTCTGGGGCATGGATCCCTTCCTCGCCATGCTGCCCGTGGCGGTCGCGTTCTTCTTCCTCGGCTACGCGCTCCAGGCCGGCTTCATCAACCGCTTCATCACCCGGCCGGAGCACTCGCAGTTCATGCTCATGGTGGCGGTGGCGATCGTGCTGGTGAACGCGCTGCTCGTCGCCTTCGGCCCAGACGCGCGCAGCGTGCAGGTCGACTACCAGCTCGACTCCTTCGAGATCGGCACGGGCATCCTGGTCGACAAGGCGCGGCTCTATGCGGCCGGCGCCGCGCTGATCGGCACCGCCGCGCTGTTCGCCTTCTTCAAGTTCTCCCTGACCGGGAAAGCGATCCGCGCCTGCGCCGACAACTACCTCGGCGCCAAGGTGGTCGGCCTGAACGTGAAGCACCTCTACGCCTTCACCTTCGGCCTCGGCGCCGCCTGCGTCGCGGTGGCCGGCTGCGCCATGGTGCTGCTCGTCGACGTCACGCCGCCGCTCGGGCCCTCCTACACGCTGCTCGCCTTCGTCATCGTCATCGTCGGCGGCCTGGGCTCCATGGGCGGCGCGCTGCTCGGCGGGGTGCTGATCGGCGTCTCCGAGGCGCTGGCGGGATTGCTCATCGTGCCTTCGGCGAAGAGCATGTTTAGTTTTGGTCTTTTGATTTTGGTATTGCTTTTCAGACCCCAAGGACTGTTGGGGAGACGGCAGTGACGCTGATCTGCCCATCCCCTGACAAGGGGGTCATGAGCGCCGAAGGCGCGAATGGGGGGGTTTTTCGCAGAACCCCCCGCTCGCCTGCGGCTCGCGACCCCCTTATCAGGGGATGGGCAAGGCGGCGGCCATGACGCGCCCGATCCTTCTCGCGATCCTCGCCGCAATCCTCGTCGCGCTGCCCGCCTTCTCCGGCGCCTATGTCCTCTCCGTCGCAACGCTGATCCTCTACTTCGCCTACACCGGTCAGGCGTGGAACGTGATGATGGGCTTCGCGGGCCAGCTCTCGCTCGGCCATGCGCTGTACGTCGGCGTCGGCGCGTACACGGCCGGCGTGCTGTTCGCCCGCTACGGCATCGGGCCGTGGGCCGGGCTATGGCTCGCGATCGCGCTCTGCGTCGCAATGGGCCTCGTCATCGGCTTCCTCGCCTTCCGCTTCGGCATCTCGGGCGTGTACTTCGCGCTGCTGACGATCGCCTTCGCCGAGTTCACGCGCATCGGCTTCGACCACCTCGCCTGGACCGGCGGCCCGGGCGGGCTTTTCCTGCGCGTCGAGCAGCGCGACGTCTGGGACCTCGCGAGCTTCCGCGGCCCGCCGATGATGTACTACTACGCGATGCTCGCGCTTTCCGCGCTGGCGCTCCTTCTTTGCAGCCTGCTGCTCAAGTCGAAGGCCGGCTACTACTGGCAGGCGATCCGCGAGAACGAGGAGGCGGCGCGCGCGCTCGGCATCAACGTCTTCCGCTGGAAGCTCGCCGCGGTCGCGCTCTCCTCGGCGATGACCGCGGTCTCGGGCGTGTTCTTCGCCTTCTACTACAACAACCTGTTCCCCGAGCAGATCTTCCACATCAGCCGCTCGATCGAGATCATCCTCGGCCCGGTGATCGGCGGCGTCGGCACGCTGTTCGGCCCGATCCTCGGCGCGGCGGTGCTCACCGTGCTCTCCGACAGCATCACCGAGGCGCTCGCCGCCATCGGCTGGGAGTTCCCCGGCGTGAAGCAGGTGCTGTACGGCGTGGTGCTGCTCGCCGTGGTGATGTTCCTGCCCAACGGCATCTGGCCGCCCCTGGCGAGGCTTCTGCGCCTCGACGACTCGAAGCGCCTGCGCCTGTGAGCTGGATCCTCGCCCTCGTGTTCCAGACCTTCGCGGTGTTCATCTCCTATCCGCTCGCGGCGTTCATCCCGGCCGCGGCGTTTCTCGGCTTCTACGCCATGAGAAGGCGCAAAGGCATCCTCATCGCCGCGCTCTGCTGGGCCGGCTATGCGACCCTCGAGACGCTGAACTGGCTGCGCATCACCTGCAGCGGCGAGTGCAACATCCGCGTCGACCTGCTCGTCATCTACCCCGTGCTGTGGATCGTCTCCATAGTGGCCGTGGTGTCGCTTTTCAGGAGACCCCATGGCGCTGCTTGAGGCGCGCGCCCTCTCCAAGTCTTTCCGCGGCCTGCGCGCGGTGAGCGCCGCCTCGTTCGAGATCCCGGAAGGCGACATCAACGGCCTGATCGGCCCGAACGGCGCCGGCAAGACGACGATCTTCAACATGATCGCCGGCGTCTACGCGCCGGATTCCGGTGAGATTCTTTTTGAAAACAGGAAAATAAGCGGCCTTCGCCCGGACCAGGTCTGCGCCGCGGGCATCGGCCGGACCTTCCAGATCGTCAAGCCGTTCGCCGGCCTCAGCGTGCTCGACAACGTCGTGGTCGGCGCTCTGTTGCGCGAGCGCTCGGTCGCGCCCGCCCGCCGGACGGCGATGGCCATCCTAGAAAAGCTCGGCCTCGGCGCGAAGCGGGACCTGCCCGCGGCTTCCCTCACCCTCCCCGACCGCAAGCGCCTGGAAGTGGCGCGCGCCCTCGCCACCCGCCCGCGGCTGCTGCTGCTCGACGAGGTGATGGCCGGCCTGCGGCCGACGGAATGCGACCAGATGGTCGAGATCTTCCGCGAGATCAATCGCGCCGACGGCACCACCATCCTGCTGATAGAGCACGTGATGCGCGCGGTGATGGCGCTCGCCAGGCACATCGGCGTCCTGCACCACGGCGAGGTCATCGCGCGCGGCACGCCCGAGCAGGTGGTGCGCGACCCCGCGGTGCTCGAGTGCTATCTCGGCGAGGAGACCGAGGTTTGAGCTTCCTGTCTGTCAAGGACGTAGACCTGTTCTACGGCGACGCCCAGGCTCTCGACCGCGTCTCGCTCGAGGTCCCCAAGGGCCAGATCGTCGCGATCATCGGCGCGAACGGCGCCGGGAAGAGCTCGCTCATCCGCACGATCGCGGGCATCGAGCTCGCTCGCTCCGGAAAAATATCCTTCGATGGACAGGACATCAGTCGGCTCGAGTCACATCGCATCTGCAACCTCGGCATCGGCCAGGTCGCCGAAGGCCGGCAGGTGTTTCCGACGCTCACGGTGCTGGAAAACCTGCAGGTCGGCGCGATGCTGCCGCGCGCGCGGCCGGGCGCCAAGCAGGCGCTCGAGGAAGTGCTCGCCATGTTTCCGCGCCTGCGCCAGCGCCGCGACCAGCTCGCCGGCACGCTCTCCGGCGGCGAGCAGCAGATGCTCGCCATCGGCCGCTGCCTGATGGGGGCGCCCGAGCTCATCATGTTCGACGAGCCCTCGCTCGGCCTGGCGCCGCTGGTCGTCCAGGAAGTGCTGCATACCATCCGCATGCTCAACCAGCGCGGAATAACGGTCCTGCTGGTCGAGCAGAACGTCGCGGTGTCGCTGCGCATCTCCCAGCGCGCCTACGTGCTGGAGAACGGCCGCATCGTCATGAGCGGCTCGGGGGAGGAGCTGCTGCACGACGATCGCGTGCGGCAGGCGTACCTGGGCCTCTAGCCACAGCGCGCGGGCCGGCGTAACGTTCCTGCCGGACCCGACCTTGGAGGAGGAACCGATGTCCATCACCCGCAGGCGCATCATCCAGGCCGCCGGCGCGGCCGCGGCCAGTTCGGCGCTCGGCTTCCCGGCCATCGTCAAAGGCCAGGGCGAGCCGATCCGCATCGGCCTGCTCACCATCAAGACCGGCGCGCTCGCGTCGGGCGGCATCGACATGGAGCGCGGCCTCACCATCTTCCTCGACGAGCACAAGTACATGCTCGGCGGGCGCAAGGTCGAGCTGTCGGTCGCCGACTCGGGCGGCGTGCCCGCGCAGGCGCGCACGAAGATGCAGGAGCTGGTGGAGCGCAACCGCGTGCAGGCGGTGGTCGGGCCGCTCGCGGCGTTCGAGGCGCTGGCGATGGACGACTACATCCGTACCGCGCAGATCCCGACGCTGCCGGTCGCGGGCGCGGAGGACATGACACAGAGGAAAGCCAACCCCTGGTTCGTGCGCGCCACCTCGACCTCGGCGGGGTGCGCCTACCCGATGGCCGACTATTGCGCGAAGACGCTCGGCTGGAAGCGCATGGGCGCGATCGCCGACGACTTCGCCTACGGCCACGAGATGCTGGGCGGCTTCCAGCTCGTCTACGAGGACGCGGGCGGCAAGCTGGTGCAGAAGCTGTTCTCGCCGCTCAACGCGCCCGACTACAGCTCGTACATCGCGCAGGTGAAGCAGAACATGAACGGGCTGTTCCTCGGCTTCGCCGGCGGGAACGGCTTCCGCTTCTTCAAGCAGTACAACGAATACGGCATGAAGGTGCCGGTGGTCGGCGGCATGACCGCGTTCGACGAGGTGGCGCTGAAGAGCATGGGCGACTACGCGCTCGGCTGCCTGTCGAGCTGCTGGTACTCGGCGCAGCTCGACAACCCGATCAACCGGCGCTTCGTCGAGGCCTACCGCAAGCAGAACGGCTACGACCCGGGACAGTACGCCTCGGGCACTTACCTCTACGGCGAGGTGCTCAAGGCGGCGATCGAGTCGCTGCAGGGCCGGATCGAGGACAAGCAGGCGTTCATCAAGGCCCTGCGCGCGGTGCGCGTCGACACGCTGCGCGGGCCGATCCGCTTCGACGAGTACGGCAACGTGGTCGGCAACGTCTACATCCGCAAGGTGGAGAAGAAGGACGGCCGGCTGGTGAACAGCAACATCTACACGTACAAGGACGTGAGCCAGTTCTGGACCTATCCGCCCAAGCAATTCCTCGCGCATCCGGTGTTTTCGCGCGACTGGCCGCCGGCCAGGAACCTGGAGATGTAGCGACAGCGGAAATAGTGCCTCAGCAGCGGGCCGTCCGGCCCGTATGCTGGGGCCATGGACATCCTCGTCGAGGCGCCGAACCTCTTCCGGCGCTACCAGAAAGGCGACGCGTTCCGCCGCTACGTCGACGACCGCGCGCCGCTCGTCGTCGCGGTCGCCGTGGTGTTCCTCATGTTCAGCCTCGCCACGACCGCCGGCACGGTGGTGAGCATCGGCGGCACGCACTCGTTCCTCGTCCTGCTCATGCTGGTGGCGGCGCCGTTCCTCCTCGCCGGCACGTTCCTCGTCCTGATCTTCGTCTTCTTCTCCTGGCTGGAGAACCGCTCGCTCTCGCTGATGCTCGCCCGGGTGAAGAAGCCGGCGTCCCAGCCGGGGGTGCGGGCCATCGTCGCGGCGCTGCCGCGCATCCCGTGGATCCTCGTCGGCCTGTTCGTCGGCCTGCCGCTCGTCATGCTCGCGCTGCTCTCGCCCGCCGCCGCAGTGCTGATGGTCTTCCTCGCCGCCGCCGCGCCGGTCGGCTACATACTGATCGAACGGCGCGTCTGGTAGCTCAGTCGGCGACCAGGAAGTCCGCCGCGGTGAGCACCGGCGCGCCGTCCAGGTGCGCCAGCAGGACCGCCGCCGCGCCGGCCGTCCCGCCCGCGTCGTAGTAGAGATCTCCGGTCGTCTCGTTGTAGACGAACCGGTCCGTCGGATCGCCGGCCGCCGTCATGCCCGGGCCGTGCGCGAACGCGGCGTCGTTCAACGCCCCCACCGGCAGACCGGTGAAGACGTCGTTGTCGACCACGATGTGATCCCCGGAAGCAAAGTCGGTGATCGTGTCCGCGTTCGCGAGCGAAGGCGCGGTAGAGAAGAGAAACCGGTCATTTCCCGCTCCGCCGGTGAGGGTGTCGGCGCCGGCGAGTCCGGCGAGCACGTTGTCGCCCTCGTTGCCGGTGATCTGGTTCTGCCCCGCGTTGCCCGTGCCGCTCAGGTTGCCCGCCCCGGCGGCGAGCTCCAGTTTTTCCAGATTGACCCCGAGCACGTAGCTCACCGAAGAGCGCACCGTATCCGTGCCCGCGTTCGCGAGCTCCGTCACCGTCTCGCCCACCATGTTCAGCACGTACAGATCGTCGCCCGCGCCGCCCACCATCGTGTCTTTGCCGAGGCCGCCGTCGAGCTGGTTCGCCCCCGCGTTGCCCGTGAGGGTGTTGGCGAGGTCGTTGCCCGTGCCGTCGATGTCCGCCGAGCCGGTGAGCAGCAGCTTCTCCACGTTGGCGCCCAGCGTGAAGCTCACTGCGCTCTTCACCACGTCGATTCCGGTGCCCGTCTCGTTCACCACGTCGCCGAGGTCGTCGACGACGTAGGTGTCCGCGCCCAGCCCGCCCGCCATCGTGTCGGCGCCCGCGCCGCCGTCGAGGATGTTGGCCGCCGCGTTGCCCGTGATGATGTTGTCCTGATCATTGCCGGTGCCGTTGATGGCCAGGGTACCGGTGAGAGTCAGGTTCTCGATCTCCGCGAAGCCGCCGCTCAGCGTGGCGGCACGGTTGATTATCAGCGTATCGCCGTTGTCGCCCGCCGCTTCGCTCACCACGTCGGCCGCGCTGTCGACGACGTAGGTGTCGTTCCCGGCACCGCCTTCGAGCGTGTCCGCGCCCGCGCCCCCCTCGAGCCTGTTGTCTCCGGCGTCGCCGGTGAGCGTGTCATTGAAGGACGAGCCGATCAGCCCTTCGATGCCGGTCAGCACGTCGCCTTGCGCATGCCCGCCGGAGGCCGTGCCCGCGAGCAGGTTCACGTTCACCGCCGCGGCGGAGCCTGCATACGATGCCGAGTCGTTGCCTGCTCCGCCGTCCAGCGTATCGGCCCCGGCGAGGCCCGTCAGGACGTTGTCCCCTTCGTTGCCGGTAATCTCGTTCGCCAGCGCGTTGCCCGTGCCGCCGATGTTCCCTGCCCCCGCGGCGAGCTCGAGGTTCTCGAGGTTCGCGCCCAGCACGTAGCTCACTGAAGAGCGCACCGTATCCGTGCCCGCGTTCGCGAGCTCCGTCACCGTCTCGCCCACCATGTTCAGCACGTACAGGTCGTCGCCCGCGCCGCCCACCATCGTGTCCTTGCCGAGGCCGCCGTCGAGCTGGTTCGCCCCCGCGTTGCCCGTGAGGGTGTTGGCGAGGTCGTTGCCCGTGCCATTGGCGTTCGCCGTGCCTAGAAGCGTCAGCTTCTCGACGTTGACGCCGAGCGTGAAGGTCTCTCCATCGCCGAGCGTGGCGAGCACGGTATCGACGCCGCCGTTGAGCGCCTCGGTTACCGTGTCGTCGGCCTGGACGACGTACGTGTCATTGCCGGAGAGGCCGATCAGCGTGTCCGCTCCCGAGAGGCCGTCCAACCGGTTCGCCAACGCGTTGCCCGTGAGGATGTTGTCTGCCGCGTTGCCGGTGGCGTTCAGCGCCGTGCCGGTGAGTGTCAAATTTTCGATCTCGGCGAAGGCGCCGCTGAGAGCCGCGTTGCGGTTGATCACCAGCGTGTCGCCGGTGTCGCCCGCGGCCTCCGTGACCACGTCGCCCGCGTTGTCGACGACGTAGGTGTCGTTGCCCAGCCCGCCGACGAGCGAGTCCGCCCCCGCTCCGCCGTCCAGCCGGTTGTCGCCGGCGTCGCCGGTCAGCGTGTCGTTGAACGACGAGCCGATCAGGCCTTCGATGCCGCTCAGCACATCGCCCGCTGCGTGCCCGCCGGCAGCCGTTCCCGCGAGCAGGTTCACGTTCACCGCCGCCGAGGAGCCCGCGTACGACGCCGAGTCGTTGCCCACGCCGCCGGCGATCGTGTCGCCGCCGCCGAGGCCTGTGAGCACGTTATCGCCCTCGTTGCCCGTGATGTGGTTCGCGACAGCGTTGCCCGTGCCACTCAGGTTGCCCGCTCCGGCGGCGAGCTCCAGGCTGTCCAGGTTCACCCCCAGCACGTAGCTCACCGACGAGCGCACTGTGTCGGTGCCCGCGTTGGGGAGCTCCGTCACCGCCTCGCCGATCATGCTCACCATGTACAGGTCGTCGCCGGCGCCGCCCACCATCGTGTCCTTGCCGAGGCCGCCATCGAGCGTGTCGTTTCCACCGAGGCCGGTAAGCACGTTGGCCGCGGCGTTGCCGGTCATCACGTTGTCTAGCGCATTGCCGGTGCCGCCGATGGCGGCGCCGCCGGTGAGCGTGAGCTTCTCGACGCCGTCGGGCAGC
>Ga0310810_10001837_pt1 | contig 22486 bp, 25 predicted proteins | sample NCmetagenome_FD_207641 | JGI IMG/M metagenome (GOLD analysis project Ga0310810, IMG submission 207641) | Soil microbial communities from experimental microcosm in Duke University, North Carolina, United States - NC | ecosystem: Engineered > Artificial ecosystem > Soil microcosm > Unclassified ... | reverse complement strand
TCCTCACCTGCGACCTCACCAAAGAATACGTCGCCATCAACGGCGACTATCGCTCATAAATCCGGAGCTGGCGCCTTGGCTCTCAAGATCGTCCTGGTTGCGGCTTGCGCGCTCGTCGATGCGGATGGCCGCGTGCTGATTGCACAACGGCCCCCAGGCAAGCCGATGGCCGGACTCTGGGAATTTCCCGGCGGCAAAGTCGAGGATGGCGAGCGGCCGGAAGATACCTTGATACGCGAATTGCGCGAGGAGCTCACAATAACCGTGAGCGAGGCCTGTCTCGCGCCGCTTGCCTTTGCGAGTCACACCTACCCCGACTTCCATCTGCTGATGCCACTCTATGTCTGCCGTCGCTGGGACGGGTCCGTCACTCCGACTGAGGGCCAGCAGGTTGCGTGGGTGAAGCCCAACCGGTTGCGCGATTACGAAATGCCTCCCGCGGACGTACCCCTCATTTCGCATCTGATGACGCTGCTTTAGCGGGCACGCTCCGGCTTTTCCCCCGTCGGCAATTCTTTGGTGCCCAGAGCGTCGGCCAAACGTTGGGCGGCCGAGCCGGGCCTAAGTGGTTTCTGCTGGCTTTCGTGCGGCACCCATCCGGAAAGCCAGATGATTTCAAATGTCGCGCGCACGCGACCGTCCGCATCGCTAAATCGATCGGCATAGATCGCCGTCACGCGTTCAAGGGTGCTACGTTTGAGCGGCGTGCGGACACGCTCATGAAGAATATTGGTGGCGCCCATGCGTCGGAGATCGCGCATCAGGGCAAGGACTGAGTCGTAACGCACCGTTACTCGCTCGCTGTCAACGACAGGCAGCGCAAAGCCGGCGCGTTGCAAAAGGCCACCAAGCTCGCGGATATCGGCGAATGGCGCTACGCGCGGCGAGATGCCGCGCTCGACTTCGATTTCCGCAGCGGCAAATGCCGCGCGCAATTCCGTGAGGCTGTCTCCGCCGATCAATGCCGCCAGGAACAATCCGTCCGGCTTCAGAGCGCGGCGAATCTGGACGAGTGTACCGGGCAGGTCGTTGACAAATTGCAGTGTCAGCGCAGACACCACAAGATCAAGCGAGCCCGCAGCAAATGGCAAGGCTTCCTCGTCGGAGGTGATGCGCAAGCCTTCGTCATCGCCGGCCGGTCCGGCCACAATGACAGTGCCGATATTCTTGTTCGCCGCCAGCTCCCGACGGACGGCATCGGATGGCGTTCCGAGATCAACGGCCACGTCGAACTTGCGCAGGACCGCGGAAAGTCGCTCGCCCAAATCGGTTGCAACGCGATCCAGCAGAAATGTCGCAGGCGTCGATCGTCGCGCGCGACCTTGGCGTACGCGAAGCAAACGCCGGTCAAAGATATTGGAGCCTGACGACATTGTTTTGTCCTATCGCGTCACGCGCGATCGTGCCATGTCCGCAGGTGATCGTGCTACTGTTGCAGCATGAACGAGCTTGTTTCGGCAAGTCCGGCTGGTGCGCCATCGGCTACCGGCTTTCGTAAGGGTTTACGATCAGTGCTGCGGCTCGCGCTCGACTTCGCCCTGCCTCAGCTTTGTCCGTCCTGCCGCGAGCCGCTCGGCGACGGCAACGGTCTCTGCGCGCATTGCTGGTCGAGGTTGTCGCTCATCGAGCCGCCATATTGCGAGCGGCTCGGGATTCCGTTCGCTTACGATCCCGGCCCCGGCCTGCTGTCGATGGAAGCCATTGCTGACCCACCCTCCTACGACCGGGCGCGTGCCGCCGTGCGCTACGATGATATCTCACGCGCGCTCGTCCACAGCCTCAAATATGGCGACCGGCTCGACCTCGCGCCGACCATGGGCCAATGGATGGCGCGTGCGGGCCGCGAATTGCTTTCCGATGCCGATGCACTTGTCCCGGTGCCCCTACATTGGCGGCGACAATGGGCGCGACGCTTCAATCAGTCGGCGGCTCTCGCAGGCGTCATCTCGGGATTGACCGGCGTGCCTGTTGTCCATGGTGGGCTCAAACGTGTGCGCTCGACGCCGCAACAAGTGGGCAAGTCGAAAACGGAGCGCGCCGATAACGTGCAAGGCGCCTTCCGGGTCGTTACGGAGCATGAATCGGATATTGCCGGGCGCCGACTCGTGTTGATCGACGACGTGCTCACCTCGGGGGCCACGGTCGATGCTTGCGCCCGCGCCCTGTCACGGGCGGGGGCCGGCCATGTCGATGTGCTGGTCTTTGCGCGGGTTGTGGCGGCGGCGCGTCCCCCCATATAAAAGGGAGCAAATGCCTGAAAACGCCATGCCTCCCGTTGAAATCTACACGACCGGCTTCTGCCCCTATTGCTCCGCGGCCAAGGCCTTGCTGAAGCGAAAGGGTGTAAGCTACAGCGAGATCGACGTCGGCCGCGACTTCGAACGCCGGGAAGAAATGATTCAACGCGCAAACGGACGCATGACTGTGCCGCAGATCTTCGTCGGCAGTACGCACGTGGGCGGCAGCGACGAGCTGCACGCGCTTGAGCGTGCCGGCCGGCTCGACTCGCTGTTGGCCAGCAAGGCCGTGTCATGAACGGCGGTAGTTTCAAAGCAGCCATGATCCAGATGCGCTCGGGTCTGCAACCCGGCGCCAATGTCGATGCCGCTGTTCGATACATCGGCGACGCGAAATCGGCAGGCGCGGAATACGTGCTCACGCCGGAAATGACAAATATCCTGGCGGCCAATCGCGAGCAGCTGTTCGCAGCTGCCGTCGAAGAAGAAGCTGACGCATCGCTGGCGACGTTGCGCGAGGTTGCTCGCAAGCTCGGTATCTACGTTCACATCGGTTCGCTTGCGATCAAAATCTCGCCCGACCGCGCCGCCAACCGTTCGTTCCTGATCGATCCGAAGGGCGACATTCTCGCGCGCTACGACAAGATTCACATGTTCGACGTCGACCTGGCGGGGGGCGAGAGCTATCGCGAGTCGCGCAACTACCGTCCGGGCGAGCTGGCGGTGCTGGCCGACCTGCCGTGGGGCCGCCTCGGTTTGACCGTTTGCTACGACCTGCGATTTCCTGCGCTTTACCGCGCACTCGCCGAAGCTGGCGCAACCATGCTGGCAATTCCGTCGGCTTTTACAAAACAGACCGGCGAAGCCCATTGGCATGTCCTCATCCGCAGCCGCGCCATTGAAAACGGCTGCTTTGTATTTGCGGCGGCCCAGGGCGGCGGGCACGAGAACGGCAGGGAAACGTTCGGGCATTCATTGATCGTTGACCCTTGGGGCCGCATCATTGCCGAAGGTGGCACCGAGCCGGGGGTCATCGTGGCCGAGATCAATCCCGCAGAAGTAGCCAATGCGCGTGCCCGCATTCCATCCCTGCAGCACGGCCGGCGGTTTGAAATCGTCGAACCGTTGGCGGAGCCGGCACACCTTCACGTTGTGCGGGGGGCAGAATGATACGCTACGCACTCATCTGCCAGCACGGCCACCAATTTGAGAGCTGGTTCCAGGATTCGGCCGCGTACGACAAACAGGCCAAGCGCGGCCTCGTGAGCTGTCCGCACTGCGGCTCTGCCAAGGTCGAAAAAGCGATCATGGCGCCACGACTGGCCTCAACTGCGAGGAAGCGCGGCAAGCCTATCGAGGCCCCCGAGACAGCGCCCGAAACGACACCGGCGCCTGCACCCGCGCCGGTCGCGATGATTTCGCCGCAGGAGCAGGAGATCCGCGCCAAGCTGAAGGAACTTCGCGATCAGCTCACCAAGAATGCCGATAATGTCGGCGCGAAATTCCCCGAGGAAGCGCGCAAGATGCACTATGGCGAGATCGAGCATCGCTCGATCTATGGCGTGGCGTCGCCCGAGGAAGCGAAAGAATTGTCCGAGGAAGGCATCGAATTTCATCCGCTGCCGTCGCTACCGGACGAGCGGAATTAATACGCCCATACCAGCAGCGCTACACCGATCACCACCAGCACGATGCCGATCCCTTCGCGCCGTGTGGTAGGCTGCTTGAACACAAACCGCGTCACACCTTGCGCGAAAAGCACTTCGACCAATGCAAGCGTGCGCACATTGGCGGCGGTGGTGATAGCAAAAGCGAGAAACCAGAATTCCGAGGCGAATGCGCCCATAAAGCCGGCGAAGAGCGATGGCTTCCATGCTCGCGCAATGGCACGCAGAACCTTGGCGTCTCGCAACGCGAGGTAAAGCGACAAGGCTGCCGCCTGAATTACCAAACCCACCGTCACGGTGAATGTCGCGGCCATCACAAAGTCAGGCAAATTCAGTGACAGAATGGCGCCGCGATATCCGATTGCGGACAGACCGAATAGCGCGCCGGAAAATATGCCGATTACGGTTGAACGCATATTGCGAGTTTCGTTCGTGCCGGATTTCAGCGAAATGACAATCACGCCGACAGTAGCGATGAGAATCGCTGCGGCTGAAAGCGGCGTAACCTTGTCGCCGAGAAAGATCAGACCAAAAAGCGCTACGTGCACTGGCTCGGTCTTAATGTAGGCGTAGGCCACCACAAATGAGCGTTGACCCATGACGGACAGCATGGTGGCCGTGGCGGCAATCTGCGTGAACGCGCCGGCAAGCACCCAGGGCCAGAACGTATCCGGCGGGCTCGGCATTTGTGCGCCTGTCACGGCCAGTACGCCGGCGAGAAACAACAATGCGAACGGAAAGCCGAACAGGAAACGCACGTGGGTGGCGCCGACCGTGCCAAGGGTCGCGGTCAGCTCACGCTGCATAGCGTTGCGCGCGGTCTGCGCCGCCGCTGCGATCAGGGTAAAAACGGCCCAGAGCATTTCTTGGGGATTGGTCTTTCTTCGTGCCTAGGCCGCGTCCTGCCGAATCTCCGCAGCCTCGGGAAACTCTGTCACGTCCCCCTTTTCATTGTCGATCAGGAGGAAGAGGTCGAAATAGCGGATCGTTGGTGCGCCGCCCGTGCGCTTGATCACCGACTGCCGCCATTCTTCATTATGCGCCTTCTGCGCCGCCTCAACCGACGGCCAGATGTAAACGCCAGCGCCGGTCTTGCCATTGAGCTCGAGCAGGAAATGCTTGCGCAACAATTCCTTGTTCGCACGCCATTTCGGAATGACGTTGCGTGCCTCTTCGGCTACTTGCCGGCGGCTCCAACCCTTCGGCGAATTAAACTCGACCAGTTCCAAAATCATGCGGCTTCTCCATTTTTTTTGGACGCTGTGCCACCAGCATGTAGTTGACATCCATGTCAGACGACAGCTGCCAGCGATCGGCAAGCGGATTGTAGACCACGCCACGTTCGCCGATGACCTGAAGATCACAGCGCTCAATCGCGCTCTCCAGCTCTTCGGGCTTGACGAACTTGTCCCATTGATGGGTGCCGCGCGGCAACCACCGCAGCACGTATTCAGCGCCGACGATTGCGAGCGCAAAGCTCTTCAGTGTCCGGTTGAGCGTTGCGGCGATCATCAGGCCGCCTGGCTCGACCATCGTGGCACAGGCCCCCACGAATGCATTCACATCGGCCACGTGCTCGACGACTTCCATGGCCAGCACCACGTCGAAGCGCTCACGGGCGGCGGACAGGTCTTCCGCGGTCGTCGCCCGGTAATCGACTGCGACACCCGCCTCGCCTGCATGGGCTCGTGCCGCGGCAATGTTGTCTTCCGAAGGATCGGCGCCGACCATCGCCGCGCCTAGCCGCGCGAGCGGTTCCGACAGGACGCCGCCACCGCAGCCGATGTCCAGCATCCGAAGGCCTTTCAGGCAGTCGAGCTTTTTGGGATCGCGGCCGAAGCAGGCCGCTGCCTGATCCCGGATATAGGCGAGCCGGACCGGGTTGAACTTGTGCAACGCTGCCATAGGCCCGCGCGGATTCCACCAGTCGGCGGCATGGCGCGAAAACCGCTCGACCTCTGCGGCATCGACGCTGGATATGCGGGCTTTTCTGGTAACCATGCAGACGATCTCATTATTTTGCCGTCGGCTGTTGTTGCAGCGCGGCGACACCGCCGGTATGTATACGCGCCTTTTCAGGCCAGCGCGCGGGATTCGTGCCGGCCGTTTGTTAGCGCCTTTCGGTGCGCCCGGGAACGTCAGGTTCTAAAAGTCATGGCTCGCCTGGTGATGAAATTCGGCGGAACCTCGGTCGCCGATCTCGACCGCATCCGCAATGTGGCGCGCCACGTCAAGCGCGAGGTCGACGCCGGCTACGATGTGGCCGTTGTCGTCTCCGCCATGGCCGGCGTGACCAATCAGCTGGTCGACTGGTGCCGGCAAGCTGCCATGCTGCACGACGCGCGTGAGTACGACGCGGTGGTCGCCACCGGCGAGCAGGTCACCGCCGGCTTGCTCGCCATTGTTCTCGAAGGAATGGGCGTCAATGCACGATCCTGGCAGGGCTGGCAGCTGCCGATTTTGACCGACAACGCGCATGCCTCCGCGCGAATCATGGAGGTGAACGGCGCCGAGTTGATCAAGCGCTTCAAGGAGCACGGGCAGGTTGCGGTCATCGCCGGCTTCCAGGGCATGCACAAAGACACCGGCCGCGTTACGACGCTTGGGCGCGGTGGATCCGATACTTCGGCGGTCGCGATCGCCGCCGCGATTGGGGCCCAACGCTGCGACATCTACACGGACGTCGACGGCGTCTACACGACCGATCCGCGCGTGGTGCCGCAGGCACACCGGATGGACAAGATCACGTACGAAGAAATGCTCGAGTTCGCGTCGCTCGGCGCCAAGGTTATGCAAGTGCGCTCCGTTGAGCTCGGCATGGTGCACAATGTGCGTATCTTCGTGCGCTCGAGTTTCGACAAGCCCGAGGACATCGATCCCAAAAAGCCGCCCGCCGGCACACTAATTTGCGACGAAGGAGACATCGTGGAACAGCAAGTCGTTACCGGCATCGCCTTCTCCAAAGATGAGGCGCAGATCTCGATCCGCCGGGTACAGGATAAGCCCGGAGTCGCGGCCGCGATCTTCGGACCACTTGCGGACAACAACATCAACGTGGATATGATCGTGCAGAACGTCTCGGGCGACGGCGCAACCACCGACCTCACCTTTACGGTTCCATCCGCCGACTATGAGCGTGCGCGGGTGACCCTCGAAAAGGCCAAGGGCGCGATCGGGTACGAGCGGCTGGACGGGGCGACCGACGTCGCCAAGGTTTCCGTCATAGGAATTGGCATGCGCAGCCACGCCGGCGTTGCCGCCAAGGCGTTCAAGGCCCTGTCCGGCCAGAAGATCAATATCCTCGCCATCACCACGTCGGAGATAAAGTTCTCCGTCCTGATCAAGGCCGCCCAGACCGATCTTGCGGTTCGCACCCTGCACACGCTTTACGGGCTCGACAGGCCGTAACCGGGCTCGCTTTGGGCCGCTCAGGAGCCCGGGTTGTGCGAGACTTTGGCTTGCCCCTTGCATGCGCCATTGGCTATAGCCTGACGCATTAAGCGACCGCGGAATCCGGAGCCGGTGGTCGCTATTCGTACATGATTAGGCCGTAGACGAGGCTGCGGCCCAGACCGCGGCTGAAGGACCTCAATAATGCGTGGCGCGCTGGGCGGTCCGCGCGTGCTGTTGCGTAGGCTTCGCGAAGTGATGGCGGAGCCGGTCAGCGCGCAGGACCGTCTCGACAAGGTGGTGGTGCTGATCGCCGCCAACATGGTGGCGGAAGTCTGCTCTGTCTACGTTTTACGCGTAGACGGAACGCTTGAACTATACGCCACCGAAGGTCTCAAGCGCGAAGCCGTCCACCAGACCGTCCTGAAGCCGGATGAAGGCCTTGTCGGCCTGGTCGCCGGTGAAGCCAATCCGATAAATCTCTCGGACGCGCAGGCCCATCCGGCCTTCTCCTATCGTCCGGAAACCGGCGAAGAAATCTATCACTCGTTCCTCGGCGTGCCGATCCTGCGCGCCGGCAACACGCTCGGCGTGCTGGTGGTGCAGAACCGCGCCCGTCGTACCTACACCGAAGAAGAAGAAGAAGCGCTGCAGACGACGGCGATGGTACTCGCCGAAATGATCGCATCGGGCGAGCTGTCGTCTCTCGCCCGCCCCGGCGCAGAGCCCGCCGCCCGCCACTCGATGCATTTTATTGGCACATCGCTGTCGGATGGCATCGCGCTGGGTCACGTCGTGCTGCACGAGCCGCGCGTTGTCATCACCAGCGTGATTGCCGACGACGTGCCGCACGAACTCAAACGGCTCGACGCCGCTATTGCGACGTTGCGCGCCGACCTCGACCGGCTGGTCGAGCACCGCGACGTCGCCGACGGCGGTGAGCACCGCGACGTGCTCGAAGCCTATCGCATGTTTTCTTACGACCAGGGCTGGCTGCATAAGATCCGCGAGGCCGTAATGACCGGCCTTACCGCCGAGGCGAGCGTCGAGCGCGTGCAGTCGGATACGCGCGCCCGGATGTTGCGCGCCTCGGACCACTATCTGCGGGACCGCCTGCACGACCTCGACGACCTCGCCAACCGATTGATGCGCGTCCTGATGGGCCAGGATCATGCGCCGACCAGGGAACAGATGCCGGAAAATGCCATCGTCGTGGCACGGTCGATGGGCCCAGCAGCGCTGCTCGATTATGACCGCAAGCGGTTGCGCGGGCTGGTGCTGGAGGAAGGCGGTCCGACATCGCACGTTTCGATCGTCGCGCGTGCGCTTGGCATTCCCACCGTCGGCGAGATCGAGAACGCGACCGGCCTTGTCGAATCCGGCGACGCCATCATCGTCGACGGCTCGACCGGCCACATTCACATGCGCCCGCCGCAAGACGTGCAGGCGTCGTACGGTGAGCGCGTCAAGTTGCGCGCGCGGCGCCAGGCGCAATACCGCGCTTTGCGCGATCGGCCGTGCGTAACCAAAGACGGCCAGAAGGTCCAATTGATGATCAATGCAGGGCTCGCGATCGACCTGCCGCATATCGAAGATACCGGCGCCGCCGGCATCGGCCTGTTCCGCACGGAACTACAGTTCATGGTTGCGGACACGTTGCCGCGGACGGGCGAACAGCTCTCGCTTTACCGATCGGTGCTCGAAGCCGCCGGGAAGAAACCGGTGACCTTCCGCACGCTCGACATCGGCGGCGACAAGGTGCTGCCCTATCTGCGCAATATCGAAGAGGAAAATCCGGCGCTCGGCTGGCGCGCGATCAGGCTTGGACTCGATCGTCCCGGCCTGCTGCGCAGCCAGGTACGGGCGCTGTTGCGCGCAGCGGGTGGCCGTGAACTGCGCCTTATGTTCCCCATGATCGCGGCCGTCGATGAGTTCGACAAAGCCAAGGCGCTGGTCGAGGTTGAGCTGACGCACCTGCGCCGGCACGGCCACGAGTTGCCGGAGCGCGTCGATATAGGCACCATGGTCGAAGTTCCGTCGCTGCTGTTTCAGCTCGACGAGCTGCTGGAACGTGTCGACTTTCTCTCCGTCGGATCGAACGATCTGATGCAATTTCTCTACGCGGCTGACCGCGGCAATCCACGGGTATCGGAACGCTTCGACCCGTTGTCGGCGCCGGTCTTGCGCGCGCTGAAAGAAATCGTCGACAAGGCGAAGAAGCACGGCAAGCCAGTCACCCTGTGCGGGGAACTTGCCTCGCAGCCGATCGGCGCGCTCGCCCTCGTGCTTCTCGGCTATCGCACGCTGTCGTTGACGCCATCGGCAGTGGGCCCGGTGAAAGCGCTGCTGCTCGAGCTCGATTGCAGCAAGGGCGAAGCTGCTCTATTGCCGAGCTTGAAGGAACCAGTCGGCAGCGTTTCCATTCGCCACAAGCTCGAAAGCTTCGCCGCATCCGAGGGACTTCAGCTTTGATAGCTTTGCCGCAACAGAAAATGGATGCGCTGCTTGCCCGCCACTCCTTGGTGGAAAGCGAGCTTGCGAGCGGCTTGAGTCCTGAGGCCTATGTCAAGCTGTCACGCGAGTTCGCCGAGCTCAGCCCGGTGGTCGAATCGATCAAGGCCTATCGCAATGCTGAGAAGGAGATCGCAGACCTTGCAGCACTGGCCCACGATTCCGCGACCGATGTGGACATGCGCAAGCTGGCCGACACAGAACGTCACGCATTGCAGGAGCGGAAAGAGAAGCTTGCCCAGCAGATCCGCGTGGCGTTGCTGCCGAAGGACGCGATGGATGACCACAATGCGATCCTGGAAATCCGCGCCGGCACCGGCGGCGATGAAGCCGCGCTGTTTGCGGGCGACCTCTTCCGTATGTACGAGCGCTATGCAGCCAAGCAGGGCTGGAAGACGGAAATCCTGTCACTGAGCGAAGGCAGCAAGGGCGGCTTCAAGGAAATCGTCGCCGAGGTCAGTGGCCGGGGGGTGTTCGCCAAGCTGAAATTCGAGTCCGGCGTGCACCGCGTGCAGCGCGTGCCTGATACCGAGGCATCGGGCCGCATCCACACTTCGGCGGCAACGGTCGCGGTCCTGCCTGAAGTCGAAGATGTGGATGTTCATATCAACGAGGCTGACCTGAGAATTGATACGATGCGTGCCCAGGGAGCAGGCGGTCAGCACGTCAACAAGACCGAATCGGCGATCCGTATTACGCATATGCCGAGCGGCATCGTTGTCTTCGTGCAGGAGGAACGCTCGCAACACAAGAACAAGGCGAAGGCGCTGACGATGCTGCGAGCGAAGCTCTACGACGCCGAAAAGACCAAACGTGATTCCGCACGCGCGGCCGAGCGGCGCGGCCAGGTCGGTTCAGGCGATCGCTCCGAACGCATCCGGACCTACAATTTCCCGCAAGGGCGCGTCACGGACCACCGAATCAATCTCACGCTTCACAAGCTTCCACAGATCATTGAGGGCGAGGCGCTGCACGAGGTCATCGACGCGCTTGTGACCGAGCATCAGGCCGAATTGCTAGCGGCCGAAGGCGCAGCGTGAGGGTCATGCCGGGCCTGAAGTCAGGCGTCTCGGTGTCCGAAGCGCTTCATCACGTGGCGCAATCTTTCCGCGCAGGCGGCGTCGAAGAAGCCGATGCCGATGCCCGCGTGCTGATCGGTCACGCACTGCATCTCGATCGCGCCCGGCTGATCGCGCAATCGGAACGTATCCTCGAGACGCGCGAAGTTACTGTAATTTCGGCGCTCGCAACGCGTCGTCTGCGGCGCGAGCCGGTGTCGCGCATTGTCGGGCAGAAGGAATTCTGGAGCCTTCCGATTTCCGTGACCCCCGACGTGCTGGTGCCACGGCCGGAAACAGAGACCGTCGTCGAAGCCGCACTTGATTTCGTCATACGCAGTGGCCTGCGTCTGGAGAAGCTGCGGGTGCTCGACATCGGCACCGGCTCTGGCGTGCTGCTGCTGGCGTTACTGAATGAGTTAAAGAATGCCATTGGAACCGGCACCGACGTGAGTTCCGCGGCTCTGGACGTGGCAAGTGCCAACGCAGCACGCTGCCGGCTCGATTTCCGCTGCAATTTTGTCGTTTGCAACATCGCGAGCGGCGTCGAAGGCCCTTTCGACCTGATCGTGTCGAACCCACCCTACATCGCACATGACGAGATCGCAGCGCTCGCGCCGGAGGTCCGCGACTACGATCCGCAGGTCGCACTCGATGGCGGCCAGGATGGTCTCGACGCATATCGTTGCATCGCGGCCGATGCCAAACGAATTCTGGCACCGGGCGGCCGACTGTTCGTGGAATTGGGCGCGGGCCAGCATGAACAGGTTCGCGCATTGTTTACCAAAGCCGGACTAAGCCCGGGCATACCGCGCAAGGATTTAGCCGGAATTCCGCGCGTGCTTGGTGCCGGTTTCGTGCCATGAGCGAGACGCATTCCCACTGGGTGAAAATGCAGAACCGGATTATTCGTCGAAAAAAGCACTTGGATTATGCCTCGGAAACGACTAGCTTCCGGTCACGGAATCAACCCGTGACGGTTGCATCGCCAAGAACTCCAGAGCGAAGCGGCTCTGTGAGATGCGGCGCAAGGCGGATGACGAAGAGCCGGCTGCGAAGAGACGGCAGACGAAATCGCCAGAGACGGGTCTGGATGCTTCACCGGTTGGGCGCATCATTTTTCGAAACCTAGGACGATGCGCGTAACGAGAGGTTGGCAACGCTGCGGCTGAGACCGCGGTAATGGGGTTGCTGCGACTAACGCGATAAAGGACACGACATTTCGATCATTGGCGCGGACATAACGCAAGTCCGGCCGCGCAATGAGATTTGTTTGGACTTGTAGAGTGAGTTGAGTGTTCGGCGCGAATGCCGCGACAGGGTGAAAGGTCGACGAACAGGCACAACATGAGAAACGGTCAGAAGCGCATGCGGGGGCGAGGCAACCACCGCAAGAGTCAGAATCCCCTCACGCGCGTTTACGAATCGAACGGTCCCGACGTCAAAATCCGCGGCACCGCTTCGCACATCGCGGAGAAATACATCCAGCTCGCGCGTGACGCGCAAGGATCGGGCGACCCGGTGGCCGCCGAGAATTATTATCAGCACGCCGAGCACTACTTCCGCCTGATCGCTGCGGCGCAAGAACAGTTTCGTCAGCAGAACCCGTACTACAACCAGCAGCAGCCGCATCAGCAAGGCGGCGCACCTGGCGGCGGCCAACCACAGGCTGGCGATGACTCCTTCGACGGGGACGACGAAGACAATCAACCGTTCATGGGTCAAAACGAGCCAAGCTACGGACCGCGAGAGCCGCAGCAGCAGCCTTATTTGCCTCGCGATGGGCAGCCGTTTCCGCCGCGTGATCAGCAGGTCCAGAATCGCCCGCAGCATCAACAGCATCAGCAGCAGCCTTACCCGCAACCCAACCAGGGCGGCCAAGAAGGCAGACAGGACGTCGGCGGTCTTCCGGCATTCATCACGGGCGGCGGACAGCCGCAGCAAAATTCCGGACCGAATGGCCACGACCAGGGTGACCGCGGCCAGGATCGATTTGGACATCGCCGGCGCCGACGCCACCGTGGTGGCGGCTACCGACCGGACCGTCAGGATCGTCCGGACCGTCAGGATTTTAGTGGCGGACATCAGCAAAACGTGACGCCCCAGCCGATGCCGGAAGACAGCAGCTCCGGCGACGAACCGCGACAACCCGATTAATCGGCAGCGGCAAACTTCGCCGGCATTCACCTGCCGGGTGATGGCGCGAGCACCGGTTCCAGCGCCGGCACCAGTATGCGTTTTTCCCGGCGCGCCGGGATTGCGCGATAGACCTGTTTGGTCGCCTCCACCAGATGCACGCCGGCAAACGGCGCCGACAACGTTGCGCCCGTGCGCTCCCACGCGACCGCAGTCCGCAAGAACCAGCCACGCGCGACCGGCGGTACGTAAAGCGCTTCACTCCAGCCGGTCGGCGTGAACCACGTCTCGCGCAGGAGCTGATTGATCTGGCTGCGCGAATATGGTCGCCCATGACCGAACGGCGTTGTATCCGTGCGTGCCCAGACGCCGCGCCGGTTCGGGACGACCGCAAGCAACCGTCCGCCCGACGCAAGCACGCGCCACACTTCGCGCAAAAGTGCCCCTGGATCGTTCGTCATTTCCAGCGCGTGCACCAGCATCACGCGATCGACGGCGGAATCGGCGAGCGGCAGATCACCTTCGTAGACGAGCGCCGAGAGCGCCGGGCGCGTGGTTGGCCATTTCACAACGCCCTGCCCGGCCGGCATGAACGCAAGGCAGCGCTCGGCCTCCTCGCGAAACAATCCGAGGTAAGGCGTTGCATAGCCGATACCGAGCACACGCTGACCGGCGGTATCGCCCCACAGTGCGCGGATGCCGCGTCCAATGAAGCGGCGAGCCACGACACCCAGCCGCTGGCCGTAAAAATTCCGGAGGTCGACGACGTCGATCGACATGCCGGCAAACTACCACGAAATAGTAAAGCGCTAACAACACGGGAACACGCGGGCGTGCAACTTCATTCACACGCATGATACGGTTAACCTATTGCAGAGTGCCAAAGGACCAAGCTCATGCCCGCGGAAATCCGCCTGTTTCGCTGCCGATCCGACAACTACGGCGTATTGCTGCATGACCCTCAAAGCGGGACAACCGCTGCAATCGATGCACCCGAAGCTGCACCGATCGAGGCCGCGCTGAAAGCAAGCGGCTGGAAGCTAACGGACATTCTGGTCACCCATCACCACGCCGATCACACGGATGGCATCCGCGCGCTGAAGGACAAACACAAATGCCGGGTTGTGGCGCCGGCCGCCGAGGCCTCAAAGATTCCAGCGGTCGACGAAACTGTGCGCGAAGGAGACAAGGTCAAGGTCGGCACGCTTTCCGCCAACGTTATCGAAACGCCGGGTCATACACTCGGCCATATCGCCTACTGGTTTCACGGCGAAAAGGTTGCCTTCGTGGGCGATACATTGTTCTCGATCGGTTGCGGCCGGGTGATCGAGGGCACGCCCGAGCAGATGTGGCGGTCGCTGGTCAAGCTGCGCGATCTGCCGAACGACACCGAGTTTTATTGTGGGCACGAATACACCGCCGCCAATATCAAGTTCGCCCGTACGATCGAACCCAACAATAAGGCCCTTGCCGCGCGTGAAGCCGAGGCAAACAAGCAGCTTGCGCAGAACGAAGCGACCATCCCGGCGACCATCGGCGAGGAGAAGCTGGCGAACCCGTTTCTGCGCGCTGACGTGCCCGAAGTTGCCGCCGGCATCGGGATGGCGGGCAAACCCGCCGCGGAGGTTTTCGCGGAAATCCGCGCCCGCAAGAACAAGTTCTAGCGCCCAATGCCTAACCCAACCGCGGCGGACATGATCCGCGCGCTCAAACTCAAGCCGCATCCGGAAGGCGGCCACTATCGCGAAACCTTCCGTGACTCGCGTCAACTGGATGGACGGCCCGCATCGACCGCGATCCTATTCCTGCTTGCACGCGGCGAGCGATCGCACTGGCATCGCATCGATGCGGTGGAGATCTGGCACTACTACGGGGGCGCGCCACTCAAGCTCGAGATTGTCGATGGATCCAAGGAAGAAATTTTCAGACTTGGCGCTGACATCCATGCCGGCGAGGTGCCGCAAGTGACGGCTCCTGCGCGGGCTTGGCAGGCTGCCGAGAGCCTTGGAGACTGGACGCTGGCCGGCTGTACCGTTGCGCCCGGCTTTTCGTTTGACGGGTTCGAATTGGCGCCTGCGGGCTGGAAGCCGCGGTAATGTAGTCATGGCCACACTTGTCCCGGCCATCCACGTCTTGTTTCATTGGGATGCGCGGCACAGGGCCGGGCATGACGGAGTGAGGGGAAATATTGTGGCCATCCGACTTGACCAGGCGCGCGATGTGCTCGCGCGCGCCAACAGAATTATTGCAAACGAGCGCGTGCTGGACGCATTCGGTCACGTCAGCATGCGTCATCCGACCGATCCAGGCCGCTATCTACTGTCGCGTTCGCGCGCCCCCGAGCTGGTGCAGCCGGACGATATTCTGGAATTCACGCTCGATTCGCAGCCGGTCAAACCAACCGACGTCCGGCTTTACGGCGAACGCGTCATACATGGCGGCATTTATCAAGCGCGGCCGGATGTGCACGCGGTTTGTCATCACCATGCGTCATCGATCTTGCCATTCTGCATCTCCGGCATGGACCTCAGGCCGGTCTATCACCTCGGAGCGACGCTTGGCGAGAAAGTACCCTTCTGGGACGCCCGCGATGAATTCGGCGATACGAATCTCATCGTCGCCAAGCCGGAAGAAGGCGCGTCGCTTGCGCGTGCATTGGGCGAAAACTGGATTGTCCTGATGCGGCGGCATGGCGCAACCGTCGCCGGCGTCAGCCTGGAAGAGCTCACATTTCGGACAATCTACACCGCGCGCAATGCGGCGCTTCAGATTCAGGCACACACGCTCGGGCTTGTGTCGCCGCTCAACCCGGCCGAAACGCGCCTCGCCGGCGAATACAATCTGCGCCCCGGCCCGGTCATGCGTGCATGGGAATACTGGAATGCGCGGCTTGATAAAGCCGAGGGTGGCCGCGCTCAGGTGCGCAAGCACGCGCCAAAAAAGTCTGCGTCGAGGAAAAAGCGTCGACGCTGACAGCGCAAGTTACTTCCGCCCAGCCGCACGCATGCACGCAAGATAGCCCTCGAGCGCGCGGCTGCGGTGGAATTTCATGCCTTCCCGTCTGTAGTACTTTGGAAAGGCGACGCGTCCGCCGTCCAGCGTCTGGGTGCCGCCCGCCTCCTCCTTGGGGCGCAGCTTCAGTCCTTCGCGCTTCACGCCGACCGGTGGCGGAATAACACGCCCGCCGTTGCGAACGGCGCACGTGCAGGCAACCTTGTCGTAGATATCCTTGCACCGCGGATCGACATCTTGCGCAAACACGAACTGAGCGGTTGAGAGGCAAACAATCGCCCCGACGATCAGAATGGCCCCAGTGCGATTCCCGTCCGACATTGTGTCCGAAATGCTTAGATAAAATATTGGCCGCCATTGGCGGTCAGCGTCGAGCCGGTGATGAGACCCGCTTCATCCGACGCGAGAAATACGACGCACCGCGCGATTTCCTCTGGCTCGCCCAGGCGGCCAATCGGAATTTGCGGCAGGATGGATTTCTCCAGGACATCCTTTGGCACCGCCTGCACCATCTCGGTGTTGATGTAGCCCGGGCAGATCGCATTGACGGTGATGCCCGAGCGCGCAGCTTCCTGTGCCAATGCCTTGGTGAATCCGAGTTCGCCGGCCTTGGCCGCGGAATAGTTCGCCTGGCCCATCTGGCCTTTCTGGCCGTTGATCGACGAGATGTTGACGATGCGGCCGAACTTTCGCTCGCGCATCCCCTCAATGACAGGCCGGCACATATTGAAGAGCGACCCAAGGTTTGTGTTGATTACCGCCGTCCACTGCTCGGGCTTCATGCGATGAAACATTGCGTCGCGTGTGATGCCGGCATTGTTGACCAGCACTTCAATGGCGCCCACGTCGGTCTCGACCTTTTTGATACCCTCGGCGCAGGCTTCGTAGGACGAGACGTCCCACTTGAAGACCGGAATCCCGGTATCTGCCTTGAATTTCTGCGCGGCCTCATCGTTGCCGCCGTAGTTCGCCGCAACCTTGTATCCGGCGGCCTTGAGCGCCTTGGCAATTGCCGCCCCGATCCCTCGAGTTCCACCTGTTACCAACGCAACGCGCGCCATGACATCGTCCCCTCTAAACTATCTTCTTAAAACAATAGGGCCGGGACATAGGCGTGCAAAGCACGCCGTCGTTCGGACGGCTATGCCCGGCCATGACCTATATCAACGTGGAAGCACGAGCCTATCGCTCGACGCACATCGCAATCCCCATGCCGCCGCCGATGCAAAGGGTGGCCAAGCCCTTCTTGGCATTACGCTTCTGCATTTCATAGAGCAGCGTCACCAAAACGCGCGCGCCTGAGGCCCCTATCGGATGCCCGATGGCAATGGCGCCGCCATTCACGTTGACCCTCGACATATCCCAGCCGAGATCCTTGTTGACGGCGCAGGCCTGTGCCGCGAATGCTTCGTTGGCCTCGATAAGGTCGAGGTCTTCCTTTTTCCAGCCCGCCTTCTTGAGCGCCGCCCGTGACGCCGGGATCGGTCCGGTTCCCATGATCGCCGGATCGACGCCGGCTTGCGCCCAGGAAACAATGCGCGCAAGCGGAGTCTTGCCAAGTTTTGCTGCCTCGGAAGCCCTCATCAGCACCACCGCCGCCGCGCCATCATTGATGCCGGACGCGTTGGCCGCCGTTACGGTGCCTTCCTTGTCGAAGGCGGGTCGCAACTTTGCGATCGAGTCGATCGTCACGCCGGATTTCGGATATTCGTCGGTATCGACCACGACATCACCCTTACGCGATTTGATCGTAACGGGCGTGATTTCGTCCTTGAACTTTCCGGCCTTTTGCGCGGCCTCCGCCTTGTTTTGCGAAGCGACCGCGAATTCGTCCTGCTGCTGGCGCGTGATCTGCCACTGCCTGGCGACGTTCTCCGCGGTGTTTCCCATGTGGTAGCCGTTGAAGGCGTCCCACAGTCCGTCCTTGATCATGGTGTCGATCATCTCGAACGAGCCCATTTTCACGCCGGCGCGCAAATGCTGGCAATGCGGCGCCATGCTCATCGACTCCTGGCCGCCGGCGACGACAATTTCAGAGTCGCCGTTGAGAATGGCCTGGTAGCCAAGCGCGACCGCGCGCAGACCGGAACCGCATAGCTGGTTCACGCCCCAGGCAGGGGTCTCGACCGGAATTGCCGCCGCAATGGACGCCTGCCGCGCCGGATTTTGTCCCTGCCCGGCGGTAAGAATTTGCCCCAAGATCACTTCACTGACGCGGGCGCCTTCCACTCCCGCCCGGTCCATCGCCGCATTGATCGCGGCTTTTCCCAGCTCATGGGCCGGAAGATTTGCAAATGCCCCGTTGAAAGCGCCGACCGGGGTACGGGCCGCGCTCACGATGACGATGTCGTCTTTCATCCGAAGCTCCTGTTAAGTCAGACTCTGGGCATTCACTGGTTTTTCGGCACTGCCGCATCCTCGGTAGGCCAAGCCTGTCTGTCAACTCGACCCGCCACTCAGATACTCGCGACAATTGGCGCTTTTTCGACCTTTTCGCAAGAGATGCCGAAGCCGTCCCGGCGCTGCCGCGGTGCCACAAAACGGTGGCCCAGTGAAGCGGAAATTGGCTATGCTTAATGCCTGGGCAGGGGAAGCGTGTGAACGACATGTCAGAGGACAAAACAGAGCCGGTCACAATAAAAAAATATGCCAACCGGCGGCTCTACAATACCGGAACAAGCACCTACGTGACGCTCGAAGACCTCGCCGCCATGGTCAAAAAGGGCGAGGATTTCATAGTGTACGACGCCAAGACCGGCGAAGACATAACGCGCTCGGTCCTCGCGCAGATCATCTTCGAGCAGGAAAACAAAGAAGGACAAAGCCTGCTTCCGATTACGTTTCTCCGGCAGCTGATCCGCTTTTACGGCGACAGCATGCAAATGCTCGTTCCCCGTTTCCTCGAAGCTTCGATTGAATCGCTGTCGAAGGAGCAGGGCAAGTTTCGCGAGCAGATGGCCCAGGCCTTCGGCGTCGGCGCCTTCGGGCCCCTCGAGGATCAGGTACGCCGCAACATGGAAATGTTCGAGAAGACATTCGCCATGTTCGCGCCATTTGCACGAGGCCAGGCGAAGCCCGCCGACAAGACGCAAGGTTCGGGCACGGGGTCGGGCAGCGAGATGGACGATCTCAAGCGTCAGCTTGATGAAATGCAGAAGCGTTTGGACAAGCTCGGCGGTAAGGATTGAGGCGGTTACCCGTTACCGTGCCGTTTTGGAACGCGGGACCGTCTGAAGGCGTTTCTTAGCGCGACGGTTGCGCGTCCGTATCAGCCGCAATTCGTCAAACCTTTTGAAATGGTGGGAAGCCGAAGGCGCCGTCGCGGTTAACCGCGCGCGGCACGCTGTTTGCACTTTCGAATGCGGATGAATTCAGGTGTCCTGAATTGAGACGGCAAGATGCTTATTGGTGAAGTTAACGGGTCACAATTGCGACGGCCTCATCCTGCGATGAGCGCGCCGGAGAATGATGGCGAACCCACGGGATCGGAAAGCCGTGCGCTCGTCGCACTTGACCCATTGCAAGGCCGTTCGGAAAACACGGCCAGCCATCGCTACGCGCCGTTCGTCGCCCAACTGGTTGCTACGAAAGATCAGCATCCACAGACGCGTGAACGCCGGCGCGCCGATCCGAACGACGCGTTGGCGGCGTATCGAGCAACGGCTGCCTTGACGGCCTAGTAGCCGAGCGCGCAACCGTCCTTGCGCGGCTCCGAGCCGGCGCTCAGCACGCCGCGATCCCAGTCGATCTTGATCGTCTGCGCGCCACCCCAAGGCGACGTTGCCATGACGACGTCATGGCCACGCGCTTTCAATCCTTCGATTGTTGCCGCCGGCGTGCCCCGTTCAACGTCGGTATTTTCGCCTTCAAAGAAAAACCGTGGTGCATCGATCGCCTGCTGCACATCCATCCCGTAATCGAGCATGTTGAGAATAATCTGGACATGGCCCATGGGCTGATAGTGCGCACCCATCACGCCAAAGCTCATGTCGCAGCGGCCGTCACGCATGGCAAGGGCCGGGATGATCGTGTGCATCGGGCGCTTGTCCGGGCCAAAAATATTGGGATGATCCTGCTCGAGCGTGAAACAGGCCCCGCGATTGGTCAGCATGATGCCCGTCCGCTCCGTGCAGATGCCGACGCCGAAGCTCGAGTAGAGTGAGTTGATGAAGGAGACCGCCCTGCGGTCACGGTCGACGACGGTCAGATACACCGTATCATTTCCGGGCGCCGGAGCACTCGGCAACTTCGAGCGTTTTTTCATATCGATCAACGACGCAAGCCTTTTGCTGAAGCCTTTGTCGAGCAATCTCGCCACCGGCGTGCGCATGTGCGCATCATCGGCAATATGAGTGTCGCGGATCGCGTAGCCGAGCCGGGCCGCTTCGAGCACAAGATGAAACCGATCGGCACCCAAAGGATCAAGCGAGGCCACGTCGAAGTTTTCCAGAATATTGAGCATTACAAGCGCGGTGAGCCCCTGCCCGTTCGGCGGAATTTCCAGCACGTCTAGCCCGCGATAGTTGGTCGAAATCGGCTCGACCGCATCGCCCCGGTGCCGCGAGAAGTCTTCATCCGTGAGAAAGGAACCGCGCGTGGCGAGCGTTTTCGCCATGTCGGCGGCGATGTCGCCCTCGTAGAACGCGCGCGCACCTTTTGCCGCAATGGCCTTGAGCGTTGCGGCAAGGGCCGGGAAACGGATCACATCACCTTCGTTGGGCGCGGCTCCATTGAACAGGTAGTGCTTGGACGCACCGGGATCGGCTTTGAGCTTGCCGACATGTTTCCTCCAGTCAAACGCGACACGCGGCGCCACCGGAAATCCGCCCTCGGCATATTTGATCGCCTGCGACAATGCGCGGTCGAGGCCAAAGCGGCCGTGCGTTTTCAGGATTGCTTCCCATGCATCGACGGCACCTGGGACGGTCACGGCATGAATCGAGTTGCCGATCTCGGTCATTCCTTTGTCGCGCAACGTCTGGTCGGACGCCTTTGCGCCGGCACGTCCGGAACCGTTGTATCCCCACACTGGCTTGCCGGGCTGCGAGACCAGGCAGAAACAATCGCCGCCGATGCCAGTCATGTGGGGCTCGACCACGCACAACACGGCGACCGCCGCCACCGCTGCATCCGCCGCCGTACCGCCCGCACGCAGCGTATCGATGGCGGCAAGCGTGGCCAACGGGTGCGAGGTCGCCGCCATGCCTTCACAGGCGATAACGGGCGAGCGGCCGGGCAGCTGAAAATCACGACTCATGAAAAACCAGAACGGTGGGAACGATCAGGACGACACGCGCTCTACGCCCTCGACCGTAAGGTCTCGTTGAGCCGAACGCAAAGTTATTGCGAAGCCGCCGAGCACGTCGATGAAGCTTACAACCAGCAGCAGGAAGAACGTCGCGGTGGCGGCTTGCCTGACGAGGATAAACTCGACGATCATGCCGAGAAACAAAATGAGTGACAGCGCATGATCGACGACGGTGCGGACACCAATACGCGTCGACTTCATAATTTCGCCGAACAGCAGCAGGATCGCCAGCACGAGAAGCATATCCCCGGCCGACATCGTCCAATCGGCTCCGGACACCATGTGGACAGTGCTCACCGTTCCGGTCCAGGAGACGCCCGGCATCAGGAAGGCGATGATGTTGTAGATGGCGAATGGAACCAGCAGAAGAGGAAAGCCGAGCATGAACATGGCGCAGCTTTTCCTCCGAACCCGCCCCTCGCGCTATGCCTCGGTCTTGGCCTTCAGGACCTGGCGGCCCTTATACATGCCGGTCTTCAGGTCGATGTGGTGCGGGCGGCGCAGTTCGCCGGAATCCTTGTCCTCGACATAGGCCGGCCGCTTGAGCGCGTCGGCGGAGCGGCGCATGCCGCGGCGCGACGGCGAGGTTTTTCTTTTTGGCACAGCCATGGAACGAAACTCCTGGAAAAGCGCGATCTTTTGATATGAAGCCGGGCTTATAGAGGAAGGTACGCGCCAAGGCTAGTGTCTTTGCCGCAGGCATGACGCGGCCCCTGGGGCACGCTCGGTGCGGGCAACATAAAGGCCGGCGAGCCGCCGCAAGCCGGGTCCGGGCTGCCGCGCGTTTCTTACCGAAGGATTCGGCAACATTGCCGCTAGAAGTGCGGCTTGATAGCGAGAGACGTCGTTTGCCGACTTGCCGAATGCGCGCCGGGCGCCGGCCTCAACGCCGAATTCACCATTCGGACCCCACTGCGCGACATTGAGGTAAATCTCAATGATGCGCCGCTTCGGCAATACGAGATCGACCCAGAGCGCCAGCGGAAATTCCAGCGCCTTGCGCAGGTAGCTTCTGCCCTGCCAGAGAAACAGGTTCTTTGCCACCTGCTGGGTGATGGTTGAGCCGCCGCGCATTTCATCGATGTCGTCGGCCTCCGCGATCGCTTCGCGGATTTCAGTGAAGTCCACTCCGTGGTGTCTGCAAAAACGCCCGTCCTCCGCTATGAT
>Ga0310810_10001836_pt1 | contig 22494 bp, 15 predicted proteins | sample NCmetagenome_FD_207641 | JGI IMG/M metagenome (GOLD analysis project Ga0310810, IMG submission 207641) | Soil microbial communities from experimental microcosm in Duke University, North Carolina, United States - NC | ecosystem: Engineered > Artificial ecosystem > Soil microcosm > Unclassified ... | reverse complement strand
TGCAGGGTTCGTTCTTAGGTTCTCGGGGTTCGTTCGTTTGAACCCGGCGAACCGAGAACGAACCTCGTAGAACCCAGGAGAATCTCGCAGAACCCCGTAGAACCTGATTCCGAGCTACCGCCGTTGTCGTCCTGCGCGGTCGAGCGCGAACCCCGCACCCAGCGCGATCAGTCCGGCGACGATGACCGCGATCGCCCAGCCGGGTCGCTCAAACCACTCCCGATGCGAGGCGATGAGGAACAGCGCGATCCCCAGGTTCAGCATGCCCGCGTAGTAGAAGCTGCGGCGCTGGCGCCGTTGACTGAGCAGAATGATCACCAGAGCACAGCCGGCGTACAACCAGTCGATGCGCGGGGAGTACTCGTTGGTGCGGACGAGATAGCCGAGCGGGTGGAGCATCGCGAACGGCGACAGCACGAACAACAGGTGCGCGGCAGTCTGTGACTGCCGCGAGCCAAATCGGACGAGCCGATCGGCAATCGCGTAAAAGATGGCGCCGTTGAGCGTCATGACTGCCACGGTATCGAGCAGCGTCGCGTTACTGACGGCCGCCGACTGCCACGGAGCCAGCGAGAAGCCGCCCAGCTGCCGCAGCGCGCGTCCGTCGAGCGCGTAGAGCTCGAGAACAGCAACGAACAGCGCGGCGCTTCCGAAGTACAGCGGACGGCTGAACCACCACCGTGCCGTGTTCTCCGCGACTGCGCCGCCGATCGCGTAGACGACGACGAGCGGGAACAGGCGAACCGCCAGCCGGTCCCACCGTCTGTCTTCAATCGCTGCTCGAAGGCCGAAATCCGAAATGACAGCGAGCGTGAACACGAACGCGAGCACGGTGAAAACGGTGCTGAGTGCGGCCGTTCGGGTTCGCAGCGCGAGCCAGCCGCACCAGGCGCAGGCGACGAGCGATGTGAGCTGCAGCTGGCGGTTGGACACGACGTCGTCGTTGAAGAGCTGCCGCGGATCGCCCGGGGCGGCGACGAGAAAATGCGTCTCGTGAAACAGGATCAGCAGAAACAGCGGCAGCAGCACGATCGCGGCAAGGTAGAACGCGACGCCCACAGCCTTCTGATCTCGCCGGTACAGGTGATGGGCCGCGGCGTTCAATCCGATGAACGGCAGCCCGAGGATGATGAACGGGCGAAGGACGCCGCGTACGTGCTCGTACCAGCGCGCAGCGACGAAATAGAACAGGCTGCCGCACAGCATCAGAAATGCGCCGAGGTAGAGCGCAATCTGCGTGTACGTCAGCGACCGGCTCTCGATGATCCAGTCGTCCTCGCGAACGTCCAGCGCGCCATAAGCAGACCGCAGACGGTCGGCTTCATGCGGATAGAGGAGTCGGAGCCGCAGCCACTCCGCGATTTCGTCGAGATGTGACCGCACCCGCGATCCCAGCGTGGTGGCGTAAATCGTCGGACGGCCATGGACAGGCAAACCCGAAAGGTATCGCCGCAGGTCGGCCGCCATGTCCAGGGCGGACTGGTATCGGGCTGCGGGATCGCGCTCCATAGCCGTCAGCGCAATGGCCTGAAGTGGTTCCGGGGCGTCGGGCGCGATCTCGACCGGAAGACGAGGCGTGCCGCTGCGAATCAGGCCAGCGACCGCGCCGTCGTCGCCGGCGTACGGCAATCGACCGCACAGCAGTTCATACAGGATGACGCCAAGCGAGTAGACGTCAGTCCGCGCGTCGATTCGACGTGACGCATCCATTTGCTCCGGCGCGACGTAGGGAAGCGTGCCGATGAAATGCCCGCGGGTGGGATCGCTCGCGGCCAGGCCGAAATCGAGAATGCGCGGCGAGAGTTTCGCATCGAGCATGATGTTCGACGGTTTCAGGTCGCGATGCTGCAGGCCGAGTTCGTGCGCGTGATGTACGGCTTCGCAGATCTCGAGCACAATCTTTGCCCGCTGCGCGAACTCGAGAGACGGGCCAACGCGTCCGAGCTCGAATCCATCGACGAACTCCATGATGATGACGGCCGGTTCGCGGTCGATGCGACACTCGTAGATCCGGACGATGCGGCGATCGGTGAAGAGGGCGAGGGCCTTCGCCTCACGGAGGAAGCTGGTGATCGGAGCAGCCAAGCCGTTGCGCGAATCGGGCCGCAAGACCTTTGCGGCAACCATCCGATCGAGCTTGAGGTCGCGGAGCTTGAAGACCTCACCCATGCCGCCCCCACCGATGCGCTCGATGGTCTGAAATCCGTCGAACGTCGGCAGCTCCGCCGCGGTCCCCGGCCACGACGCCTCGTCGGAAGAGTCCAGCGCTTTCGTCAGCGAAAGATACTGATCGATCAGCAGGTGCAGCGGTTCGACGAGGTCGCGCCGGTCGGCGCAGAGAGCCTCGGCTTGCAGCCGCTCGCCGTGCAGCACGTGATGCTCGACGAAACGCCCCAGCCTCGACTCGAGCTCCGCAGATGTTGTCGTCATCGGGGCGTTTCCGACATCTTCAGCGTCAGCGCGGTCATGGCGCGCGCGAGCAGCATGCGGCATGCGTCCTCGGACTTCCCCAGCCGCTGACCGATTTCAGCAAACGACAGCTCTTCGAACTTTCTCAGCAGGATCACCTCCCGGTGATCGGGAGACAGCACGTCGAGCGCAGCCTCGAGCTGCTCCGCCTGTTCGCCGAGAATCACTCGGGAGAGCGCGGATCGCGTCAGTGCCGGCAACGGCGCATCGTCTTCGATCGGCATTTCCCGCGCGGCGTCACGGCGCTGGCGGTGATGGAAGTCGGCGCAGTCCTGGATCTCGTGTTCGGCGATTCGCGCCAGCCAGGCCATCACCGACCGCGTCTCGGCCGCTTTCAACTCGCTGACATGTGACAGCGATTTCAGCAGCGTGGCTTGCAGGATGTCCCGCGATTCGAGCCGTGAGCGGAGGTCGCGGCCCAGCCGAAGGCGGATGAACGCGAGAAGCCGTCCCGCGCACCGCTCGTATAGGTGGTTGAGAGCTTCGGGCGATCCGGATCTCGCCTGATCAAGCAGCTCTGGACTGATTCCCAGCGACACGACGGGGAAGGTATCACGCGAATTGGTGAATTGGTGAATTGGTGGGTTGGTGGGTTGGTGAATTGGTGGGTTGGTGAATTGGGCTTCGCACGCGCTACCGCGCGTGCTGTTAAAGCGCGGCGGTAGCCGCGCGATGCGAATTCACCAATTCACCAACTCTCCAATTCACCAATTCCGTTCGGTTCCGTCCCCGGATGCCGTCTACAAGGCAGGGACGCAAGCGGGATCAACCGCGCGCGAGGTCGAAAGGACCCTATCATGTTGAAAAAATGGATTATCGGGGCGCTTGTCGCCGCCAGCTCACTGAGCGCCGGATGTCTTCAAAAGGAGACGACCCACACGCTGTATTTGGCACCAGACGGATCGGTCGAGTGGGTCACCTCGGAAGCCAACGTGCACTCAGACGAAGACGATGCCGGCACGCGAGTGATGGAGGAGCAGGGCTACATCGGCGTTGCCCTTCTGGGTTCCCACGGTGCCGCGCGCGGCCTGGCCGCCCTCGACCCGGTCGGTTCCGTGCGGACGACCGTGGTTCGCGACCAACGTCCGTTCCTGGTTCTCACCAGTGCGCGTTTCGCATCGGTCGATCGGGTGTTGACGCGACTGTTTGCGGAGATGCAGATTCGGTCAACCGCGTCACTGGTTCGAGGCGCCGACGAGAACTCGCTGCGAGTGCGTCTCGACTTCAGCCGCCCGCTCGAGGGAGAAGAGACGGCAGTGTCGGAACTGGGCGACAACGTCGAGCATCTACGAATCGTGTTGACCGACGGTCGCTTTGGCGCCGTGTCGGGGTTCGACGTAGCGGAGGGAACTTCGGCGACGTTATCGAAGGAGTGGCTCGAGCGCGCCGAGCACGCTTACGAAACGAAGGACGCGATTGAATTCGCGCTATCGTGGAACCAAGAATAGACGTGAGGTGCAGATGCCGGATCGTGCAATCGAACGTGTGGGTGTCGTCGGCACGGGCCTGATCGGATCGAGTTGGGCCATCTTCTTTCTGGCCCGCGGGCTGGAGGTCGTGGCGACCGATCCGGCACCGGGCGCAGAAGCCAGGCTCCGTGAAACGATCGCCGGCGCATGGCCAGTGCTCGATCGGATGGGCCTGGCGGCCGGCGCCAGCCAGTCGCGCATCCACTTCGTCGCGACGATCGAGGAGTGCGTCGCCGACGCGGACTTCGTCCAGGAGAGCGGCCCCGAACGCGAGGCAGTCAAGCGAGAGACGTACCGAAGGATGGATGCCGTTGCACCGGCGGACGTCATCCTGGCATCGAGCACTTCCGGCTTCCGCCCAAGCCTCCTTCAGCGCGATTGCCGTCATCCCGAACGCGTCCTGGTCGGGCACCCATTCAATCCGCCGCACCTCGTGCCATTGGTCGAGATTGTCGGAGGGGAAGCTACCTCCGAAGACGCGATTAACCGTGCCACGCGCTTCTACAGGTCGCTTGGCAAGATCACGATTCGAGTTCGGAAGGAGTTACTCGGCCACGTCGCCAACCGGCTTCAAGCCGCTCTCTGGCGCGAGGCCATGCACCTGATCGACATCGGCGCAGTGACGGCGACGGAAGTGGACGCGGCGATCGCGCATGGTCCTGGCCTGCGGTGGGCTCTGATGGGTCCCATGCTCCTTTGCCATCTCGCGGGCGGAGCGGGCGGTCTTCGCCACTTTCTCGATCACTTCGGGCCACTCACCGAGGCCGTATGGTCGGAGCTTGGCCAGCCGGCGCTGACGGACGCGCTCAAACACACGCTTATCGAGAGCGTGGACGCAGAGATCGCGTCGGCCAATCTCCCGGCCGTCCTCGCCGACCGAGACCGTCTCCTTGTGGATCTGATCGCGGCGAAGGCGAAGACGTTGCTGTAGAGGGTTGGTCAAACCCGAGCCGCGAGCCCCGAGCCGCGAGTCGCGGCTACTTCCCGATCGTCGGCACCTTCCCCTTCATCGCCTTGTTGAACGCCGGCAGCGTCGTTGACAGCAGGTTGTCGAAGGCCGCGGCCGCCGCAGATAGATCCTTTTCAATCAGCTGCAGCACCTGCATCTGGGTATCGGTCGGGCGATAGTCGATGCTGCCGGCCTCGTCGCTCGCGCCCATGCCGACGCCGCCGCTCAGCCAGATCAGGTTCATGTAGACCTTGTAGGCCTCCGGGAAATACTTGTCATCGCTGAGCATCTCCGAGCGCGACACCAGCTTCAGTTCGACATCGAGGATCGACTTGTTCAGATCGTTGAGCGCCTTTACGACATCAGCCTTCGCTGAGCTCGCCTTCGCCTGATCCTCGATCTGCTTGCGCCAGATCTCCATCTCGTTGACCAGCGTTGACGTCGTGGTGATGTTGTCGCGGATGCGCACTTGGGTTGTCGTCGATTCCGTGAGGTCTTCGACCGACGTCGCGATCGCCGTATCCTTTATCACCTCGAATGGCTGCGTGTAGGGCTTGCCGTCGATCGTGAAGCGGACCTGATACTTGCCCGGCGCTGCCATCGGCACGCCGGTCTGCGGCGTGATTCCCCAGTGCGTGATGGTCCGCGTGTCCTTGTCCTGGAATCTGGGCTCGTCCCAGATGCGCGGATTCTCCGGCGGCGTCGTTTTCAGCGCGACGAGCGTCGGAGCCTCGTAACGCAGATCCCAGTCCGCGCCGTTCCAGCCCTGATGGGCGGTGACCGGCTGCTTCTTGACCGACTTTCCTGACGAATCGAGAATCTCCATCTCGATCGGCGCAGATGGTGCGGTCGGCAGGAAAAAAGTGAAGTGCGGGCGGCCGGCTTGAGTGAATACGCTGCGAGCCAGTCGGAAAATCGGTGTCGGCTCCAACACCTGGACCGTGGTCGGTGTTGGTGCGGAACTGCCAGTCTGCTCCAGTGCCGCGATGTTTGACAGGATGTAGAGGCCACGCCCGTAAGTGGAGATGACGACGTCGTGGAATCGTGGCTCGACCGTGATCCAGCTGACGGGCGCCGGGGGCAGCCCCTCTTTGAAACGATTCCAGGTCGTGCCGTCGTCCAGCGAGTAGTAGAAAGCACGTGCGGTTCCGGCAAAGAGCATTCCCTTCTTGTTCGGATTGCCGGAGAAGGAGAGAACGTAGTCGAGAGGATGTCCGGTCGGGATGTTGCCCGTGATTTTCGTCCACGTCGCGCCGAAGTCGGTCGACTTGTAGACGTAAGGTTTGCGATCGTCCATCAGGTGGAAGGACACCGAGGTATACACGGTCGCGGCGTCGAACGTCGACGGCCAGATCTGCGTGAACGTGCCCCAGGGTGGCAGATCCTTGAAGTTCTTCGTGACGTCGATCCAGTTCGAGCCGCCGTCCTTCGTGTACCAGAGCTTTCCATCGTTGGTGCCGGCCCAGATCAACCCTTGCTGGATCTTCGAGTACTCGATGTCCCACAGGACTTCGCCGGAGTACTGTCCCAGGTTGTCGCCGACCAGACCGCCGTTCGAGACGATGCGTGACGGATCTTTGGTTGAGAGGTCCGGACTGAGCTCCGACCACGACTGGCCGCCGTTCGAGGTCTTCAGGATCAGTTGACATCCATACAAGACGTTTCGCGTATCGAACGGATCGATCGCCATCGGTGCGGTCCAGTGACAGCGGTACTTCGACTCATTCGGAGGCGAGTCCAGGGTAATCATCCACGGCTCGATCGATCGTGCGGTTCCGGTGCGCGCATCCCAGCGGGTCACCTTGTTCCCGTAGCACGACGCATACACGATGTCGGCGTTACCGGGATCAGGGATGGTGAAGCCTGATTCGCAGCCCCCGATGTCTGGTTGCCACTGCAGTTGAGTGCCACCGCCGCGACCGCCGCCTCCAGCGAACTGCGCAGGCGGAGTCGCAGGTTGAGCCGGGCCGGTGGGCGCGGCCGCGGCCGCCGGAGCAGGTTGTGCCGGCGCTGCTCCGCGTGCCCCGGCCGGAGCGTTTCCAGCAGGCGGTGCATTACCGGGCGCACCCGCCGTCGTCGGCGGACCGCCGGCGCGACCGCCGCCTCGACCTCCACGGCCGAAACCAGCCGCGGGTTGCGGCATCGTGCTGCCCGCCGGCAATCGTCCGTTGCCCGTCTGTTCCGACACCGTCATCGGCCCGCGCATCGTGCCGTCGTCCTGGCGGTTGCTGTAGATCCAGTAGGGCACGCGATTGTCTACGTGCACGTGATACATCTGCCCGTTTGGCAGCGTCACGCGTGAGTTGCCCTGCTGGGTGTTGATGCTGGCGCCGCCGTCATCGGTCAGCACGTAGCGAACCGGATCCTTGGGATCGATCCAGATGTCGTGGCAGTCGCCGCAGCTCGCTTGCCCCTGGAAGGGATTCACGCCGCCATTGCCGCTGAACGTCGCGCCGCCGTTCGTCGAGCGATGAAAGCTGCTGCTCGCGATGAACACGTCGTCCGGATTTTGCGGATTCACCATCAGCTTGATGTAGTAACCCGCGCGGCCAATGAGCGATCGATCCCAGCTGACGACTTTCCATGTCGCGCCGGCGTCGTCCGACCTCCAGAGCGACCCCTGATCCGCGGTCTGAATGAGCGCATACATGCGCTTCGTGTTCGACTGCGCGATCGCCACGTCGATCTTGCCGAGCGGTGATTTCGGTAGGCCGGCCGTCGGTTTCGTCCACTTCGTTCCGCCGTCGTGCGTCACGTAGACGGCGCTGCCAGGGCCGCCGCTCAACTGCGCCCACGTGTGTTGTTCGACCTGCCACGTCCCCGCGATAAGAGTGTTCGGATCGGACTTGTCCATGTCGAGACCGGAGCACCCCGTGTTTCGATCCGCAAGCAGGACATGCTGCCAGCTCGAGCCGCCGTCGGTTGATTTGAAAACGCCGCGTTCTTCCTGCGGACCGGTCAGACGGCCCTGCGCACAGACGTAGACGATATTCGGGTTCGTCGGGTGAATGAGGACGCGCGAGATGCGACCAGTCTCGACCAGCCCCACGTGCTGCCAGGTCTTGCCCGCGTCGACCGACTTGTAGACGCCGTCTCCCATGACGTCGCTGTAGCGAATCACCCACGGCTCGCCGGTGCCGACCCAGACGATGTTCGGGTCGGAGTCGGCGACGGCGATCGAGCCGATGGCAGCGACGTTCTGATCGTCGAAGATGGGAGCGAATGTCTGACCGGCGTCCGTCGATTTCCACAGGCCTCCTGACGCGGACCCCAGGTAGTACGTGTTCGGATCGCCGGGCACACCGGAGGCCGACGCGATTCGACCCGCAGGCGCCGGTCCCATGTAGCGGAACTTGAGCGGCTCGGGTGTGCTTGCCTGCTGTGGTCCGGCAGGGCCACCGCCACGCTGGGCAGCCAGTGTCGCTGACATCAGCATGGCAATCAACAGGGCGAACAACGATCGGCTCTGCATGACGTTCCTTGGATGCTTAGGTAACCTGACGCCTGCCCACCTCTCCAATCTCCGTTTCTTCAGCTGGGAGCTGGAAGCTGGTAGCTGATTTCCGCGCTAACTATAGATCAAGCGAGCCTTTGGCCCGTTTGCAGCGGACCGCGCGCCCTTTGTATGATTCGCGGCACAGAGGAGACGTATGACTCGAAAGCTCGCGCTCGTGACCGTGCTGACCGCGTGCGCTCTGGCGGCAGTCTTCGCGCAGACCCTGCCAGCCGGGGTCGTGAAGAAAGCGTCGATGGGCGGCATCACTGAATATGACTTCCCGAACGGGTTGAGAGTCCTGCTGTTTCCGGATGCCGCCGATCCAAAAGTCACGGTCAACGTGACCTACCTGGTGGGATCGCGGCATGAGGGATATGGCGAGACGGGAATGGCGCACTTGCTCGAGCACATGAACTTCATCGAAACCACGAACGGGCGCCACATCAAGGATGAACTGGTATCGCGCGGGGCCAGCTGGAACGGGACCACCTCCGACGACCGCACCAACTATTACGAGACCTTCACGGCGACCGACGAAAACCTGAAGTGGGCGCTCAGCCTGGAAACCGACCGCATGGTGAACGTGAAGTTCACGAAAGAGCTGCTCGACACGGAAATGACGGTCGTGCGGAACGAGTTCGAGCGTGGTGAGAACAACCCGGCGTCGATTCTGCGCGAGCGCGTCGCCTCGACGGCCTATCTCTGGCACAACTATGGGAAGTCCACGATCGGCTCGAAAGACGATCTGGAAAAGGTGCCGGTGAATCGACTCGCGGAGTTCTACAAGAAGTTCTACCAGCCCGACAACGCAGTGCTCGTCATCACCGGCCGCCTCGATGAACCGAAGACGCTGCAGATGGTTGGAGACGCGATGGGCAAGCTGCCGCGCCCGGCGCGCGTGCTTGATCAGACCTACACCGTCGAGCCGCCGCAGGACGGAGAGCGTTTTGTGTCGCTCCGTCGCGTCGGGCAGGGACAGAACGTCATGATCGCGTACCACGCGGTAGCGGCCGGGCACCCGGACGCGGCGGTCCTGCAGGTGCTGTCCGGTGTCATGAACGGGGCAAGCGGTGGCCGTGGAGGACGCGGAGGGGGCGGTGGTGCGCAGGAGGGCAGGCTTGCGAAAGCGCTCGTCGATACCAAGCTGGCCGAGTCGGTGAATATGGGTTTTCAGTTGCAGCACGATCCAGGGCTCGTCATCGTGTCGGCTTCGTTGAACCAGGATCAGTCGCTCGATGCCGTGCGCGACGCGATCTACAAGGCGCTCGACGACATCGTGAAGAATCCACCGACGCGCGAAGAGATCGATCGCGTCAGCAGTCAGCTGGCGCGCGGGCTGGAGAACAGCCTGTCGAACACGCAATCGATTGCGACCGGCGCGCTGAACAGCTCGATTGCGCAGGGCGACTGGCGTCTGATGTTCCTGCAGCACGATCGGCTCCAGGACATCGTCCCGGCTGACGTCGTCCGGGCGGCACAGACGTATTTCAAGCCCTCCAACCGGACGGTGGGTTACTACATTCCGGACGCGTCACCGGATCGCACGGTCGTGCCGGCGTCGCCTGATCTTGCAGAGACGTTCCGAAACTATTCGAGCAAGGTGTCGGTCGTTCGCGGTGAGTCGTTTGATCCGACCATCGCCAACATCGACAGCCGCGTCGTCCGATCGAAGCTGTCGAACGGAATGAAGGTGGCCATTCTGTCGAAGAAGACCGCCAACAATATCGTCGGCGCGACCCTTGATCTCCGATTCGGTGATGCGACGACGCTGGCGGGGCAGCGCGAAGCGGCGGCGTTCGCCGGCAGCATGCTGATGGCGGGAACGAAGAGCCATTCCAGGGAGCAGATTCAAGAGGAGTTGCGGAAGCTCAACGCCCAGGTGTTCGTCAGCGGCGGTGGTGGCGGAGGCGGAGGCCGCGGTGGTCGGGGAGGTGGACCCGGTGGTGGGTTATCGAGCGCAACGGCAACCATCTCGGCGCCGGCGGAGAACTTCGTCCCGGCGCTGCGACTCGCCGTCGAGATTCTGAAGGAGCCTGTTTACCCTCAGGACGATTTCGATCGGATCAAGACGCAGCGGCTCAAGGCGCTGGAGCTGGCGCCGACCGAGCCGACACAACTGGCAGCCGAGCGCCTGAATCGGTATCTCAGCCCGTTCTCGAAAGGTGACACGCAGTACAGTCCGACACAGCAGGAACAGATCCCGGATCTGCAGAAAGCCACGCTGGAGGACGCTCGCAAGTTCCACGATCAGTTCTACGGCGCAAATTACGGAGTGCTCGCCGTTGTCGGTCCAGTGGATGCGGCGGAAATTCAAAAGACGGCTGCGTCGCTGCTGGCCGGGTGGAATACGAGCAGAGCGTTCAAGCCGCTGACCACGCCCTACAAGAAGGTCCCCGCGATCAACGAGAAGATTGAAACGCCAGACAAGGCGAACGCGCAGTTCCTGGCCGGTGCACGATTCCAGATGTCGCAGAACGATCCGGATTACCCCGCGATGGTGCTGGCGAGCTACATGTTTGGGGAGCCGATTACCTCGCGCATCTCGGATCGCATTCGCAACCGCGAAGGGCTCAGCTACGGCGCCAACGCGCGCATTACCGTGCCGGCGGAGGGAGATTCGGCGATGCTCTCCGGCACCGTGAGCCTGAATCCTGCCGTCGGTCCGAAAGTGGAAGCGAGCTTCGTCGACGAACTGAAGAAGGTGTATGACTCCGGGTTCACTGCCGCGGAACTGACCGCGGCGAAGAAGGCGTATCTCGACTCCCGAATGGTCGGGCGATCCACGGATGCGGCGCTTCTCGCGCTGATGACGTCGCACGAGCAGCTCGATCGGCCGTACAAGTGGGACTCCGATCTCGAGACGAAGATCCAGGCGCTCACGGTCGAGCAGGTCAACGCGGCTTTCCGCAAGCACATCGATCCGGCCGCGCTCTCGATCGTGAAGGCAGGAGATTTCAAGACGTCAGGGGCATACATCACGACGAAGAGTTCTCAATGAGTCGTCTCTCCCGGCGGGATGCCGTCAAACGCGTGGCCAGCGCAGCTGCCGGCCTCGCCTTGGGCGAGGGTATCCTCCGCGGTCAATCCGACGAGATCCTCGTCGCGGGGCAACGCGTCGAGTTACTCGTGCGATCGGTCAGCGCTGCGACGGTTCGAATCACTGCCGTGCCCGTCGGCGTGCCGATCACGCGAGATGATGATTCCCTCGTTGCGGCGAGTGCCGGGCGTGTCGTCGCGCGGCGGGGCGTCACGTCGGGCCAATCGATCCCTGCTGGCAACGTGGTCGTTCGAATCACCGCCGAGCCTCCCGCCATCCACGTCGACACCACTAACGGTAAGCCGATTCAGCGGCTCACACTGGATGCCGCTTCGTCGACGGTTGCATTTCTCCTGGGAAACGGGCCGGTGCTCGGGATGGGAGAGGGCGGGCCGCAGTTCGACAGGAAAGGCATGGTCGATCGCGGGCGCAACGGACAGGGCGGGTACCAGCTGCGCACGCACGGGGGCCGCGTCCCGATCCAGTGGGTCATCGGAACCGAAGGCTGGGGCATGTACATCCATCAGCCGCTTGGAGCCTTTGACCTTACGGGCAGCGAAGGGCGACTGTCGCCGTTGGCTGACGCGCCGCCGCTCGACGTCTTCATCACCGCATCATCCGATCCACGAGTCATCGTCCAGGAGTATGCAAGGATCACCGGCTACGCGGAGCTGCCGGCGCGATGGACGTTTGGTTACATGCAGTCGCACCGCACGCTGGCGGGGCCGGACGAGGTGAAGTGGGTCGCAAACACGTTCCGCGAGAAGCGGCTGCCGTGCGATGCGCTCATTTACCTCGGCACCGAGTTCACCCCGTCGGGCTGGAACACGCGCAACGGCGAGTTCACGTGGAAGAAGGAGAACTTTCCGAATCCACAGCAGATGATCGACGAGCTGCACGCGCAGCACTTCCACGTCGTCCTGCATGCGGTGATCGAAGGACGCCGCATGACTGGAACGGTTCACGATGCGTGTACGCCTGACAAGGCGGTTCCAAGCGGCCGCACGCCAGACGACAAATGGCCCGACGATCGTGCCGTGCCCTGCTACTGGCCGTATCACAAGCCTGTCTACGATCTCGGCATCGACGGCTGGTGGCCGGATCAGGGAGATGGCCTCGATCAGCCGTCACGTCTCGCGCGGATCCGGATGTACTGGGAAGGTCCGCAACTGTGGCGACAGAACGAGCGCCCGTTCGCGCTTCATCGCAACGGCGCGCCCGGCATGCAGCGATACGGTGCGTTCCTCTGGTCCGGCGACGTGTACTCGACATGGGAAACTCTGAAGACGCACGTTCCGGTCGCGGTGAACACGGGCCTTTCAGGCATCCCGTTCTGGGGCACAGATATCGGCGGGTTTGTCCCGACTCCGGAATACACCGGCGAGCTGCACGTTCGTTGGTTCCAGTTCGGCGCCTTCTGTCCGCTGTTCCGCGCGCACGGCCGCACGTGGCATCTCCGTTTGCCGTGGGGTTGGAACACCGGTGAGGTCGGTCCGTCCGAAACGCGCGGCTACACCGGCGGCGCCGGCGAACCAGACGTCAGCGAGCTGCACAACGCCGCGGTCGAGCCGATCGTCAAGCAGTATCTCGAGCTGCGATCGCGGATGATGCCCTACGTCTACTCAGTCGCGCGCGAATGCTGCCAGACCGGCCTGCCGATGATGCGCGCGCTGTGGCTGCATTATCCCGACGATCCGGAAGCGGTTCGGCGCGGGGATCAATACCTGTGGGGACGCGATGTCCTCGTCTCGCCGGTGGTGGAGAAGGGCGCGACATCGCGCCGGCTCTATCTCCCGCGTGGCACGTGGTACGACTTCTGGACCCAGTCGCAAATCACTGGCGGCCGCGAAATCGATCGGCAAGTGGAACTGGCGACGATGCCGCTGCACGTGCGGGCGGGAGCAATCCTGCCGTTCGGTCCGATCAAACAGTACGTGGACGAGCCGGTCGATGAACCACTGACGCTGGTCGTTTACCCAGGAGCAGATGGGGCGTTCACGTTCTACGACGACGACGGGCGGAGCTTCAACTACCGCCGCGGAGACTGGATGGGGATGGAAGCGCGGTGGGACGACGCCGCGCGTCGTCTGACACTGCGCCTTGTGCCGGGTTCACGCATGCGACCGCCGCTCGGCCGTGAGATCCACGTTCGAACCGCTGGCGGTCGGTCGTCTCATCGCGTGGTATTCACCGGCCGCCCGGTCGCAGTGACGTTGTGAAAGGGCATTCAGTGGCTCATTTACCGGGGCGGTGTGCTAAGTGCGGGAGCGGAATGGAACAAGGCTTCGTGCTCGACAACACCCATGGCGCTCGAGTAGTGAGCCAGTGGGTAGCAGGCGCTCCCCTGAAATCCTTTTGGCTTGGCACGAAGGTGCCCAATGACACCCTCGTTCCCATCGGAGCGTACCGGTGCTCATCTTGCGGCTACCTCGAGTTGTATGCGCGGCAGGAGTTCGCGGCGGAGTAGAGGCGGCGCCCAAGGGGCCGTTCAGCCGACGGATGGCACCGATGTTGTGCCTGTTCCGGAACGAGTTGCCAAATCCCGCGCACATCGGAGCAGGCACGAGTGTGAAGTTATTCATTCGAAAGAGCGGCGCGCCATCGGCTTCAGATGCGGTGGCGAGGGCGATCATTTTGAAGCACCTACTGGTGTCGGCGTTGGCCACTCCGCCGCCGGCCTTCCTTGCGGGTCTGGTCGCTGATTCGACTGCCAGCGAACGCCAAGTGCTTCTGGACGAGCTCCAGGCGCGGCGTCACGAATCCGTGCGCACGCTTCAACAGAGCGGTCTATGGGAGTTGATGTCATCCGCCGAGCGAGCCTTTCTGACAATTTCACCGGAGGCAGTTTCCGAGCAGGCGCAACGGGATGTGTCCTGGCTAATGGAAGGCGCCGAGTGCCTGCTGTGGGCTCTTGGACATGTCGACGCACTACCTCCCTATGACACCCAGGCAGAAATCGATCATTTGAAGCGCTTGCCTGCAGGTTCTGTGCGGGATGCGCAGCGGTCTGCAACTCTGCGGGATTTGAAGGCGCTGTCGGCTGCCAGGGATGTGGCCGAGCTGTGGCACTGGCGCAGCCGAACGCGTCAACTGATTGAGAATGCCTCTCCGGTGACGGCGCCGCGGGGGATGTCGTTGAGCGACGTGGTCCGCCTCGCGGCGGAGCAAGCTGCGTCTCGTGGGGACATTCCAGCGGCAGTCGAGGAGGACTTTCCTGTGTTCGGGCGCTCGTACGCTCGAGCGTCAGCAGAACAGTGGGCTCAAGCGACCTCGATTGCACAAGAGCGACACCGGGCTCTCAACTGGTTATGCGGCTACGCACCGCGCAACCGATGGCACGATACCCCCACCGACACGTAGATAGAGCCGTAAACTTGCTGTACATGGGAGTGGTTCGATCTCTACAATCGCGCCGCTGGGGCGCGCTATCTAACACGGAGAGTTCTTCGTGGCTGGCTGGCGAACAGCCATTGCAGCCGACGAGCGGCACGAATGTTGTGCCAACGTCAACTTGTTCCGGAACGAGTTGCTGATTCGCCCCTCGTAGCCGGCGCGGCGAGCGTGGATGGGGTCTTTGCTATAGGCGGTACGTCCGTGTCACTGGGTGTCCGTGTCAGATCGTTATCGGCTGGGGGCCGCAATCTACACCTCCGTCTTGTCGAAGGATCAATGTGTAGACCCGTAAATCGCGCAACGCTCGTCGTACGGCTCGCCAGCATGAGCGTTGGCTTGTCATTGCAGGGGTGCGAACGGGCCGGCGGCGCCGCAGGCCGTCTCCCCGTTGCAAGGGCTTCTCGGCCGAGGACGAAGTGGGGCTGTTCGCGGGCAGGACCCGCGCCTGAAACCGGTTTTGAAACCACTGGAAGCCGTTACTTCTTCCGCCCCACACCGAACTGATCCCCAGTTCGTACGATGTGCCCGGCGTCGTCCTTCACAATCTCGACGACCTTTTCGCTCTGCACCACTCGGCCTTTCTCGTCTGATAGCGACACGAGAATCTTCCGCGTCTTGGTGTCGATCACTTCGCCGGTGGACGGATACGCGTAGCGACCGTCCAGGCTGAACGTCACCCACCCCGGCTGATCGCGCAGCTTGATTGTGGCAACCTGCTTCGGCGGCATGACCGTCGCGTCGAAGATGTGCATCCGCTCGTTGTGCCCGTCGGCCAGCCACAGTTCCTTTTCGTCCGGCGTCAGCCCGACGCCGTGCGACGGACAGCCGTGGCGCTTGACCGGTCCTTTCTCGAACCCGGTGACCTCGACCTTGTGAAGCACTTTTCCGGTCTTCATGTCGCCGATCTCGAAGCCGAGCAGCTCGTTCACGTTGACGAAGCACAGCGTCTCGGCGCCGTTCACCGTGAATGGGCGGACGACGTTGCTGAACGGGCCGACTTCCTTGACGACGGTGTTCGTGCGTGCGTCCGCAATGAGCAACTTCGGCATCTTCAGGCCGGCGAGGTACACGCGCTGGCCGTCGGCGCCGTAAATCGTGTTGTGCGCGCCGGAATCGGTGACGATTTTTGCGATGACGTTGCCGGTGATCGCGTCGACGGCATGCCAGTACGGGCCCTCGAGCGACGGCACGTAGAGAACCTTGCCGTCCGGCGAAACAGCGAGGCGATCAGCGCCGCCTTCGTACTCCTTGTTCCATAGAATCTTTTCCGTCTTCAGGTCGATTGCCGCGACCCGCCTGATCGTCGACACGTACAGCCGTCCCGTGTTGGCGTTCGCCGCGACGCCTTTGACATTTTCGGGCTCCTGGCCGGCCACTTCAGGGAACGTCGGGATGCGTTTGACGAATTTATGGCCGTGGTCCATGTCGTACACGATCACGCCGATGCCGCCGTACTCCACGTAGTTGCGAATGCCAGGTTCGGCCACGTAGAGATAGTGGCGCTCGCCGGCGGGCGACGATGCGGACACGGTCGAGAGAGCAACGGCGGCAACGGTTGCGACACGGAGCAACAGACGACGAAACATGGTCATTTGCGTTCTTTCTCCTTCACGTCCATCACGAAGATGCCGTATCCAACGCCAGCGGGATCCTTGCTGCGCGCCGACTGATAGGCCATACGGGTACCGTCGGGGCTGACGACCGGGTTGGATGCCTTGTAGCCGCGATATTCACCCCAGTGCGTGACGCGGGTGAAGTCCGTGCTATTGGGCTCCAGCTTCAGCTTCCAGATGTCGATGTAGTTCGAGTTCTGTTCCAGCTGTTCCCGGCTGGACTCGACCAGCGTGTATTCGCCATCCGGGAAGATGCCTTCAACCTCGTTGTACTCGCCGGCGACCTTGCGGTAGACGGTCGTCTTCTTCGTCTTCAAGTCGATGCCGAAGACGTCCGCGAACGGCGAGCGGTAGCACGTGTAGATCAGCTCGGTGTCGTTCTTTCGAAAATCCTGCGCCTCGAGGGTGCACTCGGGCGCGTTCGCACGAAGAATCTCCGTCTCGTTGGTCAGTTTGGGCCGGCCACCCTCGTAGACGACATCGGCGATAAACATCGCCGATTCACCTTCTTTGAATCGATCAGGGTACTGCCCGCGCGTGTTCGACCACGCGATCTTCATCGCCGTCCTGGAGATCGCGACGCCTTCCGAGATCTTGTGCTCGATCGGGATGGCATGGTCCCCGGGCTTGAAGTCCGCTTTGAGGAGCCACATCTCCTGATCGCGGGAACGCGTCGTGCTGATATCGGTAAACGTCCGCGCGCCAATCAGAAAATAATCGCCGTTCGGTAGAAACTGCACCCGCAGGAATCCTGGATGCGCGTAATGGGTCAGGAGCCGGATGGCGCCGGTCGCGAGGTCGACCTCGTAGGCGTCCCCGAAGCTCTTCTCCATGAACGCAATGCGCTTCCCATCCGGCGACCACGACGCGCGTTCGCCGAAATGAGTCAGGCGTCGGATGGTTTTCGGTAGATTCTCCTCGGGACTACCCGTCGTTTTGGTTCCCTGTGGGTCACCCGGCACGAGCGCAAGCCCAAGGACCGCTGCCAGCAAAACGCGCATGCGCGGATTGGAATTGATGTGGAGGGCCCGTGTCAAGGAGAGGGCCTCATCGCCGGGATCCGTGGCTGGGAGCTCCGCGTCAGCGTGCTACGATCTACCGGAATGTTCATGCTTCGGTCGCTCGCGCTGTTGGTGCTTTGTCTGTGCGTCCCTCCCAGCGTATCAGCGCAGACGCCGACACCAACGTCGGCGCCGGCGCTCGCGGAGCTCTCGCGCTCTCTCCAAGATCTTGCCGCCAGGGTCAGCCCCAGCGTCGTTCAGATCTTCGTCACCGGATATCCCCCTCCCGACGAAGAAGACCGGGCCACGACGACTGAGCCTCAGCTGGAACGAAGCAGCGGGTCAGGCGTCGTCGTGGATCCCGACGGCTACATCGTCACGAACGCGCACGTGGTCGAAAACGCGACCCGGGTCGAAGTCGAGCTTCCGATTGAGGGTACACCCGGGCGTTCGATCATCAAGCGGCGAGGCCGAACGGTCGGCGCTCGGGTCGTTGCTGTCGATCATGAGACCGATATTGCTGTCGTGAAGGTCGATGCGCAGGGACTGCGGGCGCTCCAGTTCGGGGATTCCGATGAGTTGCGCGCGGGGCAACTCGTGCTGGCATTCGGCAGTCCTCTGGGGCTCGAGTCGTCGGTGTCGATGGGGGTCGTGAGCGCGGTCGCGCGTCAGCTCACGCCGGACGACCCGATGATCTACATTCAGACCGACGCGACCATCAATCCGGGCAATAGCGGCGGCGCGCTGGTGGACACCGCCGGAAGACTGGTCGGCGTCAACACGTTGATCTACTCGCAGTCCGGGGGGAGCGAAGGCATCGGATTCGCCGCTCCCAGCAACATCGTCCGCAACGTTTTTACGCAGATTCGGAAAAACGGGCGAGTCAGGCGTGGAGAAATCGGCGTCAATTCTCAGACGATCACTCCGTTGATGGCCGAAGCGCTCGGGCTGACCTTTGATGCAGGCGTCATCCTCGCGGACGTGACTCCTGGCGGTCCGGCGGAGAAAGCCGGCCTCGAGCCCGGCGACATCGTGCTCACCCTTGACGGCAAGCCGATGGAGAACGGGCGGCAATTTCGAATCAACGTCTACACGCGCGGCGTTGGTGAGCAGGTCATGCTGGAAATCCGTCGGGGAGAACGAACACGCACGGTCACGGTGCCGGTCGTGGAACGCGCCAATGACACCGGCGAGCTGGAAGGGCTTCTCGGAGCGCAGCAAGCGATCCGACCGCTTGGCGTAGTCCTGCTCGATCTCAACCCAACGGTGGCAGCGTTGCTGCCGTCCGTACGTCGGCAGAAGGGCGCAGTGGTTGCACGGGTAACACCTGAGACCCCGTTCTCCCAGCAAGGTCGGCTACAGCCAGGAGACGTGATTTACGCGTTGAATGGCCAGGCGGTGAGGAGCGCGGACGATGTGAAGATATTCGCGACGCAGTTGAAGCCCGGCGCTGCGGCTGTCCTGCTGATCGAGCGCGAGAGCACGCTGATGTACATCGCCTTCCGCGTGGAGAAACCCTGACGACGACTGGCGATTGATGACGGGCGATTGCGGATTTGTACGATTGGCGATTGTTGATTGAGATTGCCAATTGTTCATTTACAGGTCACGCCGTTCATACATCACGTAGGCGATCCCCAACAGGATCGTCGTCGCCGTCAGTAGACCCACGATGTTCGTCGTGGGGGTCCCCCGTCCCAACAGAATCTGCATCGGCTCGTAATAGTGGAACGGTGAGACACGCGCAAAGGGTCGCAGGGGAGCCCATGCGGCCGCGCCGAACTGCAGCAAGTAGAGCGAGACGGCCGCGAGTGCGACGGTTCCGGCAGTGCGTGCCCGCTGGCGAAGCCGGGAGGCGAGCACGAGGGCGGCGGCTCCGAAGCACCAGGCGATCGCCAGCAGATTGACGGCCAGCCAGGCCAGACGCCTGGCCGGAACTTCGCCAAGAGTCGCTGGCGACATCGAGCCGACAGCGATTCGGCTCGTTGCGAACATCGCCGCAACGACGGCGGCCGTGCCGACGACATACACAATGGCCGAGCGAGTCACGATCAGAAATCGCGGAACCGGCCGCGCGACGACGAGATCGACCAGACCCTCCTCAACTTCGCCGGCAGGTTCACTCGCCATGTAGATTGCCGCGCACGAGAGCGACAGCATCACGAGCGGATGCACGAAACCAACCGCGATCGCGCCGGCAAACGAGCCGACAAGTACACCGCCCATCGCCTCTTGGATGAAGCTGGGAACGAGCGCGGCCATCTGCGCATAGAGGCCGTTCGACTGGAGGTTGTAGGCAACAACCACGTCGATCGTCTGGAAGGCCGAAAGCAGCGCAGCGAGCGCGACGACGAGTGCGCGATGGCGCGCGAGCGAGCGACCGACGAGCGGGAGCAGCGTCATTCCCGGCCTGTGACGACGCCCGAGTAGGCTTGGAGAACGTAATCCTCGAGTTTGAACGGCTCGATTTCGATGTCGGAAACGGGAAGTCCCTGCATGGCATCGAGCGCGCCGCCGAGAGGCCCGGACCACTCGAGTTCCCACTGGCGCGCGTCGCTGCGGCGGACGGCATCCGCGAGCGACGGAGGCGGCGATGGTGCCGGACCCTCGAAGAACACGCGTAATCGCCGCGGTGTGTTTCGACGCAGATCCGCGATCGACGTTTCTCGCACGAGCCGGCCGCGGCGGATAATCCCCACGCGATCACACAAGCGCTCGATCTCGGACAGCACGTGTGAAGACAGGAAAATGGTCGTACGTCCGTCGGTCTTGAGCTCATGAACCGTTTCCGCGAAGGCCTCGATCATGAGCGGGTCGAGCCCCGATGTCGGTTCGTCCAGGATGAGCAGCGACGGACGTCCCATCAACGCCTGAATGATGCCGAACTTCCGCTTCATGCCGTGTGACAGGTGATCGAGTCTCCGGCGGAGATCGACGTCGCTGACGTCGAACCTGGCGAACAGTTGTCGTCGATAGGATTCGTCCACCGGTCGCGATTCGAGGGACGACAGGAACTGCAGGTAGGCAGCCCCCGTCATTTCGCGATAGAGCGGCATTTCGGCCGGCAAGTAGCCGATGCGGCGCCTCACCTCCACGCTCCGGGCGCGACAGTCAAGCCCCTCGATGCGTGCGCGACCGCTCGTCGCCCGCACGAGATCGAGGAGGATCCGAATGGTTGTCGTCTTGCCGGCGCCATTCGGGCCGAGGAATCCGTAGATCTCACCGGGTGCGACGGCGAGATCGAGAGACTCCAGCGCCACGACCGGCCCGTAGTACTTCGTCAGTGACTCGGTGAGAATCGCGTCGGGCAAGGTCATTGCCCCGGGCGCGGTCCGCCCGGTTGGCCTCCCGGCGCAGAAGCGACCGGAATTGCGCCGAGGGCGCGCGTCACGACGTCCCAAATGGGATTCTGCGACGCGTTGCCCTGCAGGACGACGTCGCCGGGTTGCGGTGCGATGTCGAACTCGTCGTCTTGTGCCGAGTCGCCCGGGTGGAAGTTCTGTGTCAGCAGCGAGAAGTCAATCATGAACGATCGATCGGCGATGCGACCGGTTGCGGAGAACTCAACGAGCCGTGAATCCGCGACCGTCACGACCGCGCGAGCGTTGTCGAGTGCGACGAGTGTTCCGCCGGCCATCGCATGGCCGGGGATGTCAATTTCATAGCACGCGTCAGCGCCGCGCTGGACTTCACGCAACGTTTGCGTGCTGCTTGCCTGCATGAAGCCGATGAATGTCTGAAGCGCCGCCCGCTTCACTGCCGGAATCGACAGCGCGGTTGGTTCCGCTCCGTGGAATCGCAGCAGATACCCTCGGCCATTCGCGCGCATATAGCGGGCGCGCGTGCCACGCACCGTATCATCGGCCGCACCACCGACGATCTGGCCGTCCGCGGTCAGTTTGACGATGCGATAGCGGCCGTTGTGATCGTGGTCGATGAGCTCCTGGACGATGAATCGTCCTGCCTGCTCTTCAGGCACGAGATCCGCGAGCACGCCTGCGAGCTCGAGATCGTAGGTCAGCACCTCGATGCCGGAGGCCGGCGCGGCCAGCGCGGATCGTGAGCGGCCGAGAATCTCGGCCGCCGACACCGTGGTCCGCCGATCGATGCCGGGGAGGACATAGACCATCATCAGCAACGTCGCCGCAGCGGCGAGCGGAATCATCCACAGCCAGCGCCGCCCGCGGACCACTGGCCGCAGCGTTGTGGCTCCCTCGGCGGCGACGCGCTCGAGTCGTCGTCGAATGGCAAGGCGAGCCTCCGGGAGAAGTTCGGCGGTGCCGGCGGCCGCCGTTGCCTCGGCGAGCAATCGGGTCCGGGCGGCAAGCCGTGCGGCGCACTCGCGGCATTCTTCAATGTGTGATGCAACATCCGGGCGCGCCTCATCATCGGCAATCGCCTGAAGTTCCTGGTCGGTCAGACAGGGTGACATGTTGATATCTCCAGCCAGACGCCTTCAGCGCCGGCGATCCAACTCCCGTTGCAGCCGATTGAGCGCCCTCGTCAGAAGCCGACCGACGGAGGCAGACCGAATCGCGGCCGCGTCCGCGATCTCGCGGTACGACAATCCCTGCGCGCGCAACGCGACAAGCAATCTGTCTCGTGAAGAGAGGGCGCGAATGGCGTCGAGGACTGATTGGGTGCCGTCGAGACGATCCGGAGTGTCAGACGCGGTTCGAGTGTCTCGCTCGCTGATCCACGGGAGCCAGCGTCCCAGCCGCCGCTGCCGATCGCGACAGGCGTGCGCGGCAACGGTATACAGCCAGCCGCGTGGGTTGGTCAGCGGTCCATGAACGCGAAGCTGCTCGATCAGCCGCGCGAAAGTGTCCTGCACGACGTCTTGCGCTGCCTCCGGCTCGCGCAGCATCGCGAGCGCCAGCCGATACACGCCGTTCGCATGCAGGTCGAAGAGTGACGAGACCGTTACCGACGGATCCTCGATCGCTGTTTCTTTGATCGGATGGGTCGAGGGATAAGTGGCCAAGAGCCCTGATGCGCTCACACTTATACAACGTTCTGACAGGAGGGTTTGTGACAGCGGCCGATTGCGGAATTCGGACTGAAGAT